>Ga0307437_1001277_pt1 | contig 17172 bp, 20 predicted proteins | sample SalMarWE160390MG_FD_202146 | JGI IMG/M metagenome (GOLD analysis project Ga0307437, IMG submission 202146) | Salt marsh sediment microbial communities from the Plum Island Ecosystem LTER, Massachusetts, United States - WE1603-90 | ecosystem: Environmental > Aquatic > Marine > Intertidal zone >...
CGCGGTTCGCTGCCTCAGGGATGCCCACCATCTCCAGGAGCTCGACGGTGCGCTGGCGGGCTTGATGTTTGTCCATGCTCATGTGTAGCTCCAGGGCCTCGTCAATCTGCCGCCCAATGGTCAAAACAGGGTTGAGTGAGGTCATGGGGTCCTGGAACACCATGGCGATCTTGTTCCCTCTAATCTTACGCACTTCTTCCGTGTCCATCTTCAGTATGTCCCGTCCCTCGAAGAACACCTCGCCTCCCACGATCTTGCCCGGAGGCTGGGGGATGAGGCGCATCACAGAAAGGACGCTCACGCTTTTGCCGCACCCCGATTCGCCCACTATCCCCAATGCCTCTCCCTCATCGAGTTCGTAGGAGATACCGTTAACGGCGTGAACCACGCCGTCTTCGGTGAAGAAGCGGGTCTTCAGGCCCTTTACTTCTAATAACGCCATTTTTACTTCTCCTCTCTCAATTTATAGCCAGGTGAATAGTTTCGGCTTTTTTATTTGTTGATTGAGACGTACTTCAGTTTAGGGATGATGACCGGGGGATAGATCATTCCCTCTACGTAGGGTTTAGTCAGCCAGTAATCTGCATCGTGGGTCAGCGGCACAATTGGGGCGTCGTCCATGATTATCTGTTCGGCTTGTTGGTAAAGCTCCATGCGCTTTTCAAAATCCTGCTCTCCCTGCGCCTCTTCCAGGAGACTATCAACTTCGGGGTTGGAGTACCTCGTGTCATTGTTGCGGCTCTCGCTGTGAAACAAGATGTCCAGAAAATCCTGTGGGTCAGGGTAATCGGCTATCCAGCCTGCGGTCAGGCCGAACATCTGGTAACGGTGAGCCCTCAAATCCCAGAGGTAGGTCGCCCAATCGGTTTGCTGGATGGCGATGTCTACCCCCAGGTTTTGCTTGTACATGTCTACGATGGCTTTCACCTGCTTGTCTGCTACTCCGCCTCCGCCGGAGATGTTGAGAGTTATCTGCGGCAGCTTGCTGGCATCGCCGTATTGGGATTCGGTGATGAGTTGGCGGGCCTTTTCCGGATCGTAGGGATAGCCTTTCAGATTCTCGTTGTATCCTGGCATACCAGGAGGGAGGATGCCCTTGGCCTGGGCCTGCATCTTCTTCAACACCACTTCCACGTATTTGTCTTTGTCAATCGCGTAGTTAAAGGCCTGACGCACTTTCTGGTCGTCGAAAGGGGGCTTTTGGACGTTGAACCCAATGTAGAAGAGGCTCAGAACGGGGGTGGTCGAGAGCTCTTTGCTCAGTGGGTTGGACGGATCAGAGACTCGCTCAATGTCGGCCGGATAGACGCTCACCGCATCCAATTCGCCGGTCTCGTACATAGTCATCGGCGAGCCAACGGCCAACATGAAGTTGACCTGCTCCAGGGCGGGCTTGGGGGTGCCGTAGTAGGCTTCGTTCCGCTCTAGCACGATCCTGAAGTCCGACTGGTACTCGGCCAGGCGGAAGGGGCCGGTGCCGTTGGGCATATCTGTCCAGGGCTGAGCGGGACCTTCCACGTTCTCTTGATCTACGACAAAAGCGGTGGGGTAGGTCAGCTTGGAGAGGAAGTAGGCCTTGGGGGAATCAATGGTGATCTCCAGGGTGTGATCGTCAACAACCAACACACCTGAGACCTCATCGGCCTCGCCGCGCAGCCTGGCGCGAGTTCCGACGATATCACCTAAGTAGGCATCGGCTACCACTGATCCGGTAGCTGGGGCACAGGCCCGCTCGATGGAGTACTTGAAGTCCTGAGCTGTGACCGGCTTGCCGTCGTGGAACTTGGCATCATCGCGAAGGTGGAAAGTGTAGGTCGTATCGTCATCGCTTAATTCCCAACTGTCGGCGATGTCGGGCACTACCTCCAAATCCTGGTTCAATGTTACCAGGCCGCTGAAAATCTCTACTATGTATGATGCTGAGGTGGAATCCTGGGTGAGGGCGGGGTCCAGGGTGGGGGGTGCGCCTCCCGTCAGGTTGAGTGTGGCGCCGAGTTGAGTCGGCGGCCTGGCCTCAAGTGTTGGGTTGGTGCCTGGCTGGGACTTGCTGAACGGAACGAGCCTCTCCAGGAACCCTGTTCCTTCACCCTGGTACCATAGAAAGAGGAACCCACCGCCGCAGGTCATCAGCAAGCAGGCCAGGACTGCTATGGTTATGGGTATCCAAATCCACCTCTTTTTAGGCACTCATCCTCCTGTAGCACTCTGTTGCTTTAGCAGATCGTCACCGCTGCCATAGTCATCATTGATAGCAAGAGATTCTCTTTCCAGACGAGGTACGAGCGTTCCCGTGGAGTGAGCCTGGAGTCCCAAACCACATCCAGCGGGGCGGTGATGCCCAGTGCCCAGGTTTGCAAAGCAGAAGCGAGTTGCCGCCAGGGCCGCTTCACTCTCGATTGGCTGGGCATGGCCTGAGGGCGCAGCATTAGCCTGGCCTGGATACTTTGCCAGACCTGGGGCGAAGGCTCCTCACCAGCGACCTCGTCCAAGAGAGCCCAGCGGATCAATTCGTCAAGTCCATCTAGCTTGGGCTGGATTCTATGAGAACTCATAGGCCACCTCTGGCGCCAGACCTCTATCCCTTTCCAGCTTGCGACGCAGATTCCGGCGAGCGTAATGTAGACGAGACTTTACCGTACCCACCGGGCAATCCAGGACATAGGCTATCTCGTTCAGGCTAAAACCATTCAGATAAAACAGCACAATCACCACTCTGTGCTCGAAGCTCAAAGAAGCGATGGCTGCCTGGATAGCGTATCGTAACTCTCCCCTCTCCAGAGTGGACTCAGGCAAGGTGCGTGGGCTTTCTATCAAGTGGTCAATTACCTCTTCCAGGGGCTGCAACCAACGGCGTCTTTTGTTGGCCCAGTTGTAGCTCAGGTTCACGGTCACCCGATGCAACCAGGGGGATAAGGGGAGAGAGCCATCGAGTTTGTCAATGTAAGTATAGACTTTCAAAAAGCAATCCTGGAGGATGTCCTCCGCGGCTTCCCGATCGCGAGTGATGGCTAAGGCCGTGCGATACACTGGCCCCTTGTATTTCTCGTACAGAGCCTTCAGGGCCAGGATGTTCCCCTGGCGAATTTGAGAGATCAATCGGCCATCTTCGCTGAGTGACATAACGTGCTCCCCCCATTAGTGCGGTGGCAGGTTATGATCTCTCCTGCTTATACACAAGCAGGAGAGGTAAAAGGTTCAGGACTGCTCTTTCAGGCTACTTATTTTAAGGGTAATGGGCCGAAAAGTCAAATGACTGCGGTGCCGGCCCCTTGGCCCTCAGTTGCGCTCAAGTCTGGGCGAAAAAGCAACACACTGAGCAGGCCAACAATGCTCTTGCCGTCGCAGATCTTGCCCTGGCTGACCATAGCCGGTATGTCAGACGAGGGGATCTTAATGATCTCGATGGCCTCGTCATCTTCGAGAGCTGAGTGACCTTTTTTCAAGCCAGTTGCCAGGTAAACATGAATGTACTCAGTGCAGAAGCCGGGGCTTGTAAAAAAGCCGCCTATTCGCTCCATGCGCTCGGCCCGGTAACCGGTTTCCTCTTTGAGTTCGCGTCGGGCACAGGCGATTGGTTCCTCCCCGGCTTCTAGTGTGCCGGCGGGAATCTCCAGCAGTTTCTTTTCCGTCGGCTTGCGGAACTGGCGTACCAAAATGACGTTAGCGCCCTCATCTAAAGCCACCACGGCCACCGCTCCTGGGTGCTCGACAATCTCTCGTTTGGTTAGCCTGCCATTCTCCAGGCGGACGGTGTCCACGTGCAGGTTGATAAGTCGTCCCTCGTACACTCGCTGGCTGGCCACGGTCGCTTCCGCGCCCCAGCTTGCCTCTTGGGCCGGCAACCTCGGTCTTGACTGATTACTCAAGGGATGATTAACTCCTGCCCTGGGTAGATAAGGTTGACGTTGCTGATGCCATTGGCTATCGCGAGGGCCTCTACCGTGAAGCCGTACTTGAGAGCGATGCGGAACAGATTCTCCCCCGGCTGCACCACGTGAGTTCCAGTTGGCGCGGTCGGTGTCGTGCCTTCGGCAGGGATAGTCAGAGTCTGGCCGATGTAGATGAGGTCGGGGTTGATAATCCCGTTGGCGGCAGCAAGGGCCTGATGACTCATCCCATAGTACAGCGCGATGCGGAACAGGTTCTCCCCCGGCTGCACCACGTGAGTTTTCGCGCCTGAAGGCGCCGTCGTTGGGACTGTCGTGGGGATTGCTGTTGGCGCGGTCGTCGGCACAGGTGTTGAGGTGGGAGCGACGGTAGGGGTAGTTTCCGTGGCAGTGGTGGGTGTTGGAGTAGCGACTTCAGAGGTGGGCGTGGACGTGATCTCGGGAGTGCCCTCCGAGGTTGGGGTGGGCGAGGCAACGGGGACAACTGTGCGACCTGTGGCAGTGGTGGCCACTGTGGCCGGGGTCGTCTGTACCTCGGAGACGACAGCGGGTTTGGCTCGCCTGCAGCCGGCTAGCAGAGCGACGACGAGCAGGGTTAGAGCAACTACGGCAAGTGTGTTCTTTTTCATGGTAATCTCCTCCTTAATTGGAAAGAGCAACGGCGGGTAAGCTCCATAAATCATACCACAACTAGTCCATTCAGTCAAGAACGGCTTATGTGCCTTCTGGACCAAGAAATCGCCAAAGCGAGCCACCCGTCACCAGAGGACAAGAAAGAGGTTCGAGGGCATCATCAGGAGACACCTTCAAACCTCGGGCCTCATCCAGCTAAAACTGGACTGTCTATTCGGCAGCCTTCACCACCGGCCTGAACTTATTACGGTATACCAGACTTAACGGAATTGTCCTGTATCCTGGTAGAGCTTTGATTATAATGGCAGGAGGCAAGCCAATGAGCAATAGAGCACTGATCACCAATTGATTTGACACCCCATACCATCCGTGATATAATAGGGACACTATGGCCTGGGAAGTGGTCTTCTACGAGACGGAGGCGGGAGAGAGCCCCGTCTGGGATTTCATCTTCAGCCTGCCGTCCAAGGACCAGGCCAAGGTGGTGCGGGCCCTCGATCTCCTGGAGGAGCTCGGGCTTGAGCTGAGGGCTCCCTACGTGAGGAGCGTGACGGGGCGGCGCAAGCTGTGGGAGCTACGGGTGAAGGGCATCGGAGGGACCTACCGCATCCTGTACTTTGCCTTCACCGGGCGGCGCATGGTCATGCTCCACGCCTTCGCGAAGAAGACGAAGAAGACACCGAGGCGGGAGATCGCCATGGATGAAAAGCGGATGGACGACTTTCTGAGGAGGTACGAACCATGAGGACACTGGACGATCTGAAAGCGCAACTGGGACAGAACCCTGAGTTCGTCAGGGAATACGAGGCCCTGGAGCCGGAGTACCAGGTAGCGCGGGCCGTGCTGGGCCTGCGCCTGCAACGGGGGCTTTCCCAGGCGGAGCTGGCGGAGAGGGCAGGGACGAAGCAGGCCAGCGTCTCCCGCGTAGAGCGGGTGGAGACCGTGCCTTCGCTGACTTTGTTGAAGAAACTGGCTGCCGCCCTGGACACCCGGGTGGAGATCCGCCTGGTGCCCAGGGATTGAGCTGATAAAGAAGAAGCCCCTCGGCTGAAGATGAGCCAGGGGCGCGGCCAAGCTGTGGCGACAGCGTGGCAAGGGTAGTATACACGGAAGCCCGTCTGTCGTCAAATCGGCAGGCGGGCTTTTTCTGTTGGGGAGTATTCTGGCAATGGAAAGTGACACAAACACCGACGTAGACAAACTCATAACCTTCGGCCAAATGGCGCTTGAACAGGGCTGGTATGACCAAGCTCGTGAGTACTTTGAGCAGGCGCTGGCCCTGGATACTTCCAACCGTGAAGCCATGAAGGGACTTGCACGGGTTAATGAGATATTGAGCCGTAAGGTGGCTGTTGAGCCAATAAACGCTGAAATGCGGCCAGAGCCACCTTCGGCAAAGCTAATATCGTCCAGATTGAGCTCGGTCAGAGAATGGATAGACAGAGAGCGCAAAGAATATGCGGACATAGTTGCTGAGCGAAAGAGACTTGCCGCTGAAAAGAGCGAAGAGCAAGCTAGAGAAATCGCCAAGCGAAAAGAAGAAGGTGGCACTTCGGCTGAACTTGAGAGGAGAGTAGATATAAAACCAAGAGGCTACCTTGGAACATTCTTCGGCATCTTCTTTTTCGCCTCTCTAGCATCCACAATCTTGATAGCACTGGTTATGGGGCAGCCGATTCGGGATGCCTTCCACGAAGGTTGTATTTTCGGTCTTCTGTTTGGCCTTATAATGGCAGCATTTATGAAGGGCGAAACAATTTCAGTTACGTACCAAGATAAACAAGAATTCCTCGGGAGGTTAAGCATTTGTCTAGCAGAGATTGGGTATCATCCTGATACTCAAACCGATTTCTTCGCCACCTTCAAACCATCTTTTCGAGCCGGACTGTTGGCAGGAAGAATATCAGTGAAAGTAGGGGCAAACGAAGCCATAATTGTTGGCCCAAGAATGTACGTGGGAAAGTTGCAGAAACGTGAGCAAGCCCTTGCTGGGGTTAGGGTGGGATCAAGCCGTAAGACGGCGACGGCAGTTGAGCCAGTACAAGTCGAACCAGTCGAAGCACTACACAAGGCTGAACCGAAGTGGAGCGTTCCAGAGAAAGAAAAAAGAGGAAGCGGCATGAGAACAGGTGCAATGGTTTTGGGAATCATCGGTGGACTCGCAGGCATCGCGGGTGCTTTCTTTGCGCTGCTTGTCGGCGGGTTAGGAAAGGCATTCGGGGCAGCGGAAGCTCAAACCGTGATAGGTTTGGGTTGGGCGGCTATCCCTCTCTCCCTCTTGGGAATAGTCGGAGGGGCAATGGCCAAAGCTAAGCCGACAGCCGCTGGAATACTAATGTTGATAAGTGGCATAGGTGGATTCATCGCTATCTCTATGGGTTATATCATCGCCGGTCCGCTTCTTGTTATAGGAGGCGTCTTTGCCCTCATAGGCCGTAAGGAACGGAATAGCTAACAGCGCAAAATTCACTAATGAGAAGCTCCTCGGCTCTGCACAGTCAGAGGCAACGACCAGACCGATGGGAGCAGCCTGGCGGTGCTGCGGTGGAGGGTGAAAAGGGCAAGCTGAATGAAACAGGAGAACAGAAACATGGTGAAGAGACTAGCGTTATTACTCTTGGGGTTGGTTCTTGTTGCTTGCAGTTCAACACAGACACCGACGCCGGCGCCTACTGAAACGCCCCCATTGCTGCCAACGCGGACACCCCGGCCAACGCCAACACCCAGGCCGCCCACGCCAACACCCAAGCCTACACCGATACCCCGGCCATCTGGTTTAACCCGTTACGATCCCATCCCAATGGGCGAGTCCGTTATGGCCGATAACAGAATTGTGGTAACTGTGCTAGAGGTAGAGCGAAATGCCTGGCCCATGATTTACGAATACAACATGTTCAACCCTGAGCCTGGGCCGGGCATGGAGTACATCATTGTGACGCTGGGAGCAAGCAACCTGGGCGATCCCGCAGAGACTCAACTGGTCAGCGCGTGGTACTTTCGGGTGGTAGGTGAGAGGGGAACGATCTACGACTCTTCCCTTGTTGTGTTAGAGAAGTATCTCTCAATAGAACTGTTCGGTGGCGGAGGGCAGGATTGGGGGCAGGTTGCTTTCCAGGTAGGGCAAGGGGAAAAGAACCTCGTCCTTATCTACGACCCCGGCCTTGGAAGCACCGCTCGATACCTATCTTTGGGGAATAGCCAGAAGGGATCAGCCGCAACCGCTACACCTATACCGTCATGGTCAACCCAACCGACTGTGGAGATCATACCTACTCCTGTGCCCATCACGCTACCAACTTCCTGCGACACCGTAACGGAGATACCCCAGGCGGAATGCCAAGCCCTGGTAGTACTCTACAGCAGCACGAATGGCGCTAACTGGAAGAATAATGACGGCTGGTTGCAGACAAACACGCCATGTACCTGGTACAGCGTGAAATGCCAAGCACATCATGTTACAGAGCTTAATCTGCTTGGTAACAATCTGGAAGGTACTATACCATCAGAATTAGATAGACTTACCGAGTTGCAAGTCCTTGATCTATGGGGCAATCGCCTGAAAGGTGATATACCCTCAGCGTTGGGCCACTTAATGAAAATGCGGACGTTCAGGGTGTATGGCAATCTTCTGACTGGCACTATACCGCCTGAACTGGGTAATCTCATCTACTTGCAGAATCTTACCCTGAGCAGTAATAGATTGAGTGGCAACATCCCGCCAGAGTTGGGCAAGTTGGTTAATCTGCAAGAACTCCACTTGCACAGCAATCAACTGAGCGGTGGTGTGCCTTTTGAACTAGGTAATCTGACCAACCTCTGGAAGCTGCATATCGCCAACAACTCGCAACTAAATGGGCCACTGCCAAAGAGCTTTATGAAACTCGACAAGCTATCGTTTTTCTACTACGGAGGGACTAAACTGTGCGCACCAGGGGATGCTGCTTTTCAAACTTGGCTGGACAGCATCAAGGATTTGCAAACCAGCGGTCTCACCTGTCCGTAAATGGAGGCGCTAGTGGCCTGACACCAAAGGCTGGATAGGAAAAAACTCGCCGAAAGGTCGGCGAGTTTTTTGGTTAGGAGCGGGTTGCCCCACCTTGCTCCTGGGTCAGCATGTTGGATTGTATAATATTGTGTAGGGACAACGCATGTGATTTGACAATTTCCTAAAGTTGTGGTATAATCAGTGGCAGTAGCATCGTCATCAGTGTTTCAACTAGGAGTTCAAAATGCCTTTCCAAGTTTTCAAGTCTAAACATGCGCGTCCATCAAGGCCAAGGATCGGCCTGTCAAGGCGGGGCTATTTTTCGGTCAATAAAGCAGCCTATGAACTCCTGGGGCAGCCCAGTCGGGTAGTCCTGCTCTATGATGCAGAGAGGGAACTCGTAGGTCTCAGGCCAGCCGATGAAAGTGTTGCCCATTCCTACAAGGTGATCCAGCAAGGCCAGTCGGAGAGCTACGTCATCGCTGCGAGGGCGTTCTGTGATCACTGCGGGATCCGCTACGGAGATGAGGTACTCCATTTCATCCCACATAAAGAGGGTGACTTGCTCATCTTCGAGCTTGCTTAATGATCTTGGAGTGAAAAGGCCCAACATCCAGTGATGGGGATTAGTGTAATCTGTTATGTTTAGCAACAGGGTGTCAAATTGACACCCTTTAGAGAGAATTTGATTGGAGGTCACGATGATAAATATTCATATCGACTTTAATTTGATGACGGTGTTGGAAGTTGTTACCCTTATTTGGGGGATCTACGAGTATCTAAACCACCGTGACTTCAAGAACAAGGCAGAGGTATGGTGGAGGGATGCCCAGACACTGGCAACCGATTTAACCAAGTTTGCAGAGGCTTGCAGGGAGAAAAACGTCAGCTCGGTCAGAGATGCCGGGCAAACAATAGAGGCGATCGCCTGGCCTATGCATGGACTGCTTGCAAGCTTACAAGATGCGGTCAAGAAACCTACTCTCTTCAAGAGAATGCTGGCTAAACTCAAGCCGCAGGATACTAAAACCAATGAGCAATGACGTGATCGAGGGCGCAATCATCCGCGTCGAGGAGACACCACGAGACCTCTCGGCCGACCTGAGACGGTGGGCGGTGGCGACGGCACGGACACCAGGAGAGGCTAACCTGGAGCAACAGGAGCGCGTGATCGAGCGCTTCCTGGACTGGGTGGGGAAACCGCCAGAGCTGGTGAGCCCCGCCGACGTGCTGAACGAGATGGAAACCGGCGATTAGGCGTCGCATTGCAGCAGGAGGGGACAGAATGCCTCTCCGTCTTTCTGCATCGCTTGACAACTTTGTTCCACGCACTGAGAGACGACAAAAGCCACCGATGCGAACTGCACAGGTGGCTTTTTGGGGATGTTTTTTTGTCCCTGCTAGAGCGGGATGCGGAATCTAGTACCATCCGATTGGGCGGAACTTGTAGCCGTAGACGATCACCCCATCCTCACCGTACTCTCTGAGCTTCCGCGTGACCATCTCGACCTCCATACCCACTTGGGCCTCATCGTTGTCCAGGTCCGTCAACTGGGCCGTCACTACAGGCCCTTCTTTTAGCTTGACCAATGCTACAGCGTAAGGAATGAATCCCTCGTAGCCAAGCGGGGCCTCGAAGATGGTCGAGTAGGAGTAGACCTCGCCCTGGCCGCTGAAGGTGAAGGGCTGCATTTGTTTGGAATTGCAGTCTGGGCATACGGGGCGAGGTGGAAATAGCTTAGCCCCGCAGATCAGGCACTCGGTGCCCACCAAATTGTATCTCTGTTCCTTCAGTCGCCAGTGTCGCGGCATGTCCATGATTCTTCTCCCATGATCCGGAGTGCAGGCGCAAGCCTGCTCATGGCGCGGACTTGCGTCCGCACTCCGGCAAGTTTTCTCATCCCCTGAGTTTCAGTTCATTGCTTCCATGATGTGCGTGATGGCCGTGCCCCCACTGCCCCCGATGTTCTGGGCCATGCCCAGGCGGGGGCTTTGTACCTGATTGGGACCCGCCTGGCCGCGCAACTGCTCGACTACCTCCACCACTTGATAGACACCGGTGGCTCCCACCGGATTGCCCCGCGCCTTCAGCCCTCCCATGGTGCAAATGGGTGTAGGCCCTTCGAGGGAGATGTTGCCGTTTTGGCCCAGTCTGTAACCCTCTCCCCGCTCGGCAAAGCCACAGGCTTCCAAGGATAAAGCGCTCATGATGGTGAAAGCGTCGTGCAGTTCGAACACGTCAATGTCGTCCGGGCCGACCCCGGCCTGCTGATAGGCCCTTTTGGCTGACAGGTAGGCGGATTCCAAAAAAAGGAGATCGCGCCGGTCGTGTAGGGCCACGGAATCAGTAGCTACTGCTGAGGCGGAAATGCGGATGGGCTGTGTGCTGAACTCTGAGGCTTGCTCCCTGGGGCAGAGCACCAGCGTGGCTGCACCGTCGGCCACGGGCGCGGAATCCAGCAGGTTAATGGGGTCGGCGATCATGCGGGCCTTCTCGAAGGCATCCTTAGAGATGGGCCGGTGGAACATGGCATAGGGATTGCCCACGGCGTTCCGGTGGGCGTTGACGGCGAACATGGCAAAGTCGGCGTTGGTGGCTCCATACTTGTACATGTAGCGTCGCATCAGCAGGGCGTGAACGGCCACCAGGGAGAGGCCCTGGCTGGCCTCGTAGTCTCCGTCGGTGGCCGTGGCCAGGCCAGCGGCGGTAGTACAGCCCAGAGCGTCGGTCATCTTCTCCACCCCGGTGACGGCCACGATGTCGTGGAGGCCGCTGGCTACGGCGAGATACCCTTGACGTAACGCTGCGGCTCCGGAGCAACACGCGGCCTCGACCCTGAAAGCTTCAGTGCCTCGCAACCCTGCGAAGTCGGCGATCAGCGTCCCCAGGTGCTCCTGTCCCACAAACTGTCCCCCCAGCATGTTGCCCACGTAGAGGGCGTCGGCCTTTTCGATCCCCACCTCGTCCATAGCTGCCCACAGGGACTCAACAGCGAGATCGCGCAGCGATTTCTCCCAGTGTTCGCCCACCTTCGTCTGTCCGATACCAACAATGCTCACATCTCTCACGTTATCATCCTCCTTCTTCCTGCGACGTTTCACGTTTTCACGTTTCACGTTCAATTAGTGCATCACCAGCTTTTTCTTAAACCTGACATAAAGCGCATAGTCAATGTATTTCTTGCGGGCGATGTAGTCCTGGGTGAGGGGTGCTCTGTTTCTCCTCTCCTCGATGAGGTCAGTGACGATCAGGGAGAAGGCATCGCTGCCAGCTCCAGAGCCGAAGGAGACCAGCAGCACCCTATCGCCCGGACGGGCTTCATCAAGGACGGCCGTCAGCCCCAACAGGGAAGAGCCCGCGTAGGTATTGCCCGTCATGGGCACCAGCAGCCCCGCCTTCACTTGTTCTTTGCTGAAACCCAGGGCCTGGCCCGCTTTGAGGGGGAACTTGGCGTTGGGTTGGTGGAACACGGCGTAGGTGTAATCTCCGGCTTCGTAGCCCAGCTCATCCATCAAGCGCTGTCCCGCAGCTAGAACGTGTTTGAAGTAGGCAGGCTCGCCGGTGAATCGGTACCCATGCTGGGGATAGTGCTGGCCGGGCCGACGGAAAAAGTCCGGCGTGTCGGTGACATAAGAATAAGACCCTTCGATGTAGGCCAGGCTCTGCTCCTTGGGACCGATGAGGTAGGCCGCGCCGCCGGCTCCTGCGGTGTACTCCAGGTCGTCGCCTGGCCGCGCCTGGGAGGAGTCCATGCCGATGCAGAGGGCATAGCGCGCCATGCCAGAGCCGACAAAGCCAATGGCGGCCTGGATGGTCTCGGTGCCGGCTTTGCAGGCGAACTCCCAGTCCGCTGCCTGGGTATGGGGTGCAGCTCCAATGGCCTCGGCCACGATGGTCGAGGTGGGCTTGACGGCATAGGGGTGGGACTCGCTGCCCACCCAGACCGCGCGGATCAGCCCAGGCTCTATCTCCGCCCGCTTCAGCGCATTGCGAGCCGCCTCGATGGACATGGTGACCACGTCCTCATCGAGGCCGGGCACGGCTTTCTCCTGGATGGGCAAGGCGTCCTGGCCCTCTTTCCAAACCCTGGCTACCTCAGAAGCGGGCAGCCTGTAGCGGGGCACGTAAGCTCCATAGCCGACGATGCCGACCTCACGGTCTGGTCTGAGCAACAGAGAGTCTTCAGTCAAATACTAAGCCTCCAATCTCCAATATCCAATCTCTAATATCCAACCTCCAACCTCTAACCTCCAGCTTCCATCTCTTGCACCAACTCCTGCGCTCGGTCGAGGCGAATCTTTTGCTCCGCTACCAGACGCCCAGCGATTATCTCTACCAGATCGCCCGTGGCGCCAGCGGCGATGGCAACCTGACGAGCGTGCAGTTCCATGTGGCCACGTTGTATTCCCTCGGTGGCCAGTGCCCGCAGGGCGGCCAGATTTTGGGCCAGGCCCACGGCGGCCATGACCTCGGCCAGTTCCTGCGCCGTGGTCACGCCCAGGATCTTCAGCGCTACCTTGGCCGTGGGGTGTACCCTACTGGCCCCGCCAACGATGCCCACGGCCAAGGGCAGTTCCAGCGTACCTGCCAGATTCCCGGCGGCGTCCACGCTCCAGTGCGAGAGCGAGGTGTAGCGCCCGCTGTGGGCAGCGTAGGCGTGGGCTCCTGCCTCCAGGGCGCGCCAGTCCTGGCCGGTGGCTACGGCCACGGCGTCAATCCCGTTCATGATGCCCTTGTTGTGGGTGGCGGCTCGGTAGGGGTCGTTGGCGGCCAGGGCGTAGGCCTCGACGATGCGCTTCGCCACCGTCTGGCCGGCGAACGATTCGAAGGCCAGCGAGTCTGCCGGAATGGTGCATTTGGCGCGCGCCAGTCGTTGGTCGGCGAGGTTGGAGAGGATGCGCAGCACTACCCGTCCGCCGGTGATGTTTTCTACCTCCGGGGCCAGGGCCTCGCAGACGGTGTTCACCGTGTTGGCTCCCATGGCGTCGCGGCAGTCGAACAGCAGGTGAACGACCACCATCTGGCCAACCGCGCTGTCCTCAACGATGCGCACGATCAGGTCGCGGGCTCCACCGCCCAGGCTGACGAGCAGGGGATCGGTCTGGTCGGCCAACTGCAACAAGTGGCTTGTCTGGGCCAGGAGCTCGGAGTGGGCGGCCTGGGGATCGGCGACGTCCAGCACCTGTATCTGGCCGATCATCACCGGCTCGTCGCTGCTGGTGGCGAATCCGCCGCCCTCGCGCACCAGCCGGGCGGCGAAGCTGGCCCCGGCTACGACGGAGGGCTCTTCGATGGCCATGGGGATAAGATAGTCCTGGCCGTTGATGAGGAAATTGACGGCTATCCCCAGGGGCAGGGAGTGGATGCCCACCACGTTCTCGATCATCTGGTCGGCTTGAGCTGGACTCAAGCCCTTCCCCCTCAAGACCGCTTTCTCACTGGCCGTCAGTCCGGCCAACTCTGCGACGACAGACGCTCGATCTTCTAAGCTCAGCTTGTAGAACCCAGGCAGACGGGAGGATTTGTTCATCTATACCTTTCGGCACAACGTCACAAAAAAAGCCCATTCCGGGCTTGAATCATCGAAAGTATAGCACAACCTCCCTGTCAAAAACTATCAAATCTCAGTAGATCCATTATTGCTCCAAAGGGATTGTCAAGCTTGTAGCGGGCGAAGTCCAACTATCTTCGCCTTTGGCCTGGATCTGGCGATCCAGCCCGAGCAAAATTGGATCTACTGAATCTCTACAGTGGGGCCTTTGTCTCGCTAGCTTCCCTCTCCTCTTTTTCTGGCGGAACGATTCGCCGGAGCTTGTCGAGGCTCTCCACTCGATCAATGTAGAGGATGCCGTCGAGGTGGTCTGTCTCGTGCTGAAAGGCGCGGGCCAATAACCCCTCCGCTTTGATCCGCACCTTCTTGCCCCGGCGATCCTGGGCCTTGACGGTGACTGAAGTGGCCCGGTTTATGGCTCCCACGTAGCCGGGCAAACAGAGACACCCTTCCTCCCCCGCCTCCTCCCCTCCAGCCCTGATGATCTGAGGATTGCAAAGGGCGAAGAGCTTGCCGCTCTGAGGGTCTTCCTCGTCCTCAGGCAGTTGGATGACGATGACCCGTTCCAGTACGCCTATCTGGGGCGCAGCCAGGCCCAGTCCGTTGGCGGCGTGCATGGTTTCCACCATATCATCTATCAAGGCCTGCAAAGCCTCGCCGAAATTCTTGACCTTCTTCGATTTCTCCCGCAGTATGGGGTTGTCAGCGAAAATCACCTCACGAATGGCCACGCGACCTCCTTACTTGAAACAGCGTCTACGATGTGTATTATAGCCATCGCGCCCCGGATGTCAAAAGCTTTCAACCTCCGGACCCTAATCCTCCACATGAAGGCCAGGCCGAACCAGTAGGCGTTGATGTTGAAGTAATCAAGGGCGCGAAGTCTTCTCATGGGTCTCACGGCGCAAGCAAGAGAGTGGCAGTGCCGGTGACGTTGATGAAGTCGTCAGCGATGAAAAGCACCCGCACGTTCAACTGCAGGAACACTCCCTCCCGGAGCTTGCCCCCCCAGACGATGGAGTCGCCGAGCTTGCGATAGGGATAGCCCTCGACGCCGCTCAGCTCGATTCCCTCCTCCGCCTTGCCCAAGTATTTAACCAGGGTGCCGGGAATGTAGTCGCCCTTCTTTACCTGATAGGTCACCGGTGCGTTGGAATATCCTACAGGCACTTCTGGGATGGAGGCCACCTCAGGCACGGGGTCCCGCACGGTCGCCTTGGTTGTCCCGCCCACGTAGATGGTATCTTCGGTGACCCAAAGCACCCGCAGCGAGAGGTCCAGGTCTACGTTCTCCACAGGGCTGCCTTTCCAGTCGAGGGAATCACCCTTCTGTTTGAAAGCTGTTTGGTCATCAATGAGAATCTCGGCTCCCGTGTCGGACAGGCCAACGTAGTGAATACCTGTGCCCGGCAGGTAGGAACCCTTCTCGATGCCGGTCTCGAAAGGGGCGGTGTAGAGCAGCTCCAAAGGGCCGCCTGGAGGCTGGCGCCGGCAGGCGGGCAGGAAAGAGAGTAACAGCCCCAGAACGACGAGAATTATCGCCCTTTTCTCCATTTTCGTTTTCATCCTCCTCTCTCAATCTTCACTAGCGGATGGTTCTTGGAACGCGAATATCACGGAGCGAGGTCATTATACTCCGTCCTGCCCGGCTGCGCAAGTTGGACGGATGAGGCCCGTTATTGCCAAATGAGCTGGAATCTGATATACTTATGGACGCTTACAACAGTAGCAGCAGGGAGGTTAGCGATGCGTTTCCTGAGTCTTGTCATTTCGCTCACTGTGGCCTCGCTGGTGATGGCAGCATTCCTACCGATCTCCGTCGGTGGTCAGTGAGCGACGGCAACCCCGACCGTGCTGCCGGGGCCGCCCACGGACACGCCGGTGCCGCCCACGCCGACGCCGGTGCCGCCGACCGATACGCCGGTGCCGCCAGCGGACACGCCGGTGCCGCCGACCGATACACCAGTGCCGCCAGCGGACACGCCGGTGCCGCCCACGCCGAAGCCGGCTCGCCCAACGGATACGCCAGCGCCGCCGCCTGCCACGCCGACGCCGCTGCCGTCGCTCATCGCCACGCCCGACGCCCAGCCATCGCTTCCTGTGACCGGGGGAGACGTAGCAGAGGGCTCAGTTCTTTGGTGGATATGGATGCCAGGGGTGATGACGCTGTTGGCCTGCGGAGGGATGCTGTTACTTGGGCGAAGGCGGAAGACACGAGAGAGATAGCCGTTTAGCGAACAACCTGGTTTCTCTGCTAATAAATTTAACAAAGGAGGTATTGCTATGTTGAACAAGTGGGGGAAGCAATTGAGGGTCAGTGGTTATGTGGTCGTGTGTGCGTTGCTGGGGGTCATAGGCGCACTGCTGGTGGTCGGTTGGGCGTCTGCTCTTCAAGCACCAGGCGTGGAGATCGGGCCAGACCATACGCAGCAGGCCTACGTCGGGGATACCATCCTCTACCATCACACCCTGACCAACACTGGCGCGACGACGGACACATTCACGTTGGAGGTTCTGTCAACGCGAGGTTGGCCGGTGGAGTTGGTGGGAGCAACTCAGCCGACGGGGACGTTGTCGCTGCAGGCCGCCGCGCAGGTGACAGTGCCCTTCCAGGTCAGCCTGACTGTCCCAGCGGGCGCCGTTGGCCTGACGGACACCACCATCATCACGGCCACGTCGCAGCTCAGCCCGACCGTGCAGGACTCGGCCACCGACGCGACGACCGTGGTGTACCACCGGATTATCTTGCCACTCGTGACAAAGCGCTGGCCACCCGTGCCTTACCCGACTACATTGAATCCTATTGACAACGCGGATAAGGATGGGTATTATGCGGTTAGCTGGTCTCCGGCAGGGCTGGCAGACACCTACGTCCTGGAAGAGGATGGCGACGCTGCCTTCTCTAGCCCGACCATAGTCTACAATGGTGCTAGCACTTACTGGTCGGTACCTGATCCCGGCAGATCGCCCGGAACCTATTACTACCGTGTGCGCGGTCATAACCAGTGGGGGTACGGGGATTATAGTAACGTCAAAGCGGTCACGGTGGGGCCAACATTCCGCGTCGTAGACACCGACCTGACGGCTGGGCAGTGCACCACGCTGGTCTGGGATT
>Ga0307437_1001279_pt1 | contig 17161 bp, 11 predicted proteins | sample SalMarWE160390MG_FD_202146 | JGI IMG/M metagenome (GOLD analysis project Ga0307437, IMG submission 202146) | Salt marsh sediment microbial communities from the Plum Island Ecosystem LTER, Massachusetts, United States - WE1603-90 | ecosystem: Environmental > Aquatic > Marine > Intertidal zone >...
AGAAACGAATTTGCCGAATATTACGAGAGGAATCGCAGAAACATCATCGAGAAAGAACAGCTATATAAGCGACGTCAAGCTATTATAGAGCATCCTTTCGGAACAATGAAACGACAATGGGGCTTCAGCTATATTCTTACAAAAAAGGGTATAAGCCGTGCAAGCGCTGATGTCGGTTTTATGTTTGTCGCGTACAATCTCAGGCGGATTATCAACATTTTAGGCCATGACCTGATCAGGGAGTATCTGAGGATACTTGTTTCGTTGTTCCTAACTGTTTCAGCCCATTTCATACGAAAAATAAACCGTTTTGCGACCTCTATTTTCCAGATATTTCCTGGTTCAGGGGAAATTCAATTATCCCTTAAATCGCTTTAAATGGATAGAAAAACTCCCTGAAAAAAGGGTTTTTGGACAAACTCCCGTTATGGGCAAGCCTAAAGTGGAAATAGACAGCATTTCAACTGTTGACAATAGGATTAATTCCTGCTTTTAAAAAGAATTCATCATGACATGAAAACTCTGTACCTTCTACCTGGACTTTGCCCACGCGCAAAAATTTTAAAATTCTTGAAACAAAATTGCACACATTTGCAAGCCCCTTAATCCAGCCCACAACCAAAGCTTGCAAAAGAGTGCAATTTTCAGAAGTACTTCTAAATGCAAGTAATGTATCATGCTCAACAATAACCTAAATGAATAATTCAATCTCGCTATTACTAGGTGCAGGATTTTCTGCCCCAATTGGCTACCCAATTGGTAAAACACTAAATGCCCTTTTAATGAATAGCAAAAATGGAAACATTGGCTTTCATACAAGTGGCTCACTGGTCATCAATACTGATGGATCAAAACCTGATTTCGGTTTTAAAACAAGTTATGATATTGATTTTGAATTCTGTTGTGCATTAATGGATCATTTCGCGTCAATCCGGAACGGGTTTGATTATGAAGAGTTCTATGATTACATAAGTGATAACGTTTACTTTGATAAAAATGTAGATAGAATTGCAAAACCATTTATAAGTGAGACAATATCTATTACATCATTAGTTAGTGGACTTAAAAAAATATTCAACCAGCTTGTTGCTTATTACCTCCATGATAGTGAAGGGAACAGGTACTATGACAACCAACCTTATCTTGCAGACAAATATTTCCCTGGTTATACCGGGTTAATGAAATGTATTTCAGAACTATCAAACAGATATATCATTAATATTCATACTCTTAATCATGACTTATTCCTTGAAAGCTTTAATAGTACAGAATTTTTTAAAGGAGAATTATGTGATGGATTTGAAGAGTTAGGATCCAAGTATTATGGCGGATTATACTCGAATGACCGAAAATACATGGTTAGATTATCAAGGTACACTGGTTCTTACAACAAACCATTTAGATTGTACAAGTTGCATGGAAGCCTTGATTATGAATTATTCTATAAATCTGAAGGTTCAATACTCACATCAGATGTTTATATTAAAAAGAGATTTGGAATAGGACACCCTGACCTGTACAAAGAAATTACAAACTCAAGAAGTGAGCTAGAGTATCAAAATAGTTGGATTAACTATCATCCTGATTTCTTAACTGGCACAACTTCCAAAATTGAAAGATATGATGAGCCATTATTATTCAAAAAATTATTTGAACATTTTAAAGAGAATCTTCATCATACTGACATGCTCATGATAGTTGGATATGGAGCAAAAGACACTGAAATAAACAGATTGATATTTCAGTATTTTGAATTCCACAGAAATAAACTATTTATTATAGATCCATATCCTGGAAAATCATTAGTTGATTTTGGATTAAAATTAAAAGCCAAATTCATTACAAAACATTTAAATGATATTACCATCAATGACCTTAAATAAAACATAAACAAAGGACATTGGCAATAAAGCAAGTAAGTTTGTCATTTGCTTAATTGCTGAGACGCTTTAGGCAAGCCGACAATTATTATTTATGGTACTTCAACTTGAGATTAAATTGTACATATTCCCAAGCTCCTCCAATCAATCTGCTCCTTCAAGCTTGCAAAAGAGTGCAATTTTGCCATACTTTTTTTTTGTCTATTTTTACCATTTTAATATGAAAAAATGTTCAAAATAAAGTGGGATATTGAAAACAACGGAATTATTTTTGACGATAAGGCGCCGGAAAAAGATATTATTGTACCGCCACGTCCGGTATTTTATGAAGAACTAGATTTGTTGGGATTTAATGAATTTTGGAAGTACCCTAAAAGTAAAGAACCCTTATTATGGTCAAAAGGAAGGGGATATTGGCATAAAGGGATTAAGGTTGCAGAAGCAAATGGAGGGCATATCTATAAAAAGCCTGAATTAGTTTTTACACAAGAAGGGAAGGGTCTAAAACTAAAACCAATTAATATTAATAAAGTCTGTGAAATAAATAAAAAAGAGTTGGCCAGACTTGAGAATGAAGCAATGGACTTTATCCATCACGTTTATAATAAATATAAAAAGCACATTGATTATTTCTCTGTAGCTTTTAGCGGGGGAAAAGATTCTCAGGTTGTTTTAGATTTAGTTAGCAGGATTTTAGTACCTATTGATTATATTGGGATTTTTACTGATACAACAATGGAAATCCCCTTTACTTATGACACTATTAAATATACCCAAAGTAAATATCAAAAAGAATATCCTGATTTTAAATTTTATATAAGTAACCCGCCCAAAAAAGCACTTGAATTTTGGGATGAATTTGGTTCACCAAGCAGAATACATCGTTGGTGTTGTACTGTTTGTAAGACCGCTCCCTTTGCCGGTTTAATAAATCAAATTAATAAAGAAAAAGGCATAGAAAAACAACCTCATATTATTGTTTTTGAAGGAGTAAGAGCTGACGAAAGTTTTAATAGAAGTAATTATGAGAGAATTACGAAACATGTAAAAGGTGGAAATCAAATAAATGCAGAAGCAATTTTAAGATGGAACGATAGTGAAGTATATTTGTATTTGATTAACAGGAGAATTGACATAAATGAAGGGTATCGATATGGTTTAGATAGAATTGGTTGCTCTATTTGTCCCTTTGGATCAAGTATTAATGAATATATAATAAATAAGCTATTCCCTGATTTTACTAAGAAATTCATTAACAATATTGCAGAAACCAAACAAAAAAGTGGTATTTCAGAAAGCATTGAATTAGAAAAATATATTGGTGAAGGTCAATGGAAAAAAAGGGCTGGGGGTAGAGAAGTTGAAGTAATTTCTTCAATTGAATTTATTGAAAAAAATTCGGACTTAATCGCAATTTTAAACAACCCACAAGAAAATATATTAGAGTGGCTTAAAGCAGCAGGGGAATTAATGTTCGGCAATGATTGTGAATTGACGATAGGTGAAATAAAGGTTGGGAATAAATTTTTTAGTTTTTTAATTACCACAGAAGCCAATAACAAAGTTACTCTTAAATTTAATAATTTATGTACTGATATTTCCGCAAAAAGTAAAATTAAAAGAGCATTATACAAATCAACTTTTTGTGTAAATTGTGAAGTGTGCATAACAAAATGTCCCAAAGGGGCTATTACATTTACCCCTACTGTATCAATAGATGAAAAACAATGTACACATTGTTCAAATTGTCTTTTATTTTGTGAAAAAGGCTGTTTAAGAGCAAGGTCAACTGCATTACATCAAAAAGAACAAGATAATATGGATAAAAAAGATTTCTCCTCAAGTCGATATTTTACTTTCGGAATGCGTAAAGATTGGTTATCTAATTATTTGAAGAATTTGAATAATTGGATACAAAATAATCCAATGAGGCTGGGTAAGTGGCAACTTGAATCCATGAAATCATGGTTGCGAGATTCTGAGCTTATTAATGAAAAGCGATTACCGACAATAACATCAGAAATATTAAGTACTGTAATAAAAATTGACGAGGTTTTAGTTTGGCAATTTATTTGGGTGAACTTATTCTATCATTCAAACCTTATTAATTGGTTTGTTTCTTATATTCTTTGGGGTAACAATAAATCTGCAAATCAATTAGAAGATATAGTAATTGATTTTGGTGGTGAATCTGATAAAAATAAAGCTCGTAAAAGCATTAGTACTTTATTTAATCTTTTTAAAGATGATAAAAGCCGAACATCAACACCATTAGGTAAGGAGTTAAAAATTGGTATAAGAGAAAATATCGGTAGAGACAGATTTATTAAAAAACTTGGTACCAACGAAATTCACCCGCTTGCAATTGCTTATTCTTTATACAAATGTGCAGAGCATCAAAAACGATATGATTTTACTGTATCCGAATTTTTTCAGGAAACTTTTGAAGGTGGACCTTATAAATTGTTTGGAATTTCGCGCGATAAATTTGAAAATTCTTTAAGGTCTTTGGAAAATACAAAAGAACACATTGTTAGGATTGATCTTAAAGCAAATCTTGAAAATATCTTTTTACGAGAAGATTTAAAACCTATTGACATCTTAAAACTTGTATTAAATTCATTATAAACTGTAAATTATTTATAGGTAATGAAATACGCTGATATATTAGAACTCAACCCAAATTTTCAACCCGCAGTTGACTTGACCAACGAGGTTGGGGACTATTGGAAACGCTTTATTCCAAACGATAAATTTTATGAAGTGCTTAAAAGAACATTGAATGCACTTCAAAGCCAACGAATAGATGAACGTAAATCCTTATGGTTACAGGGTGATTATGGTACAGGCAAGAGCCATGCCACAGCCGTTATAAAACACTTGTTTTACGATCCCGTAAAAGAAATCAGCGATTTTGTAAACAATGGTTTTACGGACAAACAATTAAAACAAGAACTTTTTTCATTCCGTAATAAATCCAAAGCTTTTCCTGTTGTATTAAAAGGTATATCAAACATAACCGAAAATAAAACCTTCGGTTTTGCAATTCAAAAAGCAGTAAAAAACGCCCTTGCATTAGCAGGACACAGCATTGCGGTTAAAAGTGATTTCGAAGAAATGATTTTTCTGATTGAAAATGATACGTTAGAGATTTCATGGGACGAGCTCATAAACAAGCATCAACAAATTAAGATGCTTGCTCCAAAACGACAAAAACTTATCGAACGACTCAGGAACAACGACCTCGAATTGATTCGCAATCTTGAAGAAGTGCTTGCACAAAACAACCTTCAAATTTCAACAAACAGCATTGACCAATGGTTAAAACAAATAATTACGGAAATTCGTGAAAAGAGAATAGCAGAAAGTCTTGTTATTTTTTGGGATGAGTTCACCCATATTCTGGAAATGCAAAACAGTTCAGTTTTGATAAACAAATTACAGGATATAGCAGATCTTTCGGCAAATAGTGCGGTTTATCTTTTTGTAGTAAGCCACCGACGCCCCGACCGTACTCGTATTTCAATAGAAGATTTTGAGCATATCATGGATAGGTTTATTACTTTGGATTATTCAATGGAACAAATCACCACTTATCATTTGATTGGCGCTTCTATTCTAAAATCAAACAAAGAACTATGGGGAAACCAGAGAGATGAAAACCTAAATAAAACTGATAAACTTTTAAAAAAGATAGCAGATTACGAAGGACAAAAAGCACATTCATTAGTCAGAGACCTTTTCCCGATACATCCATATACTGCATATCTGACAACATTTTTGGCAAAAAATATCGGTTCTACGGAGCGCAGCATTTTCAGCTTTCTTTATAGTAAGGAAAAAGGGTTTATAGACTTTATCAAAGCCAACCCGGATAATGATAAAAACTTATTTTTAACACCCAATTATATTTGGGATTTCTTTGCTAGTGAATTTGAACGAATGGAAGATGTTAAATATTTATCGGTTCTAAACAGATATAAATTGCATTGCAAAACCGTTGAAGAAAAGGGAAAACCCTATACTGTAATTTTTAAAAGTGTTCTTTTGCTCAATGTATTATACAACAAAATAGACATTCAATATGCCAAAGACAGTTTGATACCTCCCAAGTACGAACATATTCAATTAATGTTTGTAGGTACAGAATACGAAAAACAAGTTGATGAAGTATTAGACTGGTTTGATAAAGCCCAAATCATTAGTCGCGACCCTAACAACTTATTTGTGGTTTCGTCGTCTACCTTGCCGTATGCCGAAGTAGAGAAGGAAAAACAGAACCAAAGTAGCATTTATAAAGAAATTGATAAGATACTGACAGCAGAGCAAATCAGTCAACTTGAAATGTTATTAATCCATCGGCTGTTTTACGAAAAGCAGAGTTCAAAGTTTTTGATGCTTCTTGGAATAAAAATCTTATAATAAGTCGCTTGAGTAAAGCATTTTCTGAATCATACAGTTTGCATGTAGCCATGTTTCTGGCACGCAGTTATCAGAATTTGGAACAGGTAAAGAAAAACATTGCGGAACTGGTAAAAGAAGACAATTTTAGAACTTTGATATTTATCGTAGCCGAAGAAATACTTGAAAAAGATGTTTACGACAAATTTATCACTTACAAAGCTTACGCGATTGTTGCTGACAAACATAAATATGATGAAGAAAAACGATTGAACGAAGATTATGCCGTTAAGATCATAGACAAATGGATAGTTCAACTTAGTAATACATCCATTAAATGGTATTTAAACGCCGAGAACGGCAGTGAATTAATGAATAAACTTTGTATTAAAATAAACGATAATTTTTCTGCAAAAATCTATGAGTACGGGCTTGAAAATTTAAAAGGGGCGAAAAATACCACCATCTGGACAGTCCAAAAATCAAAATCCGGTGTTGATATATTCGTTCTTGCAGATAGCCTGAATTATATAGAGAGCAAGACAGAGAAGGGACGAGAAAGATATTTGCGTGAAATTATTAGAGATGACAATGGGAATTACCTTGTTGATAATAATCTTGTTTTGTCGACAACAGACAGTTTTCATCCTATTGTTAAAATGAGTAACGAAATTGAAAAAAAGATAAATGAAAAAAAACAACACATTCATTTTAACCTGGGTGAATTGCTTAAATTCCTTAGTGAACCACCTTTTGGTTTATATGAAAACATGATAAATATGTCTGCTATGGGTTTTCTGATGAATAAATATGTTGGTAAATTTTATGAAGAAAGCACAGGAAAACCCATTGAAAAAGAGATAATGAGAGATAAAGTACTTCATTTATTTGATTATTGGTCAAAAAATAAGGACTACGATAAACTTAATGTACGATTAGGTACCAAAGAAGAAAAAGAACTTTTATTAGTTTTAAAAACCATATTCCACCTTGACACTACTGAAAGTTTGAATAAAGTCCGTTGGTCAATACGCGAATGGGGTAAACAATCTGGTTTCCCTATTTGGGTTTTTAAATATGACAGCAACGCCAACGATACTATAAAAACAGCAATAGATAATATTTTTCAATTTACAAATTCTATTGATGTAGAGATTACTACTAATGATATTATCAAACTTTTCAATCAGTTAGAGCCAATAAAGGACGACTTGGGTATTTTAATTTTCAAACAGAAAATTGGTAGGAATTTATTTATTACGTGGCTAAATTCCATTGAAGGCATTGAATCTATAAATAAGGCAGATGAAATCATTATTTTCATTCAACAAAGTTTTCAGGAAGAAAAGGTTTGGGATGAAAACAAAGTTCGGGAAAAGGTGAAGGACTGGTATAATGAGTATTTGAGAAAACAATTAGAAGAAGAACGAAAAAAGACCGAAGAAAACAACAGAAAACCTCAGTCCAAAGAAGAACCTAAAACCGAAACACAAATTAAAGAATTTGAAAAGAAAAAAAATTTCTTTGCTCAAAGAATTGATAAAGTCACTGATATAAACCATTTCAGAAATCGTCTGAAACAAATAGTTGATGACAATCCGAATTTATTGGAAATTTTGGAAAAATACTTATTTGAAGATAAAGAATAATAAAAATGTCATTGCACCCATATATTGAATTTACATCCGTTGCTGAACTTTTCGAAGCAATAGAAAGTGATCACAACCCACAGGACTTGTCTTCGTCAAGGTATCCGATGCGGTTTATTTTTTGTGATAGTTATAAAACTTTAAATACTATCATTAAAATCCTTAGCGATAACAATGTTTCTGTTTTATTGTTGGATAGATTATTGACCGATAAAGACGCTTGGTTTAGTATAGATGATATAATAAATAAAATAAATACCCTAAATTCAAATACGCTCATAATCCCTTTGTCTGAAATACTCAGGTTTTACAATGAAATTGATTTTTCAGTTTTGTTAAGGTCTCTCACTTCTATTGAGAATAAACCTTTTCGTATTTATATACCTTTAGTTAAACTTTGGGATAAATTCAATAATCTGTTTTATTCAAAATTCAATCGTAAAGAACATTGGGCAATCCTTTGGAAAATCATAGACGAACCAGACCCTTACTCTACAATTTTTCAATTAACTTTTCAGAGCAGATCAATCACCAAAGGCAATATTATTGATTCAACGACTGACTGGTTAAATATACGCCAGCATAATGATTTGAAAAACTTAATCTGCAAATCGGAGACACTTGCATACCTTTGCAAACAATTTTTACCGGACAATGCTTTTACATTGGTTGAAATTACAACCCCAATAGAGTATATTGAAAAGATTTTAAACCTAAGCATTAGTATACCTTACTACGAAAAGGAAAACGCATTTTGGGACATGTTAATATCCGACTTTGAAAACACCGGAATAAAACAGCAAAATGAAATTATCAGGCATATTCTGAACGTTGATCGTATTTATACAAACAATTTTATTGAGTTGTGGTTTAAATGCCAAGATGAATATCAAAAGTGGTTACTGAAAAATTATATCCTATCAAATTGCCATGATTGTATATATTTATGTGCAGTATTACAATGCTTGTCTGATTTTTCTAATGCTAATTTGCTAAAAAATTTATGGTTAAAAATCTTTGATACTGACTACTCGCAGTCTACCATAAATGAACGGAAAGAATTACTAAAATTATGTAATAAACATTTAGAAGTCAATTTACCCATTAACCTTGAAAATGAAGTTGAAACCAAAATAAATGCTTTATCAGATGAATCAATAAAACTATCATTACTTACAGGGATATTGCCTTTTGAACGTAAAATAATTTTGGATTCTTTAATTAAAAGTGGTTTTTCAAATCTGCAACAATTTTCAGATAAACACCCAGAATTGTTTTGGTACCTGCAACCTATTTCATTTGATAATCTTAATAAAAATCAAAATTGGATTGTACAATATCTAAACGAGTATAAAAAAGCAAAACTTTCTAATCAATATACAAGCGAAATATGTATATTGATAAATCAATACAATTCTGACGAAGAAACATTTTATAAATGGTATTGCAATTTTCCCTCTGTTATGGAATTATTGCAGGAAAACCCTGTTGATTATATTATTTGGGTTGATGCTTTAGGCATTGAATGGATTTCGTTGATTGATAATTATATTTCACAGAACAAACCAGAACTGTGTATTTCAAAAAAAATGATTGCAAGAGCAAATTTACCCTCTTCAACCGAATTTAATCGTATAGAAGAAACATGTAAAATTGATAATCTGGATAATTTGATTCACAATAATCCTTATAATTATCCTGAAAGTATTTTTAACCAAATAGACACTATTATTGATATTCTGGAAAAAAATCTTAATTTAACTGAAAACAATAAGATTGCAATAGTATCTGATCATGGTTTAACAGCCCTTTCACGTTTAACAGATGCAAAAAAGCAGACCTTTAAAAATGTAAGCCACGAAGGCAGATATGCGCCTATTGAAGAAAACAGAGTGCAAACAGATAAAGATTTCATTGTCCATAAAACAAATGATAACAAAATTTTTGCTATTGCATTAAAGCATAATTCCATTGACAGAAAACCTATAAGAGAAGTTCACGGCGGGTGCACGCCGGAAGAAGTCTTAGTTCCTGTTCTCGTTATTTCACAAAAGACTGCTATAAAAGATAATTATTTCAACGTTAACCCGGTTAAATTTGAAGTTCAAAAGAAAATACCGGAATTGTATATTAATATAAAACCAAAACCAGAATTAACTCCATACATAATTGATAAATCCGGCAACAAAGCTGTTCTATCGTTTGTAAGTGATACAGATAATTGGTTTACAAGTCTTGAACACCTAAGCTCAGGCATCCACTTAGTAAAACTTAAAATTGGTTCATTTGAAATTGAAATAACAGTTGAGATAAAATCTGGAATGAAAAGTAACGACCTATTTTAAAAATTTCAACAAGTTTAAATAACAAGAATGACAATGAACAATTTGGACAATAAGATAAAACACGTTTTCCCTGATGAATCAGTTTACAAAACACCGAAAAGTTATAGCGTTTTTTCTGGAAAAAACTTACCTTCATTTATTAAAGACTGGTTAATAAAGAAATATACTGATGATTTTGGAAACTTAGATTCCATAGATTTACTAAAATTTCTGGATGAACATATTGCTTTAAAAAAAGACGATCTGAAAAAACGTTTGGTCACGGAACATCAAGATGTTACAATTTTAACACGTTTCATTGTTGAAACCGATGTCAAAACCGGAAGCACATTTTTTTCAATTCCAGATTTATGTATAAAGCAAAGTGAGGGAAGGGTGCCAGACTATATTGCAAAAAAGCATAAAGAACTGAAAGACGGAGAAATGTGGGGGGTTATTACTTTGTCGTATGTACCACCCGCAGGTAAAGAAAAAGGTATGATTGAACTGGTTAGTTACAAACCGTTCAAACCTTATCAGGTTGATATTGATTATTACCGCACAGCTCGCAAAGAGTTTACAACACAGGAATGGATTGATTTATTAATACGTTCAATGGAATATAACCCGGAAGGATTTGAATCTTTCACGCAGAAACTTCAATTCATTAGTCGCTTACTCATTTTTGTAGAACCTCGTTTAAATCTTATTGAGTTAGCCCCCAAGGGTACAGGTAAATCTTATGTGTTTGGTAATTTGAGTAAATATGGTTGGTTATTTAGTGGTGGTATTATTTCTCGTGCGAAACTATTTTATGATATCGCCCGTAATTCAATGGGAATTATTACAATGTACGATTTCGTGACTATGGACGAAATACAGACCATTAAATTTTCCGAACCCGATGAATTAAAAGGCGCATTAAAAAGTTACCTGGAATCCGGGTTTTTTTCGGTTGCAAAGGTAAAGCAGACATCACAGGCAGGTATGATTATCATGGGCAATATACATTTAACTAAAGATAAGAAGCCAGTTAACCAAAAGTATTTTTCCGAGTTACCTTATATGTTTAAAGAATCCGCATTATTAGACAGGTTTCATGGCTTTATAGAAGGTTGGTATCTACCGCGGATTAACGAAAATTTAAAAATTAAAGGTTATACCTTAAACGTTGAGTATTTTTCCGAAATACTTCATGAATTAAGAGAAATATCAGAATATTCGGCAATTGTAAGCGAATTGATAGATGTTCCCATTAAAGCAGACACCAGGGATACAACTGCTATAAGCAGAATTGCATCGGCTTATTTAAAATTGCTTTTTCCACATGTTAGAGCAGCATCAGATATAGACAAAAACGAATTTAATGATTTTTGTTTACAACCGGCTATTGAAAAACGTCGAATTATTCGTAACCAAATTCATTTGATTGATGAGGAATTTAACGATACTATGCCAGAGATTTGTTTGAAATAACTTAAGGAAACTAGCCAACGCACAGATCAGCCAAAAACAAAAATTGCAAAAGATTGAAGAAATTAAAATATTTGAAGGAAAAAAGTTATTTTGGATATGCAAAAGGAGGAACTACATAGACTTATAATCGAGCTGGCATCTCACCCTGTTGAAACCCAATGGATTGAATTTAAACTAGGCAAAGGGAGTATTTCTGATGAAGAAATAGGTGAATATATTTCAGCCATGAGTAATGGTGCCACAATAAGTAATAAATCATTTGGATTTCTGGTTTGGGGTGTTGAAGATAAAACACATAAGTTAAGAGGGACAAACTTTACCTTCCGAAATGCAAAACATGGTAATCAAGATTTAGAACTCTGGCTCAGAGCCTTATTAGATCCTAAAATTAGTTTTACCATTGAGGAATGTGAGCATGACAATAAACATTTCGTGTTACTAAGAATTCCTGCCGCAACCGGTGAACCAACTCATTTCCAAAAGAAGCCTTTTATTAGGATTGGTAGCAATAAAACTGATTTACGAAATTTCCCAGATTATATCCGGCAGATTTACAACTCGCTTAAAGATTGGTCCGCTGGAATAATTGAAGAGTCCAATATATCAGATCTCGATCATGAAGCATTAAAAGTTGCACGGAACAAATATAAAGAACGGAATCCCAGAATAATAGACGAGATTGACACTTGGGATGACATTACCCTTCTTGATAAAGCTAAGATTACAATTGGAGGAAAAATAACCCGTACTGCTTTATTACTTCTTGGTAAAGAAGAATCATCACACTTTTTGTTGCCATCAATTGCTCAGATAACATGGAAACTAGAATCAGATGAAAAAGCTTATGAACACTTTGGAACACCATACATTCTATCAACGACAAAATTATTACATCAGATACGCAATTTTAAATATAAATTTTTCCCTGATAATGAATTACTTGCAACAATAGTTAACAAATATGAAAGCAAAGTAATTCTGGAGGCTGTTCATAACTGTATTGCACATCAAGATTATAATTTGAATTCCCGGATTTTAGTAACAGAAAAAAGTGATTTGATAATTTTTACAAATGCAGGTAGTTTTTATGAAGGAATTCCTGATGATTATTGCCTGGGAAATAAAACACCAAAAAAATATAGAAACCCTTGGTTATCTCAAGCCATGGTCAACCTAAACATGATTGATACCTTGGGCTATGGAATCCATACTATGTACCTCGAACAACGAAAACGATTTTTCCCACTGCCTCAATATAATCAACAACCTTCTGATGAGGTTGAACTTACAATTTATGGTCACAGTATTGATGAGAATTATTCAAAACTACTTCTTCAGAAGACCGATTTGCCATTATCAGTTGTAATTCTTCTCGATAGACTTCAGAAAAAACTTCCAATACCTGAAGAACAAATAAAAATTCTTAAATCAGATGGCTTAATTGAAGGTAGAAAACCAAATTATTTTATTTCTGAGCATATAGCTAAAAAGACAAGTCAATTGAGCTATTATTTAAAAAGGAGAGGTTTCGATAAGGATTATTATAAAAAACTTGTTTTTGAATTTATTGATAAAAGTAAAGCTGGAGTTAATAAACAAGAGATAAAGGATCTATTATGGAATAAACTTCCGGAATTTTTAAATGATAAACAAAAGACTAATAAAATCTCTAATATTTTAAGTGAACTTAAAAGAGAAAATAAGATTTTTAATGTTGGATCTGACACTAAACCGTGTTGGAAATCAACGAAATAAGCTCTAATAAACTAGAGCAAAATAATAAGTAATTATTAGAGATTATAAGAGAAGCCGTTAAGAGATTTGCAAACACATTGCCAAGCCCACACATGGCAAATGCTCTATCCAAAGGCTTGGCAAAGAGTTTGCAAAACCAGACTGCTAAAGAATTTTAAAATTTTTCTCCCTCCCCTGGACTTAAAAATATCTTCTTCATCATGACTATTATCTTTATAAAACTGGACTAATAATAAGACAAAAGAATTATAACAAGACAATTAACTGGTACCGAGACAAATAAATAAGGCCTGGCCCATAACACGGACAATATGGGTAAGTTGTTTGTCACGGTTTTTGCTTTTGCTCCTGCACCTAAGACAAATTTGTAATGGCCGTTGCACCAGGACACCCGCATCTGCACGCAATTATAATTCTGTACCGTGATAAATTTCTGCTTTCGAGATAGTTTGTACCGCGACACTGCACCAGTGCCCGCCACCAACTTTGTAACCGGGGATAAATTCTCGGCTCCGATCAAACTTGTACCGCGATCGCGCCAGCATGCAATTATATTTGTACCATGACGGCAAAAACACGTGCCATACCCTCCTTGCACCGTGACAGTTTTTCGGCTAAAGTACCAGGACCCTACCCGGTGCTTGCGTCGGGTAACACAACCTCCCCATATTGCCGGGCCGTTATGAGCCATAGGGCGCAACACTAAACATAATTGACTAACCTATAAAAACAATAAGATGAAGATTGATATTCACGTACATACAAAAAAAACAAAATCAGGTGATTCTGAATCCAGAAATGTAACAGGTAGTCGATTTAAAGATATCATTAAATCAACAGAAGTTAAGATATTGGCTATTACAAATCACAACCACTTTGACATATCTCAATATACTGATTTTAGAAAGCTTATGGATGGCATTTGCCAGATTTGGCCAGGTATTGAAATTGACATTTTAGAAGAAGGAATCAATGGCCATTTAATTGTTATAGTTGACCCTAAAAATGCTATAAAATTTTCTAATAAGATTAATATACTTTCTATAGGGAAAACTCCAGATAATTTTACAATGAGCATTAATGAGGTTGTAAAAAATTTTGATGCGTTGAATTCAATTTACATTCCTCATTATCATACGAAAAAGCCTAGTCTTTCTGATCATGATATAGATAAATTATTAGAAATAGTATCTAATAAGAAAAGAGTTTTAAAGGAGGCTACCAATTCTATATCTGCTGGCATTTATGTCAGCCATGGACACCGATCAATATTTGGCTCAGATGTCCAAGACTGGGATGAATATATCAATTGTGCCAAAGAATTGCCCGATTTAAGGTTACCAGTTGAAAGCTATGAGCAATTCTGTTTATTGCTTGAGAAAGATGATTCAACTATTCAAACGATTCTAGATCAGAAAACAAAAGAAAAGATTGTATTATATCCTTTTGGTGCAGCTGAGCTATTAGAATTAGACATTTATAACGATATAAATATACTATTTGGTTCAAAAGGAACTGGAAAAACTGAAATACTAAGGGCATTATCAAAATTTTACAATAGCAAAGGCTATAAAACAGAGGTATACGAATCGAGTTCTTCTCATTTAGATCAAGTGTATGATTTAAAGGGGATAGGATTTACTATGAATATAGCTGACTTTGGAATTGATGAATGTAAAAGCGAATTTGACTCAATTAAAAATGCAATAGAGAAAGGGATTACAAGTATTTCAAAATATCGACAATATTATTCTTCTGAAGAAACTAATAAAATATCGAAAAGCCTTAAAATCAGGAACATCACAACCCTAGATGAATCATCATCAAAAAGGAAGCTAAAAGAAATAAAGTCTACATTGGAAAAGACCGAAGAATTCAGGGATTATGTCATTTCTGATAAAACGATGAAGGAAATTATTGATGAAAAGATATTGAAAAAATTCATTTCTACTATTAATTCCCTTATATCAAAACTTAAAAAAGAAACTGAGATTAGACTAATAGAACATAGAAGTATTGCTTTATTCAATAATCTTATTAAAATTTTTGTAACTGAGATTTCGAAAAAAACCGGTCATCCAGAAAAACCTGTAAAGACTGGCTTTTATGAGTATTCAAATAATCGCATTTATATTGAATCACATATCAATTTTATTATAGAAAACATAAAAAAGAAAATTGAACCAATTACTGAATATGTTGGCGATTTGGGAATAAAAGGGAAAATATTTTGCCAAACAAATCTTCAAATTCAAGATGGAGCAGTCACAGATAGTAAATATACCCCGGTAAAAAGAGTAAATAAAACACCACAGAAAGAAGTAGCTAAATCATTAAATACCATATCAAAGAATGTCTATTCGAATAAACTATTTGAAAAGATCGAGGAACTAAACTCTATTGAAGGTTCTCAAAATATCAATAGTATTTCTGATCTAGTTCTCTTTAACAGGCATTTTAGTTTAAATGACAAAACCTACCAACCATCAAATGGTGAGTCTTCAATGGTTCTTTTACACAATGAATTAAGTAAAGATCGAGAGATTTATCTGATCGATGAACCTGAGAAGAGTTTAGGCAATGATTATATAAATGATGTAATTGTTCCCTTGTTGAAAGAGCACGCCCATCGAGGGAAAAAAGTCATTATTGCAACACACGATGCTAATATTGCTGTAAGGACCTTGCCCTATAATTCAATGTATCGTGAACATGATCAGGATGGTTATAATACGTATATAGGTAATCCATTTTCAAACAACTTAGTGTGTCTTAATAGACGAAGGAAAAATTTAGACTGGAAATATATGAGTATGAAAACACTCGAAGGTGGTAAGGAAGCCTTCGGAGAAAGGGGTAAAATATATGGAAACATTTAAAGCTAAGATCAATAGGACTGAACAAAGTACTAAACTTGTACTTACAGTTAGAAAATCAAATTTGGAATTAGTCTTAACAGACGATAAACCAAGTGATGTTAAGCTTGTCTTCAATCAGCTGCTAGTTGCGCTAAAAAGTGGAGAATTCAACTTCAAACTTGAGGATGATAAAGAAGATCTTTATTTTCATGTCTCCAAGGAGTACATTACACAGCTAAATTCAGAATTATCAAGCGTATACAACGAATTAAAGGATCTTGACTTGTTGATTAAGAAAAAATAACTACGGCTCATAACACGGACAATATGGGTAAGTTGTTTGTAACACTTTTTGCTTCTGCTCCTGCACTCAAGACAAATATGTAATGGCTCTTGCACCCGGACACGCGCATCTGCTCGCAATCAAATTCCTGCACCATGACAAATTTCTGGCTCCGAGACAGTTTGTACCGCGACACTGCGCCAGTGCCCGCCACCAACTTTATAACCGGGGATAAATTCGCGGCTCCGTTCAGCCTTGTACCGCGACACTCGTAAACCTCAGAAAAATTGTACCCGGACGGCAAAAAGTGCGCCATACCCTCCTTGCACCGTGACAGCTTTGTGGCCCCGCTGGCGCGGGGTACCAGGACTCTACCCGGTGCTTGCGTCGGGTAACACAACCTCCCCATATTGCCGGGCCGTCAGACTGTCTAATAACCTGTCCGTCATAATATAGACCGGGAAAAGACATATTAAGGAATTTTTTAATACGTTGATACCCAAGACTAAAATATTTTCAGCTCCTCTTAAACCGG
>Ga0307437_1001286_pt1 | contig 17115 bp, 17 predicted proteins | sample SalMarWE160390MG_FD_202146 | JGI IMG/M metagenome (GOLD analysis project Ga0307437, IMG submission 202146) | Salt marsh sediment microbial communities from the Plum Island Ecosystem LTER, Massachusetts, United States - WE1603-90 | ecosystem: Environmental > Aquatic > Marine > Intertidal zone >...
GAGATATAACCATAGATCTCTTTCGATTAAAGATCAAACAAATAACATTATGACGTTATTGAAACAACACAATTACCATCAATTCTTAGTGGCTTAAATGGGACTTTACCCTACTTTATTATTATACGTTACTACAGCGAGGGTACTATTGCAATGAGGTTAGGAACAGGATGGCTACCGCCGGGGAGGTACTGAGCTTGCCTCCTTCATCTGCTTGGCGTAATGGGCGACATGAGCGACCAGGTCAAATGTGCCACAGTGCTCTTCTATCATCTGCACCACGGCGCTGCCGATGACGATCCCGTCGGCATAGGGGGCGATCTCTCTTGACTGCTGGGGCGTGGATATACCGAACCCGACCACTAAAGGGAGTGCGGTTACCTCTCTGATCCTTTCCACATCTTTTGCGACCGCTTCGACCTGCGGCTTGGCTGTCCCGGTCACGCCGGTGATGGAGATGTAGTAGAGAAAGCCCGTCGCATGACTGGCTATCTGCCTCACCCGCTCGGTATTCGTTGTGGGGGCAATCAGGGATATAAAGTCTATTCCTTTTGGATCTGTATACTGTCTGAGCTCGGCGGCCTCCTCAGGGGGGAGATCAACGACCAGGATGCCGTCCACCCCCGCCTCGTGGGCCCGGACGGAAAATCGCTCTGCGCCATAGCTCAAGATGGGGTTGTAATAGCCGAAGAGGACGACGGGGATCTCCGAGACCTCTCTCAGAGATTCGATCATTGCGAGGATACCCGCGAGGGTCGTACCGTTTTTTAAGGCCCTGTGCGAGGCCGCCTGGATAATAGGGCCGTCGGCAGTGGGGTCTGAAAAGGGCACACCGATCTCGATACAATCCACGCCGGCGGCATCCAGCCCGATGATGATCTCCCTGGTCTGCTCCAAACCGGGGTCCCCTGCGGTGAGATAGCAGATGAGGGCCTTTTCACCTTTTTCCTTTAATGCGTTAAAGGTATGCTCGATTCTGCCCATGACTACTCTGCCTCCGCCCTCTCGGCAATAATCCCCGCATCCTTATCCCCCCTGCCGGAGAGGTTGATCACGATGATCTTTTCTTGTGTCAACTCAGGGGCGAACTGCATGGCATAGGCCACGGCATGGGCGCTCTCCAGGGCGGGGATGATACCCTCGTATTTTGAGAGGGCTATGAACGCCTGGACGGCCTCATGGTCATCAATGGTGACGTAGCGCGCCCTGCCTGTCTCGTGAAACAAGGCGTGTTCCGGTCCCACACCGGGGTAATCGAGGCCGGCGGCGATGGAAAAGGCGTCGCGCACCTGGCCGTTCTCATCCTGCAGGAGATGGGTCTTGTTTCCGTGGAGGACGCCGACCCTCCCCGCCGCGATGCTCGCCGCGTGCAGCCCGGTCTCCATCCCCTTCCCCGCAGCCTCCACCCCGATCATGGCGACGTCCGAATCGTCCTTGAAGGGATAAAAGAGCCCCATGGCATTGCTCCCCCCTCCCACACAGGCGATGAGGAAATCGGGGAGCCTCCCTTCTCTCTTCATGATCTGCCTTTTGGTCTCCCGCCCGATGCAGCTCTGGAAATCCCTGACCATCACGGGATACGGATGCGGCCCTGCCGTAGAGCCGATGACGTAAAAGGTGTCCCGCACCCTGGCCACCCACTGGCGCATCGCCTCATTCATGGCGTCTTTGAGCGTCGCTGTTCCGGAGGAGACCGGAATGACCTCCGCCCCCAGGATCCGCATGCGAAAGACGTTAGGCGATTGTCTCCGGATATCCTCTTCGCCCATAAAGACCTGGCATTCCATGCCGAAGAGGGCGGCGACTGTGGCCGTGGCCACCCCGTGCTGACCGGCCCCTGTCTCCGCGATCACCCTCTTTTTTCCCATGCGCCGGGCGAGGAGCGCCTGCCCCAGGGTGTTGTTGATCTTGTGGGAGCCCGTATGACCGAGGTCTTCCCGCTTGAGATAGATTCGGGCCCCTCCCAGTTCCTCGGTGAGACGTCGGGCGTAATAGAGGGGGGTCTCCCTCCCCGCATATTCCCGCAGATAACGGTCGAGCTCTCCCTGAAAGGCCTTGTCCTTTCTGGCCTGAAGATATGCCTCTTCCAGCTCAATGAGGGCGGGCATCAAGGTCTCGGCTGCATAGCGCCCCCCGTAGATACCGAAATGTCCCTTTTTATCCGGCCACTGCTTTTTCATAGTTCTACCTTATCATATAGCTGGTCAGATATGGGCATGCATTCATCTGCCAAATATCCCTGCATCTTCCCCCCCTAACTGGTGCACGAGATCGATGATCTCTTTAATCTTTTGATGGTCTTTTCGCCCTGGTGAAGTTTCTACGCCGCTGTTGATATCCACGGCATGGGGGGAGCAGCGCTCGATGGCCTCCCCGACATTTGCCAGCGACAACCCGCCGGCAAGGATGAGGGGGTGCTGCTCTTTGACCTTGGCGGCAAGGGCCCAATCCGATTTCCCTCCTGTGCCGCCGTGGCGCACGGGATCGTATGCATCCACCAGGATGGCCTTGACAGGGTATTCACTCAATCGCGCCAGATCATCCTCTGTCTGCAAGGCACAGGCCTTGATCACCTGTGATCGTGGGAATTGGCTACAAAAGGCAGGGGATTCTGCACCGTGCAGTTGAACCATGTCGAGACCGCAGAATGCGACGGTCTCCTTGACCTCCAGGGCATCATAGTTTACGAAGACGCCGATTGTGGTGATACCGTCCGGGAGCCTCTGGATAATCTTTTTGACGGTCTCCGGTGTCACGTACCGGGGACTCGGCGGATGGAAGATAAAGCCGACGGCATCGGCCCCACATTCACTTATAAAGGAGGCATCCTCTATATTCGTGATCCCGCAGATCTTTATCTGCGTCACTGCCCTGGCCCCCTGCCCACAAGCTCCCTGAGCTTCCCCCCGATATCCTCGGCCCGCATCAATACCTCACCGATCAAAAAGCAATGAACCCCCGCTTCCATTAATAGTTCTATATCCCCTCTGGTGGCGATACCGCTCTCCGTCACCACGATCTTGCCCGTGGGTATGGCAGGGGCAAGCTCCAACGTCGTCTTTAGATCTGCAGAGAATGTCTTGAGGTCCCGGTTGTTGATGCCGATGACCCCGGCCCCTGCGGCCAGGGCCTTCTCCACTTCCGCTTGGGTATGGACCTCCACGAGGGGCGCGAGACCGAGTGTTTCTGAGAGCTGTATGTACTCCCGCAATGGCTCCTCTTCCAAGAGGCCGGCGATGAGCAGAAGTGCGTCCCCCCCGAGGAGCCTGGTCTCATAGATCTGATACGGGTCGATGATAAAGTCTTTTCTCAAAAGGGGGAGCTCGATGACCTTTTTAATCCCCGACAGATATGTTCCCTTCCCCTCGAAGAATTCCTCATCCGTGAGAACCGAGACTGCTTTAGCCCCGTTTTCCTGATAGATAGTGGCAATCTGCACGGGGTCAAACTCCTCCCTGATCCTCCCCTTGGACGGCGAGCTCCTCTTCACCTCGGCGATGATGGAACAGTTGGAGTTGCTGATGGCACCCCTGAAATCGCGGGGAGGAGGGAGGTCACCTATCGCCTCTTGCAATTGAGCAAGAGGTGTTGTCTTCTTTAATGAAGCGACCTCTCGGCGTTTTGATGCAACTATGTGATCGAGGATCACAATCCTCCTCAGCTATTGCTCAATTTAATGAGGGCCTCCAATTTCTTGATGGCCGCCCCGTTGTCGATGCACTCCTCGGCCACGGCGACACCCTCGCGGATATCCACCGCCTTTCCCCCCGCCATGAGGGCCAAGGCGGCGTTGAGCAGGACGATCCTCCTGCAGGCCCCGTCCTTGCCGGTGAGGACGTTCTTGGTAATGGCAGCATTGGCCGAGGCGTCTCCGCCGATGAGATCCACCCCCTGATAGGTCTCGCCGAAGACCTCGACGGGATCGATGTTATAGGTGCTGATGAGGCCGTCCTTTAATTCGGAAACGCGCGTCTCCCCCGTTATCGTGGCCTCATCGAGGCCGTCTGAGCCGTGGACCACAAAGGCCCTGGTGGTCCCCAGGTTCTTCAGGACCCCGGCGAACATCTCCGTCAGCTGAGGGTCATAGACGCCGAGGAGCTGGGCCGTGGCCCCGGCGGGGTTTGTCAAGGGGCCCAGCATATTAAAGATCGTCCTCACCCCGATCTCCCGGCGCGGCTCGATGGCGTACTTCATGGCCCCGTGGAGCCGGGGGGCGAAGAGGAAGCCGATGCCGATCTGCTGGATGCATTCCTCGACGATCTCCGGTCCAACGCCGATGTTTACACCGAGGGCCTCCAGGCAATCGGCGCTTCCGCAGCCGCTGGAGACGGCCCGATTGCCGTGTTTCGCCACAATGATGCCCGCTGCCGCCACCACAAAGGCCGTCGTCGTGGAGATGTTGAAGGTGTTCATCCCATCCCCTCCGGTCCCGCAGGTGTCCACAATGATCGAAGAGCGGGCATCGATCCTCGTCGCCTTTTTTCGCATGATGCGGGCGGCTCCCGTGACCTCTTCTACCGTTTCGCCCTTCATCCGCAGGGCGGTGATAAAGGCAGCGATCTGTGCGGGTGTTGCCTTCCCCCCCATAACTTCGTCCATGGCCTGCATCATCTCTGATTCGTTGAGGTCCTCTTGGCTGACCGCTTTTGCAATGGCCTCCTTGATCATGGTGCAACCTCCTTTCTCACCTGCTGATCGTTAGTCATTATTTTCTGGCTAAAGAGCCACCTCTGACCAAAGGGTCACTGGCCAAGGGGCCACCTTCGGCTTCGGCGGCATTGATCATGGCCAGAAAATTCTTCAGGATCCTCTTGCCGTTCGGTGTGAGGATCGATTCAGGGTGAAACTGGACTCCCTCCACCGGATATTCCTTGTGCCTGACGCCCATGATCTCCCCTTCCTCTGTCTCGGCGCTGATCTCCAAACAGTCGGGGAGGGAATCCCTCTCCAAGATCAGGGAGTGATACCGGCCTGCAACAAAGGGATTGGGAAGTCCTTTAAAGATCGTCCGCCCATCGTTGCTGATCTGAGACGTCTTCCCGTGCATGATCCTCTGGGCCCTGATCACCTCGGCACCAAAGGCATAACCGACGGCCTGGTGGCCCAGACAGACCCCCATGATGGGGATGCTCGTGCCCAATTTCCTGATCACCTCAACGGAGATCCCCGCCTCTTTTGGAGTACAGGGGCCGGGTGACAGGACGATGGCATCCGGTTTCAGCTTCCGGATCTCATCGATGGAGATTACATCATTGCGATGGACCACTACCGCACCCCCGAGTTGGCCGATATACTGGACCAGGTTGTAGGTGAAGGAGTCGTAATTATCGATCATCAAGATCATAGTTGCAGTCCTCTCACGTGCCGTTCTTTTTGGTTATCTCAAGCCCGGAGGCGGCCATCTCGATGGCCTGCATCATCCCCATCGCCTTATTGACGGTCTCCTGATATTCCGCCTCAGGATTGGAATCGGCCACAATCCCCGCCCCCGCCTGGATGTAGATTTGTCCATCCAGAATCACCATGGTCCGAATGGTGATGCAGAAATCCATGTTCCCCGTGTAGCTGAAGTATCCGACTGCCCCCCCGTAGGGTCCCCGTCGTGAAGGCTCCAGCTCATCGATGATCTCCATCGCCCTGATCTTCGGCGCGCCGCTCAGGGTGCCTGCCGGGAAGGTGGCCCGGAGCACGTCGAACGCGTCTTTGCCGTCGGCCAGTTGCGCCTGGACATGGGATACGAGGTGCATGACGTGGGAATATCGCTCCACCACCATGTATTGGTTGACCTGCACACTGCCGATCCGGGCGATTCTGCCCAGGTCATTTCTCCCCAGATCGACGAGCATGACGTGTTCCGCCCGCTCTTTGGGGTCTTGCAGGAGCTCGTCGGAGAGTTGTCTGTCCTCCTGTTCGCTCTCCCCCCTCCTCCTCGTGCCGGCAATGGGGCGCAATTCGGCGACGCCCTCCTCCAGGCGCACGGTGACCTCGGGAGACGAGCCGATGAGGATGAGATCTTCGAGCTTGAGGAAAAAGAGATAGGGAGATGGGTTGATGTACCGGAGGGCGCGGTAGAGATCAATGGGATCTGCGCGATGTTCCCTTTGAAATCGTTGAGAGAGGACGACCTGGATGACATCGCCGGCAACGATATAGTCCTTGGCCCGTCGCACCATTGCCTTAAATGCCTCCGGCTGCATATTGGATTGAGGGGGGGTATCGTCTGTCGCATCGTTGGGAAGATCTCTTGTTGCCGCAGGGGCCTTGAGTATCTCGATCATGCGGTCGATCTTCTCGATCGCCTCGTCGTAGACCGCTCGGAGATCGTCCCTCCCCTCGGTAAGGGCGCAGGACACCACCTTGATGGTGTGCCTCACATTATCAAAGATCATCAGGGTGTCGGTCATGAGGAAGATCGCATCATCGCTCTGGAGGTCTTGTGGGGCCCGGGCGGGGAGTCTCTCAAAGTAGCGGACCATATCGTAACCGAGAAATCCTACGGCTCCGCCATAAAACCGAGGCAGACCCTCTATGGGGACGGGGCGGTAGCTGTATAATATATCCTTTAATAATCCCAAGGGATCGCCTTCGTGTTTGTGGGTACGGGTCTCACCATTTTCCCGGATTATGACATCCGCTCCCCTGACCGTGAAGATCATGTGGGGATCGGATCCCAGGAAGGTGTACCGCCCCCACTTTTCCCCCCCCTCCACGCTCTCCAGGAGGAAGAGGTGGGGTTTGGTGCGCAGTTTCATGAGGGCCGAGACCGGGGTCTCCGTATCTGCCAGGATCTCCCGGTATAGGGGGATCAGATTCCCCTCGTGTGTCAATCGTTTAAACTGCTCAAAAGCTGGATAGTGCATTGATATAGTCCTTCCCCTGTGTGCAATAAAAAAGGCCGTCGTTTCATCACGGCCTTGTTGTCGCTCGATATAAACAGAAAAGGCCGTGGAGCCTTCGAGAGGTCCTCCACGGCCTTTTCTCTATTGCAGAGAGTTAGCGGTGGGCAAACCTCTCCCTTTTGTTCCACCACCACCAATAATTAACGTTTGCGATTATCCCTTGCATCCCGATCTATCCTTCGCAAAATCCTGCAATTGTATACCAGAGATTGAGGGGGCTGTCAATACTAAATTGTGGGAAACTAGCCCCCATAGCTTACCTCATCTTCGCTTTGGCCTGTTCCATGTTCGCGGTTACGGTCCTAAATTGGGAGGGGTATTTGCCCAGGGTGTAGACCTTCAGGGTCTCTTCAAAGGCCCTGATCGCCTTGGTCACATTCCCTTCCTTGTCCTGGACCCCTGCCAGGGCGCTGTAGGCATTGCCGAGGTTGTTCTGGGTGGCAGCATAGTCCAGGGGGGTTTCGCTCAGCGTGTAGACCTTCAAGGCCTTCTTAAAGGCCTTAACGGCCTTGTAGAGGTTACCCCTCTTATTTGTGACTTCCGCCAGGGCTCTATAGGCATTGCCGAGGTTGTTCTGGGTGCTCGCATAGCCAAGGGGGTATCCTTCTATGGTTCTTATCTCCAGGGCCTCCTCAAAGGCTTGGACGGCCTTGTTGAGATTTCCCTCCTTATCCCTGAGCTCGGAGAGGCTCCCGTAGGCAGCCCCCAGATTGTTTTGGGTGGCGGCATAGCCGGCAGGGTATTTCTCGCGGGTGTAGACCTTCAGGGCCTCTGCAAAGGCCTCGAAGGCCTTGGTTAGGTTTTCCTCGTTATCCTCGACCTCGAAAAGGGTCCTATAGGCATTGCCGAGGTTGTTCTGGGTAGCGGCATAGTCATCGGGGTATTTCTCAATAGTCCTAATTTTCAAGGCCTTATGAAAGGCCCCAATGGCCTTAAGGAGGTTTTCCTCCTTATCCCTCAGGAGGGCTACATTATAATAGCAGACCCCCTGGCTATTTTTCACGTTGGCATAGAGTTCCGGATCTTTTCTCGCTGATACCTTGTTTGCGATATCGTTGTATATCGCCAAGGCATCTTCAATCATATTCTTTCCCAGCAATCTATCGGCGTTATTGATGGAGGTCATAAATATGGCCCGGTAGATTTGATGCTCTCGGTGCCCAAAGGAATAAAAGAGGACAGCCCCCACCAAAAAGGCTCCGATAAGGCCGCCTACTGTCCCGATAAACCACGAATTATTTCTCCCCGATTTCATGGTGCGTGACTTCTTTTTGGATGGTTTCTTCTTGGGTGCTTTCTTCATCGTAGCCTCCATAAAGCTTCAGGACACAATAATTTGAAGTTATCACATTGTCCTGTCCTCGTCAATCAAAACCCCTTGTTTCGCTGTTTAGAGAGGCAACCGCGCTGAACACCTTATGATCTCCACAAGCTCCTTTCTTCCATCAGTTCGGTGAAGCTCTCGGTATCCCCTCTTTTGATCACGCTCGTCACCTCGGACAAGGTTTTTTTATAGAGGGCAAGGATTTTGTCGATGTGGGGATTCAAGGTGATGATCTCGGCATAGAGTCTGGGATTATTCGTGAATAGTTCCTTGATGATTGCGAGCTTTGTGGTGAGTATGGGCGTGGTGAACTTCTCCAACTCCGCCAGATCGGCCCCCCACTTTTTCAAGACCATCCCCATGGTTATCGAGTTCAGATGGTTCAATACTTGAACGAGGGCCATCACCTCATCGTGTCTCTCAGGGGTCGTCTCTATCACCGTTGCCCCCTGTTTTTTGAGGATATCTCGCACCCAGTCGAGCCAACCCGCGGTCCGCGCGGGACAGAGGACGATGGTATGTCCGGCTATGGAATCAGCACCAGGACCGAAGAGGGGGTGCAGGCCGATGACCTCTGAGGGAGATGCAAGCAGCATGGCCTTGATTGGCTCCGCCTTGAGGGAGGTGAGGTCCATCAAGAGTGCATCCTTGTGCATGTGTGGTCCGATCTGTTCGATGATCTCCACGGTAATGCCTATGGGGACGCTGACGATGACCACCTGACACGTCTCGGCCATTGTCGGAATATCAAGTCCCGTGGTTCTGCCCGCAACGTGGACTGTATACCCTTCCTGGCGAAAGAGACCGGCGAATATCCTCCCCATCCCGCCGGTGCCGCCGATGATTCCGATTGGGATATCCTCCATCCTACGTCCCTCCATTGCCCACCAGGGCCTGCTGCCGCACGAGGTGATCTGCCAGGACGATGCTGACCATGGCCTCGCAGACGGGGATGATGCGGGGTATGACCGATACGTCGTGCCTCCCGCGAATCGATATGGTCGTCGGCTTTCCGTTGATATCGATGGTCCCTTGGGCCTTTTCGATGGAAGAAATGGGTTTGCAGGCCACCTTGATGATGATCTCATCGCCGTTGGTGATCCCCGCGAGGATCCCCCCGGCATGATTGGTCGCAAACCCCTCCGGTGTGATGGGGTCGTTGCACTCCGAACCGGTCATCCCGGCTGCCTGAAAGCCGGCGCCAATCTCCACACCCTTTACCGTACCGATACCCATGAGGGCCTTGGCGAGATCCGCGTCGATCTTATCGAAGACCGGTTCCCCCAGACCCGGTGGGCATCCCCTGACCAGGATCGCCACGATCCCGCCGAGGGAGTCCCCTTGCTTGCGCGCCTCTTCGAGCTTCCCCTCCATCCGCTGGGCCGCCTTTTTATCAGGACACAAGAGGGTGTTGTTGCCGATCTCGGCGAGAGAGATCCCTTCGGCGGCGATACCCCCTAGCTCCTGGGTATAGGCAATGACCTCGATTCCTTCGCGGGCGATCACTTTTTTTGCGATGGCTCCGGCCGCCACCCGGGCCACTGTCTCCCGCCCGGAGGCGCGACCGCCCCCCCGATGATCCCGGATGCCGTATTTCTTGGCATAGGTAAGATCGCCGTGACCAGGCCTGAAGATATCCCTGAGCTCTTCATAGGCTGCGCTGTCGCAATCCCTATTTCTGATGATGAGCGAAATAGGGGTCCCCGTGGTCCGTCCCTCAAAGGTGCCGGAGAGGATTTCAACCAGATCCTCCTCCTGCCTGGGTGAGGCCGAGCTGCGCTGCCCCGGCCTTCTCTTTTTAAGCTCCTCCTGGATGTCCGCATCCGCCAGATCGATGTTGGGGGGACATCCATCCACTACCGCACCGAGGGCCTTTCCATGAGATTCCCCCCAGGTGGTGACCCTGAACAGGACGCCTATTGAGTTGCCTGACATTGGCCTTCCTTTCTATATCACACTGCGAGATCATTAAGTCCCACGTGTCCTCAATGGATTGCAAGAGAGATTATGTCGGACGAGCACGGCACAGACCTCATCGGCAACGGCATCGATCTCTTTTCCTGCGGTATCGACGGTGCAATCGGCCAACTCCTGGTAGACCGGTCTCCTGATTTCGATGATCTCCGCTGTTTCCCGTTCCAAGCTGTCATCCGAAAGGGGTGGCCTCTGAGCAGCGCTTGCCTTATCGTTCTTCATCCTTTCGACGATGGTCTTCAGATCAGCGGTGAGCCAGACGCAGAAACCATTGCCGTGCAAGACCTCTCTGTTTTCGGCCTCCATGACCGCACCCCCCCCCACGGCAATGACCGCATCTACAAAGGAGGGAAATTGCTTGATGATCGCCTTCTCCGCGGCGCGGAAGGTATTCCACCCTTCTTCATCGACGATCTCCCGGACGGTCTTGCCGACATGCCTCTGGATGAGCTCGTCCGTGTCGTAGAAGGGGACCCCCAATCGAACCGCAATCCGTTTCCCCACCGATGTCTTCCCCGTACAACGATATCCGATCACAATAATCTTCATCGTGGGTACAGTTGTTTCAGTTCTCCCCAAAAGCCGGGGAAGGATTTATCCACGCAGCCCGCGTTGTTAATCCTGATGCCGGGGATTGCCAGCCCCAGGACGGCGAAGCTCATGGCGATGCGGTGGTCATTATACGTCTCTATCTCAGCGCCGTGGGGGCTATTCCCTTCGATGACGAGGCCGTCCTCCCGCTCTTCTGCCCGCACCCCCATCTTTTTCAGTTCTGTCGCCAGGGCCGCCAATCGATCGCTTTCCTTTATTCTGAGATGGGGGACATTGCTAATAACGGTTCTGCCGGGGCGCACAGCAGCCATGGCCGCAAGCGTAGGGACCATATCGGGCATCCCCCCCAGATCAAAGGTATATTCGCCCGAGGGCAACGCCCCGCCCACGACCTCGACCCAATCCTCTCCCCTGATGACGCTGCAACCGAGCCTCTCCATGATGGGGAGAAGCTTGATGTCTCCCTGCAGGGTCCGGGGATTGATATGTTGGACCCGGACCGTTCCCTTGCACAGGGCCGCAGCCAGAAAGAAATATGAGGCACTGGAGCAATCCCCTTCAATCGGGTAGCCCCTTGCCTGATACTGCTGGCCGCTTTTCACCCAATACCGGAAGGGTGCCTCTTGGATCACCTCCACCCCAAACGACTCCATCACATCGACGGTCATATCCACATAGGGGAGCGAGGGGATCTGCCCCTTGAGCTCGATGACGGTGTCGTTCTCGGCCAAGGGGGTACAGATGAGCATCGCGGAGATATATTGGCTGCTCTCAATATCCGCAAAGGTCACCTTACCGCCCTGCAGGCCATGGGCATGGACGATGACGGGGGGGCAGCCATCTGTGTTCTTGGTTCGGGCATCCACCCCCATGGTGGTCAGGGCATCCAAGAGGGGTTTGATGGGCCTTTGGCAGAGTCGAGGGCTGCCGGTGAGTGTAAAGGGGCCCCTGCCGAGCGCAACCACGCCGGTGAGCAATCTCATGGCGGTCCCGTTGTTTCCCAGATAGATCTCCCCCCCCGGGTTTTGGAGATGGCCGCCCGTCCCCATGACGGTTACCTCATGGCCGGCGGCCACGATCTTCGCTCCGAGGGCCTTCAGGGCCTCCATCACGTATCCCGTATCCTCGGCAATCAAGGGGTTTTGCACGGTGGATCTTCCCTGGGCCAGGGCAGCGATGATGAGGGCCCGCTGGGTGTAGCTCTTGGAACCGGGTACACTCACCGTGGCGTTGAGATTGGTGATCGGCTTAATCTCCATCCTACGCTCCCAGCTTATCGAGGACGACCTGTCGCATAAACTCCCGGGGCGGCTTCTTCCCCGTCCATATCTTTATCTGCTCGGCCCCCTGGTGGACGAACATCCCCACGCCGTTCAGGACCGTGCACCCAGCCTCTTCGGCGTCCTGTAACAATTGTGTCTTCAGGGGGTTGTAGATGCAATCCATGACCCACCTGAAATTGGTGAGGACCTCTTTCGCGATCGGTGATGTTCCCTGCTCCGGGGCCATCCCGACGGGGGTGGTATTGATCAGGCAGTCCGCGCTGATGCCCCCGATCTCCGAGAGGTGATAGAAAGGACAGCCGAACTCCTGGGCCATCTCCGCGCCTCTGGTGGTGGTCCGGTTGAGGATCAGCGGAATCCCTCCTTTGTGCAGGATGCCGAATACCACGGCCCTCGCCGCCCCCCCCGCCCCCAGGATGGCGAAGGTCTTTCCTTGAATCACCAGGGATTCTTCCAAGTCCAGGACGATACCGATCCAGTCGGTATTGTACCCCCTGAGCCTCCCCGTGTCATCATGCGAAATCGTATTGATGGCCCCTATGGTGCGCGCACTCTCCTCCACCTCATCCAGGTAGGGCATCACCGCTGTTTTAAAGGGGATGGTGACGCTGGCACCCCGTATAGAGCGTTCCTTGATCCTCTCGATCGCTTCTTCTGGGTTTTCTACGCACAAAGTGACATACGAGGCGTTGATCCCCATCTTGTTGTATGCAGCGTTGTGCATCAGCGGAGAGAGGCTGTGTCCGACGGGGTTGCCAAAGAGGGCAAAGATGGCTGCGGGGGATTCCTTCATCGTGATGGCGGACCTGCTGCGATCATCAGGATTCAGCCCCTGAGGCACCCAAGATATTGTGGATCTGGTTCATCTCCTCGATGGTGAGTTGCCCCGGTGCCGATTCGGCCCCCTTCTCCAACGAGGCATAGCCCCAATAGGCGCCCAAGAGGGGAGCCATGACCCTGCTGATTCGACCCTTCTCACCCATGCACAAGGCGATGATCGCCTGACCCTTGTTCCGTGCCGAGGGGATGAGTCCAAGCACCCGCAGGTTATCCTCCATTGAATGGGCGTAGGTGCAGATCTTGACGATGTCGGCCCCGGCCCTGGTGCACGCATCGAATCTCTTTTTTAATGCCCCTTCAGAAGGGGTCCCGCTGAAGTCGTGATAAGAGATGATCCATTTCGTGCGACCATGGTGCTTCGCAATCTGTGCCTCGAGTTCCCTGCGCAACGGCTTTTCGGTCCTGGCCTCGATGTCCACATAATCGGCCCCCAGCGCCACGGCGTCTTTCAACAGCTCGACCCTTTCGCGCTCGGTGCCGGGGAAGGCGCCCCCCTCGTCAACCCGCCTGTTGGTGACCAGAATCCGCGTCCGCTTTTCGTTCATCAGCTGTTCCAGGTCGACGTCCTTGATCTGATCGATCCTCAGCTCCAGGCAGTCGGCCAGGGGGGAACCGCGCTCCATCTGCGCCACGGCGGCCTCATTGGTTCGGGCGGCAATGGGGATGCAAATCATCTCGGTTCCTCTCCCCTGGGATAGGAACCGAGGACCTTGAAGAGGGTCGTTACCCCCTCCATATCCGCGAGGCACTTTTTGATCTTTTTTTCATCTTTGTGGCCGGCAAAATCCACAAAGAAGAGATATTTCCCTATCCTGTCCCTCGTGGGGTATGATTCGATCCGCGTGAGATTGATCCCCTCCCTGGCAAACGGCCCTAACGCCTCATGCAGGGAACCCGGCACGTGGGCTGCCGCGAAGAGGACAGAGGTCTTGTCGTTTCCCGTCCCCGTATTTTGCCCCCTGCCGATGACGAAAAATCGCGTTGTGTTCGAGGGGCTGTCTTCTATCCCCTCGACGATGATTCTGAGCCCATAGGTGGCTGCTGCAAGGGAACTGCCGATGGCTGCTCCCTTGCGATCTTTCAGAACTCGCTTGGCGGCGGCTACGGTGCTGTCTACCTCAATGAGGGCACCGTGGGGAAGATGTTTCTTCAACCAACCTTGACACTGGGCGAAGGCCTGGGGATGAGAATAGACCCGCTTGATCTCCTCAATCTCTGTGCAGCGAGAGATCAGACAGTGCGAGACCCTGAGGAAGATCTCCGCTCGGATAGTGAGGGGGGTTGCGATCAACCTGTCAAGGGTCGTCTTGACGGATCCCTCCAGGGAATTTTCCACCGGTACCACCCCCCACGAGATCCGACCTCGTTCTACTTCATCGAAGACCTCGGAGACCCGCGTCTGTGAGTAATAGTGGGCGCTCTTGCCGAAATGGGATTGGGCGGCGAGATAGCAGAATGACGCCTCCGGCCCCAGGTAAGCGACGGTAGTCGGTTCCTGAAGGGCCCGAGAGGAGGAAACGATCTCCCTGAAGATATTGAGCAGGTCATGCTCCGGCAGAGGGCCTCCGTTGATCTCTCTGAGGTAATCATAGACCTTGACCTCCTGAGAGGGGTCGTAGATCTCCCTGCCTTGTGAATTTTTTGTCCTGCCCACCTCCAGGGAAAGCTGGGTCCGTTCATTGAGGATTTTGACGAGCTCCTGATCCTTCTTGTGCAGCTTCTCTCTGAGGTCTTTAAGTGATTGTTTTTTCATCGCTGTAATTCCTCGATGGTCTCCTTGATCAATGGTTCCGGCACACCGCTCGCAACAAAAGGGACCCCGATCTTTTTCAGGAGCACGATGTTGAGGACATCCCCTGCCTTTTTCTTATCCCCTTTCATGCAGGCAACAATCCCATCCGGACTGCGGTCCTTGGGGATGCGGTCGGGAAGCCCGATCGTATTGATGAGGGCAATGATTCGATCCCGGTCTTTCGCTGAAAGGTACTGCATACGCTCCGAGAGGATGGCCTCAGCGGCCATACCCATGGATACGGCGTCTCCATGAGGGATGGTGTAACCGGAATCCGTTTCGATGGCGTGTCCGACGGTGTGGCCGAAATTCAGGATGCGGCGGATCCCCTTTTCGGTCTCATCGATTTCGACGACGTCTTTTTTGATACGGCATGATCTGGTGACGATCTCTTCGAGGAGATCCTCATCCTGTTCCCTGATTGCGTCGACCTTGGCTTCTAGGGTGCTGAACAGTTCCGGATCATCGATGATGCCGTACTTGACCACTTCTGCGAGACCGTTTTTCAGTTCCTGAGGCTTCAGGGTCTTCAGAAACGCCAGGTCGATGAAGACCGCCTTGGGCTGATAGAAGGTCCCGAGGATGTTCTTCCCGAGAGAAAGATCAATTCCGGTCTTTCCCCCGATGCTGCTGTCCACCTGGGCAAGGAGGGTGGTGGGGACCTGGATGTAGGGGATGCCCCGCATATAGATGGAGGCTACAAAACCTGCCATATCGCCCACAACGCCCCCGCCGAGCGCGATAAGGCCCGAGGTCCTGTCGGCCTTCATGTCCATCAACTGATCGCAGATGCGCAAGGTGGTCTGGATGTTCTTGGAGGCCTCCCCTGCGGGGAAGTCGATCATATCGGTCTGGAGGCCCATTTCCCTGAAGGCCCCCTGTACCCGTACCCCGTGGAGGGCCGAAACGGTGGAATCCGTGATGATGATGTAGCGGCCCGCCCAGTTATGTTTGGTCAAGAGGAGGCCCACGCGGTCTACGATCGCCTTCCCGATATAGATATCATATGAGGATGATCGCGTTTTTTCGAGGTTGACCGTGATCTTGTTCATTGAACGATTTTTGTCTCCGTTTTCATGAGTTCGTCAAAGCCTCTCAATTCCTCCATAAGCTGGTAAAACTTCTCCGGTTTGAGGGATTGTGCACCATCGGAGAGGGCCTTGTCCGGTTCAGGATGGACCTCGATGAGGAGTCCGTCAGCCCCCACCGCCCTGGCGGCCCTGGACAGCGGGATGATATATTGCCAGTGACCGGCGGCGTGGCTGGGATCAACAATGACCGGCAGATGTGTTAATTCCTTGAGGACCGGTACGGCGCTGATGTCCAGGGTGTTGCGTGTTGCCGTCTCAAAGGTGCGAATACCCCGTTCACAGAGGATGACCTGATCGTTACCGGAGGCAAGGATATATTCTGCCGACATGAGGAGTTCTTCTATGGTCGTCATCATGCCCCGCTTTAACAGGACCGGTTTGTGCGTCAGCCCCACCTTTTTGAGGAGGGCGAAGTTTTGGATATTACGCGCACCGATTTGGATGATATCGGTGTATTCCTCCACCAGGTCCATATCGGTGGTATTCATGACCTCGGTGACAACGGGCAAGCCCGTCTTTTCCCGAACCTTTGCCAAAAGCTTCAACCCTTCCTCTTCCAAGCCCTGAAAGCTGTAGGGCGATGTCCGTGGTTTAAAGGCCCCGCCTCTAAGGATGTGGCCCCCTCCCTTTTTGACTATAGTGGCGCTCTCCATCAGCTGTGCTTCGCTCTCAATGGAGCAGGGACCGGCCATGACGATGAATTGAGGCCCCCCGATCTTCAGATCGCCCACCCGGATGACCGTCTTCCCCACCTTGGACTCGCGGCTTGCCAGCTTGTACGGCTTGAGGATAAGCACGGTCTTCTCCACCCCCGGAAGATGCTCGACGGACTTGAGTTGCTCTTTGCCCCGGTCGTCGCCCACGACACCAATGACGGTTCGTTCCACCCCCCGGGAGGGGTGTGCCTGATAACCGACGGATTCAATCCATTTGATCACGTCGTCTATCTGGGCCTCTGTCGCATTTTGTTTCATCACGATCACCATTGTTCACCTCCCTTCACAAATAAGGGCCATGGTCATCTATGCTACCATGGCCCAATAAAAAAGCCATGGGTAGCATCGGTCTACCCATGGCTCAGTTGGCTATATAACCTCCCCTTACGGTTCAGTCCCCCTAAGCGATGGGCAGACCGCTATAAAATAATAAAAATAGAAACGCCAACTCTGAACATATTCTTTGCTGCTCGTGCCCATCGTCTTCAAAATCATCCTTCCTTCAGAATTTGAGTAAATAAAACCATAACCTGTTACTTTTGTCAAGGGGAAAAAGGGCTTGCCCCCTCCCACTTTTCTTGACATGCACATGTGATATATGATACACGTACACATATGGGGATAGAGACTCCGGATGAGGTGCG
>Ga0307437_1001290_pt1 | contig 17078 bp, 14 predicted proteins | sample SalMarWE160390MG_FD_202146 | JGI IMG/M metagenome (GOLD analysis project Ga0307437, IMG submission 202146) | Salt marsh sediment microbial communities from the Plum Island Ecosystem LTER, Massachusetts, United States - WE1603-90 | ecosystem: Environmental > Aquatic > Marine > Intertidal zone >...
CCCCGAGATGCTCTCTGAAAGCCGGTCGCGGTTGCACCGGCACAAAGGCCCCTTCGACCTCTCCACAGAATCGCGCCAGAGACCCGTCGATCTCCTCTTCTGCCGGGAGACTGGCTATCCACTTCCTATCAAGTTTCGTGCTCATAGCAGACACACCCAACCTCATCCGCAGATGACGGACTCACGACTCGCCGCTGCCTTCACACCTCATAGAAGCACAATCCAATGACGCCAGGTCCGAAGTGCACCGTCAGCGATGCACACAACTCGATCACATAAGAATCCTTGCAGTTGAATCTCTCAGTCACCCTTGAGTACATCTCGTGCCCTACTTCGGGGGCCCTGGCATGTATGACGCCCATGTTTATGGGGACCGTGGTGTCCACCCTCTCCTCCGCGAGCTCCACCAAGCGATCCAGGGATTTCTTCCGCGTTCTGACCGTCTCTACCGTCTCCAGCAATCCATCCTTCAGCGTGACAATCGGCTTCATCTTGAGGAGAGAGCCCAGGGCCGCGCTCAATCCTCCCACGCGTCCACTCTTCCGCGGATACTCGAGATTCTCCAGCACCAGCAGTACGTTTATGCGAGACCTGATCTCGTCCAGGCGCGCGACTATTTCCTCGGCGGTGTTCCCGGCCCGAGCCATCCGCGATGCTTCCACGCATGCCAGGCCCAGGGCGGGAGCCCCGGCCAGACTATCGTGCGCGTAGACCTTCACCTCATCTTTCACCTCCTTGGCAGCCTGAAACGCCGATTGGTATGTGCCACTCAGCTTGCTGGTCACGTGAGTGGAGATGATGGCGTCAGCACCCTCCCTCGCCAAGCGGCGGTAGGTCTCCGCGAACGCACCTATCGATGGCTGTGCGGAGGTGGGCAGAAGTCCCGTCTCCTCGATCTTGCGGTAGAAGAGGTCCCAGTCCAGATCGACACCCTCCTGGTACTCATCTGTGCCGAACTGGATGTTGATAGGCACGACGGTGATGTCGTACTCCTCCACCATAGCCGGAGGCAGGTCGCACGTTGTGTCCGTCACTATCTTGATCATGATCTCCTCTCTCTCCTTCAAGCGTTTCCTTTTCGCCAGGACGATGCCGCCATGGCTTCAGAATCCCCTTCGCTCCAGTTCTTTCCTCAGGGCAATGAGAGTGCGGTGGTACAGGGCTTTCACTGCCCCCTCACTGCGGCCCATCACCTTGCCGATCTCGCTATTGGTCAGCTCCGTGGTGTACTTCAGCACGAGCAGTTCCTGACGCTCGGGAGGAAGTCCGGCGATGGCCTCCCTCAGGACCTCCACGCGCTCGCTGGACTCCACGAACGCCTCAGCCGAATCCCTCTCCCTGCTGACCATGGCCAGGTCATCCAAGGGAATACCAGCACGACGCTTCCGATCTCGGTGCCAGTTGGCCACCAGGTTGTGCGCGATGCGATACAGCCAAGCCGAGAACGGCAGCCCTCTGTGCTGATACCGCCCCAGGTTGGCAAGAGCCTTGTAGAAAGCCCTCGCCGTCAGGTCTTCTGCATCACATCGATTGCCTATTCGATAGAAGACATACTGGTATATCTGGTCAACGTATCTCTCATAAAGGACTCCGAATGCCTCTGGATCCTCCTTGGCCCGCTCTATCAGCTTCTCTTCAGGCTCGCCCAAGACGCAGCTCCAGGTCGCCGCCTAGCGTCCTCAACATTAGAACACTCTTCAGACACCGCAGTTACGAGCGTGGCGCGGACAGCACCCGCCCCTTCTCTACCGCTATTGATGGCCAAAGCGCACGATGTGCTCTGTCCCCATGGCCTACGTCTGCATTCCAGCGCCGCAAGTCTGGACCTCTAAAGAGTACCTCTCTGGGGACTAGCCCGCACCAGCGAGGTCCCCGGCCAGGTGCACGACACCTTAGTCCCTCAATGCCACACCACAAAGGACGAGGGCGTCTCCAGGAGTGCCGCCGCCTCAGTCCCACAATCCGACGAGGTGCGCCCGGGCAAGTATGGCAAGCTACGAATACCCTACAGGAGAAGCCATAGAGGAATCATGCCACGAAGGGACCGGTCCCTACCATTCGTTGCCAGAAGCGCGGCGCCACGGACTGCAAAGAAAGTCAACCTACCTGTTCTTGTTGGAAAACCTGCTGCGGGGCCACCCCCGCCTGGTGCAAGGAGTGTCCTTTTTCGAACCCGCCTCACTGGCCACCCGCCGGGTAGACCCGTAGGACAACGGCCACAGCTACGGTGAGACAAGCGATGATGCGGAGCCGAGTTGTGCTCGAGGCAAGCCTGTCACGGCCTGCCAGGATGCCATTGCGAAACCCCATCACGCCGTCGTGACCTGGCAAGTATACCATGCCAGGGTGATGTCAGCAATGACTATGTGCTGGAGGGTAGCTTTCATCAACACAGGGTGTTATAATACTCCAAACCTGTGACTCCAGGAGGCGTCCAATGACCACGAAAGGTCGCAATGGAAACCGGGTAGTAATCACCGGTATCGGCGCAGTCACCCCTTTGGGCAACGATGTAGAAACCTACTGGGAGGGGGTCGCTGCCGGCCGCTCTGGTGTGGGCTACATCACACAGTTCGATGTCACCGGTCTTCCGACCAGGATCGCCGCCGAGGTGAAGGACTTTGATCCCCTTGACCACATGGACCGCCGCGATGCCAAGAGGAGCTCCCGTTTCATCCAGTTTGCCCTTGCCGCAGCCAACATGGCCCTTGAAGACGCTGAGCTGGATCTATCCACGGAGGATCCGACCAGAGTCGGGCTGGAGATAGGAAGTGCCGTCGGCGGCATGGGTCTCGTGGAGAAGCAGGCGTGCATTCTCAAGGACCGGGGACCGCGACGCATTCAGCCTACCGTTCTGCCTGCGGTGTTGCTAAGCATGGCGCCATGCCAGATGGCCATTGCGCTGGGCATCAAGGGACCTGTGTCCGCACCGGTCGCCGCCTGCGCCACGGGTGTGATCGCCATCGGCGAGGCCATGCGACGCCTCCAACGAAAGGAGGTGGACGTGATGGTCGCCGGGGCTTCTGAGGCAGCCGAGTCGCCTCTCGCCCTCGCCGCTCTGGCGCGACTGGGTGCCTTGTCTCCCAATGACCAGGATCCCCCTGGGGCAAGTCGCCCCTTTGACGCAAACCGCGACGGTTTCGTCATGGGTGAAGGCTCGGCAGTGGTGATCCTGGAGACACTGGAACATGCCCTCAGGCGCGGGGCCCCCATACGCGCCGAGGTTCTGGGCTTCGGTTTCACCGCCGACGCGTATCACCTGGCTGCCCCCGATCCGACGGGCGACGGCGCGGCGCGGGCCATGAACCTGGCCGTGGAAGACAGCGGATTGTCCCCCCGCGACATCGACCACATCTGTAGTCACGGTACGGGCACCGTCCTCAACGACGTGGCCGAGACGAACGCCATCAAACAGGTCTTTGGGGACAAAGCCCGCTCCATCCCCATCAATTCCATCAAGTCGATGATCGGTCACCTGCTTGGCGCGGCAGGTGCCATCTCCGCGGTCACGGCGGTGAAGGTCATCGAGACAGGCATCATACCCCCTACCATCAACCTGCGTACGCCTGACCCTGAGTGCGACCTGGACTACGTGCCTCTTGTCGCTCGTGCTGCCTCGGTTGCCGCCGCGCTCGTCAACGCCCTGGGCCTCGGAGGACAAAACGGCGCCCTGGTCATCCGAAGATTCGACGAATCGTTTGCTTGAACGCCTGTTTTGTGCTAGACTTGACAGTTAGACGCACGACGATTCGGAGAGGACAGCATGAGACTGGGTTGGGCGACGGCTGCTGCGGTGTCTCTGTTGCTGGTTCTGTCCACGGAGATCCTGGCAGCGGCTCCTCCGTTCCAAGACCAGCTCTACGAGATAACTTCCCCCCGGGCCAACGCCGAAGTCCGCGGCAGTATAGACATCGTCGGTTCTGCGCAGCTTGGCCCGGAGTTCCAGTTCTACAAGGTCGAATACGCATCTTCTGCCACGCCTGACCTCTGGATCTCCATCGGAGAGATCCATCCGCAGCTGAGAGTCAACACCACTCTTGAGATCTGGCATACGACTGCTATCCCCGACGGTTTGTACTACCTGCACCTGGTGGTAGTCAAGCAGGATGGAAACACGGTAGAGACCGATCGGATGCCAGTGCATGTGGCGAATGCAGAGCCGGAGCCAACACCAACTCCGGAAGAGACTCCTACGCCCACACCCACCGTCGTCGTGCCCACGCCGACCACTGCGATCGTGGACCAGCCCACGGTGGTGCGCGCCAACCCCACAGCTACCAGCGTCGAGAGCGAACCTTCGCCCACTGTCTCAGCCGAAGAGCCTGGCACGGTGACTATTCCGAACCTTGCGTCGTTTGTGAGGCAGTTTGTGTACGGAGCGTTCGTTGCCGCGGTGCTATTTGTGTTCGCAGGGGTTGTCCTCCTGCTGCGCCGATTCATCTGATGTGCCAGCTTCTATCCCAAGCTGCCACGTTGCCCGGGGGCTGGTAGTACAACCAGCCCCTAATGCTTGACCAGCAAGAAAGAGCGAGAACCCAACATGCTTCGAAGAATCCTGCCCTGGAGGGAACCGAGGACTTCAGAGGACGCCAGGCTGATTGTAGGCTTGGGGAACCCAGGCCCAGAGTATGCTGGAAACCGGCACAACGTTGGTTTCCGGGTCATCGACAAGCTGGCCGACGAGCTGCAGCTCTCCCTCGACCGGGTGGAAGCGAAAGGTCTGCTAGGTCGCGGGATGGTGGCAGACACGCCTGTGATCCTTCTCAGACCGCTCTCCTACATGAACCAGAGCGGCAACGTCGTGAAACCTGTCGTCTCGCGATACAAGGTCAGGCTGGAGCACTTACTGATCATCTACGATGACCTGGATCTGCCTCTGGGCACGGTCCGGATTCGAGCACGCGGTGGCTCGGCCGGACATCGTGGCATGCAATCCATCATCTCTTCACTGCACACGGCGGAAATCGCGCGAATCCGCATGGGTATCGGCAGGCCAAGCGGGGAGCCGCCGGAGGAGTACGTGCTCAAGGACTTCACCCTGGACCAGAGCATCACCATGGAAGGCGCCTACGATACGGCACTCGCTGCTATCCTGTGCTTCGTAAGAGAAGGTATCACCGCCGCCATGAACGAATACAACTAGAGGTGCCAGTTGCAGCTTCATGGACTCGTCCCTCTCGTCCGCGATCTGAGGGGCTACAGCGAGCTGCTGGAGCGGTTGAAACCCCACCCCAGCAAGGGCAACACTCTGGTCGCGGTCTCCGTACTGGAAGCAGCCCGACCATTCCTACTGGCTGCCCTCCGTAGCGACCTCGGCCGACCGATGTTGATTGTCACGTCGCGGCGGGATGGCGCACGCCATATCTACGAGCAACTCAAGACGTGGTCCCCCTCGCCGGATGGACTGCTCTTCTTCCCGGAGCCGGACGTGCTGAGCTACGAAAGGGTACCCTGGGACAGGGGGATTGCCCAGGACCGCTTGATGACTCTGACGCGGCTGGCGACCAGCGACCAGTCTTCCGACGGTGCGCTGCCGGTCGTCGTGGCATCGGTTCGCGCCCTACTCCAGAAGACAGTACCTCGCGAGCGCTTCGTGGCCAACCTCCACGAGCTACAGGCCGGGCAAAGTCTGAGCAGGGTTCAGCTTCTCTCCACCCTACACGGCCTGGGCTACGAACGCGTCACTGTGGTGGAGGGCCGCGGCACGTACAGCGCCCGAGGGGGCATAGTCGATGTGTTCCCGCCGCAGCACGAGCAGCCTGTCAGGATCGAGTTCTTCGGCGATGAGATCGAATCGCTACGTCTCTTCGAGCCAGCGAGTCAGCGGTCTCTGCGAACGGTGGAGTCCGCGACCATCGTCCCCGCGCGAGAGGCGTTTCCCCTCGGTGCCGATCTCGAGGGTGGAATCGACCGGCTCGATCTCACCTCCTGCCATCAGGACGTGGCTAGAGAGTTAGAACAAGACCTGGATGCCATCCGCGCTGGAGACATTCTCGACATCTCCGAGTTCTATCTGCCCTACCTGTACCAAGCACCGCGTGCCCTCCTCGATTACCTCAGTCCCGGGGCACTGGTAGCGCTGGAGGATCCCCTGGGTCTGGAAGCCACGGTGACCAATCTACAGGTACAGAACACCGGTCTGCGTCACGACTTGATACAGAAAGGCGAGCTACCCAAAGGGGTCCAGCCACCCCACTTCACCTGGACCGCTCTCACACGGCAATTCGAGGAGTTTGCCAGATTGGAGTTCCGCTACGATGTGGACTCCCAGTTGGAGATCAACGAAGGTTTCGTGGCGGGTACCCACTACGCAGGGCGACTGGAGGACGTCATCGCCGACTCTCTGGAGATGACTCACCAGGGATGGCGGGTGGTAGTGGTCTCTCGCCAAACGCCCCGTCTGGCTGCCCTGTACGGAGACTGGGGAGTCACCGTGCAGCCAGTGGACGACATCAGCGAGCCTCCCACCGAAGGCAGTCTAGCCCTCCTGCAAGGTAGCCTGGCTTCTGGGTGGCAGATGCAGCGGACCGACCACCGACAAACGGTCCTCCTCACCGATGGCGAGATCTTCGGCTGGGTCAAGCCGGAACCACGCCGCCCTTTTCGCTCGAAGCCCCTCCCTCCCGAAGCCTTCTTCTCCGACATAGTGCCGGGAGACTATGTCGTGCACATGGAACACGGCATCGGAGTCTTCCAGGGCCTGGTCCACCTCGACGTAGACCAGGCACACCGCGAGTATCTCCAGGTGGACTATGCTGCGGGCGACAGACTCTACGTGCCCACGTACCAGGGGGACCGTCTGAGCCGCTATGTGGGTGCCAAGGCAGAGCCGCCTCGCATCGACCGCCTGGGCACCGCACACTGGTCCCGCGTCAAGCAGAACGTCAAGCAGGCTGTGGAGGAGATCGCGAGGGACCTCCTAGATCTGTATTCGATGAGAGAGGTGGTCGAAGGCCATGCCTTCTCGTCAGACACCCCGTGGCAGCGGGAGTTGGACGCCTCCTTCCCCTACTTCGAGACCGAAGACCAATTGCGGGCCATTGAAGAGGTCAAGAGAGACATGGAGAGGCCGAGACCCATGGACAGGCTGGTATGCGGGGACGTGGGTTACGGAAAGACCGAAGTAGCCTTGCGGGCAGCCTTCAAGGCGGTCATGGACAACAAGCAGGTGGCTCTTCTAGTACCGACAACGGTGCTCGCCCAGCAACACTACCGCACCTTCGAGGAACGACTATCGGCTTTCCCCATCAAGGTGGAGATGTTGTCCCGTTTCCGCACACGAAACGAGCAGGACATCGTTCTCGAGCGTCTAGAGCGGGGAGCGGTGGACATCGTCATCGGCACTCACCGACTCCTCCAGAAGGACGTGTCTTTCAAGGACCTCGGCCTGTTGATTATCGATGAGGAGCAACGTTTCGGCGTGTCAGACAAGGAGCGGCTGAAGCGCATGAGGAGCGAGGTCGATGTGCTCACCCTCACGGCCACACCCATACCGCGAACTCTCTACCTATCCCTGGCCGGGGCCCGGGACATGAACACCATAGACACGCCACCCGAGTATCGGCTGCCCGTCGTCACTCGGGTGGCAGCCTACGACGAGGCACTGATTCGCCGGGCCGTCCTGCGTGAAATGGATCGCGGGGGACAGGTCTACTTCGTCCACAATCGCGTACGTGGCATCCAGCAGATCGCCAACCGACTGCGCGGAATGGTCCCCGAGGCAGACATCGTGGTCGCCCACGGTCAGATGGACGAAAGCAAGCTGGCCGAGGTGATGAACGACTTCGCTGGCGGAGCACACGACGTTCTGGTCTGCACGACCATCATCGAGAGCGGGATTGACATACCCAACGCTAACACTCTGATCGTGAACAGGGCAGATCATTTCGGACTGGCTCAGCTATACCAGCTCCGGGGACGAGTAGGGCGTAGTACCATGAGGGCCTACGCCTACCTGCTCTACGACGGAGAAGCGCCTCTCAGCGACGAAGCTCGCCAGCGATTGCAGACCATCAAGGAAGCCAGCGAGCTGGGAGCGGGTTTCCGGATCGCCATGCGGGATTTGGAGATGCGCGGGGGAGGTGACGTCCTGGGCACCCGGCAGCACGGCCACATCAGCGCCGTAGGCTTCGATCTCTACTGCCGCTTGCTGGCCAAGGCCATACACGATCTGAGAGAGAAAGAAAGAGAGAAGGCCGCTGAGGCCCCTGGGCCACCACCCGCTTCCATCACCGTATCGCCAGAGGACACGGGCCCTACCATTGGCCTGCCACTCGATGCCCTCCTGCCAGAGGAGTACGTACCGGAGGTCAATCTCCGGCTAGGTATCTACAGGCGCATGGCAGGTCTAACGACCCTGCATGAAATCGAGCAGATCACACAGGAGCTCGAGGATCGCTTCGGCTCATTGCCCGAGGAGGCAGAGAATCTCATCTACTTGCTGCGTCTCAAGGTCCTCGCCGCCGCAGCGGGCGTAGCCATCGTATCCACCGAAGACGACAGTCTGGTCATAGGGCTGGGCACTGTAGCCGAGGTCAAACGACGTCGGGCGGAGGGTCGCTTACCCAAGAAAGCCAGGATCGTGGACGACCGCCTGCTGCTGCGCACCTCGTCGGAGGACGAAGACTGGCGATCCACTCTGGAGGACACTCTCAGATCCATGGCGCGCTGACCGGCGCTCGTTTGGTTTCGGCCCGGCCGCGCCGCCAGAGACGTGGAGACACACCCTCGAAGGCCGCTGGACGCAAGAAGGTGGGGGCTATGGTGCCTTGTCGGCAGCGCGCCGACCTTTCTCCGTGAGAGTCCAGGCCTTGCCGTGCCCGCCGACGGCGCAGAGATCGCCCATGGGGCAATCTGTGCATCCACCGGTGCACTCACCACCGACGGGCTCGAGGTAGCCCATGCGGACCAGATCTTCAACCATCTGCGCCAGCAAGTCCTCGCCCACACCCATGCTTCTGGCCAGTTCGCTCTTGCTGTGCACACCGCCTTGGCCAATGGTCTTGAGGAGCAATTCTAGCACAATGGTCTCTCCCAAACCTGGTCCTAGGTTACCAACGAGGCTATCTGGAAGACCAAGATCCCCAACCCGAAAGAGATCACCAACAACAGCAGCAGGTTGAAGAGCGTCCACTTCCAGGAGTTGGTCTCGCTGAACACCGTAGCTACGGTGGCCACACAGGGGACGAAGAGCATCTGCACCACCAGGTAGCTCAAGGCCGCCGCGGGCGTCAAGACCTGGGGAAGTATCTCCGCCAGACCTGCCTCTTCACCGGCCCCGTAGATCACGGCCAGCGAGGCGATGGCGTTCTCCTTGGCGATGAAACTGGTGAAGAGGGCCACCATCATCTTCCAACTGAGTCCCATCAGCGCTCCCACAGGAGCCATCAGCCGCCCCATACCGGCCAGGAAGCTGGTCTCGATCTCGCCGGTGGGCAGCGCCGCCAGCGCCCAGAGCACCACTGACACCACCAGGATCAGCGTGCCCGCGCGCTTGAGGAAGGATAGCGATCGCTGCCAGATCAGGATGCCAATAGTCTGCCAGTTGGGCACGTGATACAAAGGCAGCTCCATGATGAAAGCGGACAGCTCGCCGCCGAAGGCCACCTTGTTGATCACCACGCCAGACACTGCTAGCACCGCGAGACTGAGACCCACCAGGCCCCAGGCCACCAGAGGGGCCGCCGCTCCAAAGAAGAGCGGCGTGAAGTAGGCGAGGACCATCATTCTCGCCGTGCAGGGCACGAGAGGAGCCAACATGATGGTCAGCAGGTGTCCCCGGCGCGACTCGATGACGCGGGCACCCATCACCGCCGGCACATTGCAGCCAAAACCCAGGAAGAGGGGTATGAAGCTCTTGCCATGTAGACCCATCAGGTGCATGAACCGGTCCATCACATAGCCCGCGCGAGCCATGTAGCCCACATCCTCCAGCAGGCCCATGAAGGCGAAGAAGATAACCAGGATGGGGATGAAGGTGATCACAGTCCCCACGCCGCCGATGACTCCATCCACGACCAGCCCGCCCAGCCAAGCAGGAGCTCCGGCCAAAACGTTCTCTGCAAGCTGAGCGCTGCCGCCTACGACGTACGTCTCCAGAAGACCCTGGATGGGCGCGCCCACGGAGTAGGTCAACCAGAAGACCAATCCCAGGATCCCGGCCAGCACCAGCAAACCCCACACCGGATGAGTCGCCCAGCGATCCAGCCGCTCGGTGATCGTCACCTGCCCTATACCGGGCCTCACCAGGGCGGCGCGGGTCATGCGGCCGATCCACTCGTAGCGACCGCTGGCTATAGCCACTACAGCGTCCTCATGCTCCCTCAGAATGGCGTGCACGCGCTCCCAGACATCCTCGGGGACGCGGCCCTCCATCATATCCAGGATCTCGTCGTCTCCCTCGAGTAGTTTGAGGGAGATCCAGTCTTCAGGATAGGGCTCCGGCACGTAGGGAGACACCAGGTCCCTGATCTCTCTCAGCACTTCACGATGATCATCCCTGATCTCGGGTCTCTTGGGCTGGTAGAGGGCCCCATCCTGGACCAAATCATCAATGGCCTGCACCAGCTCACGGATGCCCTGGTTCTTGGTGGCCACCATGGGCACGACGGGCACTCCCAAAGCCGCCTCCAGCACCTCGGGCTCGACGTTCACGCCGTGCTGATGCGCCACGTCCATCATGTTCACGGCCACGATCACGGGGGAAGGCAGTGGGAGGAGTTCCGCCACCAGGTAGAGGTTGCGCTCCATGGAGGAGGCGTTTACTACAGCCACCACCACGTCTGGTCGGTCCCTGATGATGTAGTTCCGGGCGATGACCTCTTCGGAGGAGTGGGCTGTCAGGCTGTAGGTGCCGGGGAGGTCCACGATGTGGACCTCGGTGCCGTTGTGGGAGTAGACCCCTTCCTTACGTTCCACCGTCTTCCCCGGCCAGTTGCCCACGTGCTGACTCAGACCCGTCAGCAAGTTGAAGACCGTGGACTTGCCCACGTTGGGCTGTCCAGCCAGCGCCACCTTGATGACTCGTCCCTCGCTCATGGGTCCAAACCGCGTCCTTTCATCCGGTCACTCGCCACAGGCAACTTGTCTCACTCGGATCTTCGCCGCCTCACCTCGTCCCAGGGCCATGCGAGTATCCCGAACGCTAACGATCACCGGCCCGTGGCCGTAATTCTGTATCATGGTCACGCTGGCACCAGGGGTGAACCCCAGCGCGGAGAGCCGGCTCACCAAGGTGTGCCCCGCGTCGAAGTCGTGAATCACCGCTGTCTCTCCCGTCTTCAGCGCCCCCAGCCGCCTAAGCCCGAACGCAGCCTCGGCTGTCGCATACCCGGGGTCGTGCTCCCTGACCTTGCTCACGATCCAATCAGCGTATGTAGCCCCGTCCGCAGGCTCTTGAGCATAGACGATGTCCACTTCCCCGTGCCTGCCCTCCTCGCTGCTTATCACCTCAGCCAGACTGGAGTTCGCGATCCCAGCGGGAACGACCACCACGCGACTGGCCCCCGCCTTGATCACGGCCTCCACCGCGCTCTCGATGGACGGCTCGCGCCCATGGTCGTACCCAACCTCCACCAGGTCGTAGCCCCCCCCTTCTCTAACCAGCTTGGCTAGCCTCTCATGCTCCGGGGCCACCACGTGCTTGGACCTACGCCAATGCAGACGTCTGCCCCTTCCTCGACCCGTAGGCCCGCCGTGCGCCCCTCCGCTGGCAGCTATGACCACACCCGTCTTGCCCATTCTCTTCCCGTCTCCCCAGTTCCAAAACCGTTATTCTGTCTTATTGCAAATAATTAGCATTCCTATTAGATTATACTTCAATGCCTACCGTTTGTCAAGTACTCAACCTCGAATCTCCTGTTAGGGCACACTTCCGGCTTGCCCTGCCCCGACAGATGGCTCCGCCGGCTCCAGTCGCCTTCAGACATCATGAGAGGATAGTAGCGCCCATGTGTGTCCTGCCGCTTTGATCTAGTCAATCCCCATTCCTGGTTGACAACCACCCGACGAGGGAATATAATGGTATCCGGAGCCCCTGTGGCGGAATTGGAATACGCGGCAGGTTGAGGGCCTGTGCCCGCAAGGGCGTGCTGGTTCGAGTCCAGTCAGGGGCACTAATGCCCACTTGCTCTCCGCAAGTGGCAGAGGGCCACACCAGGCCCTCTTTCTCTTGGAGCATACCCGCCCCACGAAACAGCACTAAGAAGTCGGGCTTTGGTTGGAGGGCAACCAGCCGTTTTGATGAAGGATCACAGTAGACCGCGTCGAAGATCAGGCGAACCATGTCTCGTCTTTCTTCAGCGGTCGCGCAATCCCAGGACGCAGCTAGCGTCTGAACCACAGATGCAACCTCCTCAAGATGAGATTCCTCAGGCAGGCGTAGACCTGCTAGCTTCCTCTCCGTCCGCCCTTTCTCTGCCCTGTATTGCTTCTCACTGATTTCGACCTCATGATAGGAGGTCTTGAGTCGGCGGAGCTTCTCGCGGAGCCTCTTCTGCTCGGCCAGGATCCTATCTCGCTCGTCCTTTGCCCCGTACAGTTCGGCAACTCTGTCCTGCCAGGAGGGCGGAAGCGTAAGACTCCGGATAATCTGACCCATCTGGCGCTCAAGGCTGTCGCCGCGGACTCTGCTCCGCGGAGCCGGGCAATCGATCCCCCTGCCGCGAGAAGTGCACCTATAGTACTTGTGACCCGTGGCGTAGTCTGCTCGCATTCGCTCACCGCACCCAGCGCAGTACAACACACCTGAGAACGTGTAGGTTCTGAACTTCGCCACATAGGTGCGAGGGCTACGACCATGCAGCCTTTTCACCTCTTGGCAGCGGTAGAATAGTTCTCTGTCCACGAGAGGCTCATGCCGGCCTTGGTTCAGCTTACCCTTGTGCCGGACCTTGCCTATGTAGAATGGGTTCGCCAGAGTGTGCTTCAAGGCTTCCTTGGTCCACCGTCTCCGCCCTTCTTTTCTGTTGGTAGTGTACCCCTGTGAGTTGAGCTCTTGAAGGATCGTGCGGTACGAATGATTGCCAGTCGAGTACATCTGGAAGGCGAGCCGTATTGCCTCACTGTCGCGCGGATGAGGGATTGGAGTGCGGCCGTCCCCGATGTCCTCCCCGCCGACCAGAGGACACTCATCCTTGCACGTGCTACATAGACCAGTGCAGTAACCTGTAGACAGCGGGCCGACCCAGTAGCCCTGTCGCGCTCGCTCGGAGAGCCCCTTCTTGATCTCTTGACTCAGGTTATCGGAGTACCACTGACCAATGGCGGCGAGGATGTGCATTTGGAGTCGCCCGGCAGGGGTAGTGAAGTCGAACTGCTCCTGTACGGAGACGAAGGACACACCACATTCATGGAGACGCGTGATGTAGCTAATTGTATCCCTCAGTGAGCGCGAGAAACGGTCCAGTTTGTGAACGACAAGCACGTCGAATCGTCTCTGCTGTGCACCCTCCAACATCGCCTTGAACTCAGGACGGTCAGCAGATCTTCCAGACGCACCGTGTTCCTCTACATACTCGGCAGCAACGACCCACCCCTGGCGGTCACAGTATTCCCTGAAGGCGCGGCGCTGCGCGTCCAGGGAGTACCCCTGGGTCTGTTCCTCAGTGCTGCACCGCGCATATAGGGCCGCTCTCACCACATCCCTCCGATCGAGAGTTTACGTGGAGCTTCCGCCGGTTGTCAAACGCCGGTCGTTACTGTCTTCGAGCACCCGGCGTAGTATGCTTGCCATGAGTCGACATAGCTCTTCGGCCAACGGCTGGATTTGCGCAAGCGTAGTGCAACCCGCCTCTCCCGCGACTTCTCGTGCACTATCCAACGAATCATACTGTTCAGTGTTCATCTCTCTGCCCTCCAAATAACCGCCTTGCATCGCCCTCCCAAACCGTGATCCTGCCCGTTTCCACCTCTTGTCCCATCGGCGTCCTCCACGTCGCCCCCAATCCCCGCATCGAGCACGATTCGGTACACCTCGGCCAAGCGAGGACGGACTTCCCAATCGTCCAAACCTCCGCGCTTCGTCGTGACATGTCAGTAAGACATGGACGCTCGACTACCTCTTGCCATCCTTCCGATCCAGACCGGATGGACTCTCCTGGACCTCAGGTGCGTTTTCGGCGACGTGCAGCAGTCCCCTGCGCTTCAGTTCCTGCCGCACCAACAACCGTATCTGGTCGCGAGGGTCGCGCAGCTCGGATTCGGCCCACGTCGCCAACGCATCAGCCTCGGCTGGATCCAACATCACCTGTAACCTAACCATCAACGCCTCCCGGACAAACCAAAAAAGCTCTGGGTGATCTCTACCCAGAGCATACAACAACCCCAGCGAGGAATATAGGGTTTTCTACGTTTTCCGCGTTTCCTGCGCTCTCCTCCACTCAGCCACTTCCTGGAGAAGACCTCCCGGATCGTCCTCCTCCAGGCTGCGCAGCCTCTTCCGGGCATCCCTCAGCAGTGTCAAGCCAGGGCCGCTAATCCCATGGCGCCAGTTGATCTCCTTGGCGATCATCTTCCACCACATGTCCGGATGCGCCCGCTTGATCTCCTCCGCCTCCTGCGCCTTCGCGAGACGGTAGATCAGCTCATCGTGCTCCAGCCCTGGTCGTCCCCCCTGCCTCTGGCTCTTGCGCGCGACCGTGCCGGCGGCAGCCCTGCCTCCAAGGCTAGGCCAACGTTCGGCCATCGCCGCCACCAATGCTTCGAAGTAGTCCACGGCCTCAGGGAGATGACACTCAGCGATCACCTCTATGCTCCCCGGTTTGTACTCCATGTACCTGACCGTAATCGCCGTGCTCATCGGCACAGAGCCACCCTGGGAAGCCGCAGTGGCACCGATGTCTACCCTACTGGCTAAACCATCACGCTGTGGGGGTCTCGCCCCCTCCAGGTAGATCCGCATCCCATCTTCAGCCAGATAAGGACGCGGGAGATGACGCGAGACGCGGTCCCGCAGCCACCTAGCAAAGTGATTCTCAGTTGTATCCAGGTAGAGAGTCACCTCTTCGCGCACGTTGACTCCTCCCTCCGTCGCAAGGGCCTCGCGTAGCTCTCCCACAACCGATCCAACCCTGTCTGTGATCTCCCCTGAAGCCAGACGTCCATCATCCGACTTCGCCTGTGAGACAACGCCCCCAGAGCATGAACAAAGAAGGCCCGCCTGGTTGCAGTAGGCGGGCCCTCGTGGTATGCTATCCTTGCCATGGTGCCCGCGTTGCTCCCTGGCCACCGCCTCGGGTTTCGCCAAATCGCGAGGCTCTCTCTTCGCCGTTCTCAAAGCAAAACCTATCACTTCCTCTATCCCGGCGCAACGCGACTCAGAACTGCATCCCTCTGCTGCCGGTCTGCCCGGAGAGCAACAAGCGCAGGGACAACCTATCGAGAGCTGTTCGCATGTCCGGACACGCGCATACCACTACAGCGGACTATAGCCGCCCGGACCAACTTGCGCTTTCCGCTCTATGCGGTATAATTGCTACAGCAATCAGGTGCAACAAGGGGAGGGGCTATGACCTGTGAACAGGTCTTCGTCCAACAACTGCGCAAGCGAGGATTCCGCCTTACTCCGCAACGCGAGATGATACTCTCCGTGTTGCACGAGATTGAGGGCTTGGTTACGGCCGAGGAGATCTACAGCCGGGTGCACGCGATCAGTTCCTCTGTGGACATCTCGACCGTCTACCGGACCCTGGACCTGCTGCGTGACTTCGATCTGGTCTCCTACGTGGAGGCTGGCGAGGACCAGCGCCACTACGAGTTCTTGGGACTGCACGGCCCTCACTTGCACCTGGTCTGCCAGGTATGCGGGCAGGTTATCGGCGCCGAGCGGGAAGCTGCCCGATCCTTCGAAGAAAGCCTCGATGCCCACTATGGGTTTCGACCAGACCTCGATCACCTCACCATCCCGGGGATATGTCGCGCCTGCAGGGTCTCTGGCAAAGGCTAGGGCCTGCCCCGCGGTGGAGGGCTAGCCCGCAAGAGCTCTGCGCTCCATCTAGTGGACTTGGCCGTCTGATCCGAATCGCCAGGTCACCCTAGTCACCCTGCCCGATTTGACAAAGCTCATCGTGCCATGTATACTCTTCCTGCGGCGAGTTGCAACAACTTATGGATGCGATTGCGAACTGGCCTGCCATGGTTCCAGCCCGACCAAGGGGCATGACTTCATGCAAGCGGGATAAGACTGCTGTGGCTGGCCCAGGAGACCCACGGACACCACAGTGAGACACCAAGCGGGCCTCGATTGGATCGACAGACACGGCCTAGGCAGCGACCCTCCAACATGGCCGCTGTCCAATTGGGTAGGACCACTGTGACACGTCGCCGGGTCCTATCACAATCAGGAAGGAAGGCATCATGAATCTACCTAGTAAACCACGAGCCTCAGTCGAGAAGCTCATCAGCCAGGGCGACTTGCAGGGGTTGCTGCGAAAAGCGGGTGAGCTGCACGGTCACTTCTGCTCCCACGTGGCTCTTGGTGTGCGGGCAGGCTACCTGGCTCTGACCGCTTTGGGTATCGAGCAGAACCTGGGCATGGAGGAGGTTGTTGCGATCGTCGAGACCAACAACTGCTTCAGCGACGGCATCCAGGTTGTCACCGGCTGCACATTTGCCAACAATGCACTCATCTACCGCGACTTGGGCAAGACCGCGGTGACGGTCGCACTGCGGGATGGAACCGCTGTCCGGGTGGCGGTCCGCCCCGAATACACCGATGCGCTCCACGACCGCCACCCAGAGGCCACAGCTCTTTTCGACAAGATCGTTCGCGACCGCCAGCAGCCCACGCCCGAGGAAGAGGATGAGCTAATGCGCGTGTGGACAGAAGCCTCGGCGGACCAGATGGAGGTACCCGTCGAACAACTATTCACGGTACAGCATCTGCAAATCGACGTACCGGACTATGCCCCCATCTTTGCCTCCGTGCGCTGCGCCACGTGCGGTGAAAGCGTTATGGAGAGCAGAGCGAAGATCAGGGACGGTCAGCCGGTCTGTATTCCCTGTGCCAGCGCACCCTACTATCAACTGGACGGATCAGGCATCGTCTCCGCATGAAATCACGTGTCGCCGCTTATCTTCTT
>Ga0307437_1001294_pt1 | contig 17027 bp, 8 predicted proteins | sample SalMarWE160390MG_FD_202146 | JGI IMG/M metagenome (GOLD analysis project Ga0307437, IMG submission 202146) | Salt marsh sediment microbial communities from the Plum Island Ecosystem LTER, Massachusetts, United States - WE1603-90 | ecosystem: Environmental > Aquatic > Marine > Intertidal zone >...
TCACGGTGACCGATCAGTTCACCAACGTAGTGGGTGCAGTGGTCTCTCGGCCGGTGACGGTGTGCTTCTATTGCAACCCGGCTGGCCTGGTGGACTCCTGGTCGGGCACCTATTGCTCCACCGTTACGACGGGCACTGGCAGGGTGGACTTCCATGGCTGGATGTCGGGAACAGGGACTATCAAGGGCTATTGCGATGGGTTTGATCCCCCAGCCAATGACACCTCAAACCTCACTGTCTCGGCGGGCTCTCCTGCTGAGCTGACTGTTATCCGCGCGCCGACCACCATTCTGGCTGATGGCTTCGACACCGCTGTCATCACCGCCACGGTGAAGGACGCCTGCCAGAACCCCGTATGCCACTGGCCGGTGACCTTTACCACAGACCTCGGTGGCTTCGAGCCTATTCCCATTACGCCCAGCGTCACCAGGAATACGAACTGCAGCGGGGTAGCTACAGCGACGCTGAGATCGTGCTGTGTGCCAAACACAGCGAATATCACCGTGACGGTGGATTCCCTGACCGAAACCACCTACGTGGACATGATAGGCGTTGCCGGGGACGTGCAACTGGCAGCCAACCCCACCAGTATCCAGGTGGGTGGATACACGTCCAACCTTACCGCTACGGTTAGTGATCAGTTTGGGCACCCCGTGCTTGATGGAACGGTGGTGACCTTCACTACCAGCTCAGGCAGCGTCGGGAGCGACACCATCGCTAAGACCACCACTGATGGAGTGGCTACGGCTGTCTTAACCTCACCGAACACCACGGGTACGGCCACCATCACGGCCACGGCCGGTGCCGGGGCTGACACGGCCACCGACACGGTTACTGTGACCTTCGAAGCCGGCCTGGCTTATACTGTGACCTTAGACGCTTATCCGACAACCCTCACGGCAGGTAGTAGTTCCGCGCTTACGGCCACGGTGGTGGATCAGTACAACAACGATGTGGCCGACGGGACAGTGGTAACCTTTACCACCAGCCTGGGCGAGGTGGGAAGCACCGAGGTTACCAAGACCACCGCCAGTGGGGTGGCCACGGCGACGCTGATCTCTCTGTTGCCTGGAACAGCGACTATTACCGCCACAGCCGATTCCGTGACTGACGCTGCAGACGTGACTTTCGAGCCCGGCCCACCCTACACGGTGACGTTGGAAGCGAACCCGACGAGCATCCTGGTCGGCGGCTTTACCTCCACCCTGACGGTCACCGTGACCGATCAGTTCAATAACAACGTCGCCGATGACACGGAGGTACTCTTCGAGACCAGTCTGGGGAGCCTGGGCAGTGTCACGGTCACTAAGCTCACCGCCAACGGGGTGGCTACAGCTACCCTGACCTCGGAGACCACGGCGGGCACAGCGGTGGTCACGGCTACGTCGGATTCCAAGGTTGCCACGACTACGGTGGAATTCATGCCTCTCTCACCCTACACGGTGACGCTGGTGGCCTATCCGACCAACCTGACTGTGGGGGAGACCTCCACGCTCTCGGCCACGGTGCAGGATCAGTACGACAACCATGTGGCTGATGGAACTATAGTGACCTTTACCACCAGTCTGGGCGCAGTGGGTAGTGAGTCAGTCACCAGGACGACCGCCAGCGGGGTGGCCACAGCCGAGCTGATCTCCGTGGAGCCAGGTACCGCAACTGTTACCGCCACGGCCGATTCTGTGTCCGACACTGCGGACGTGACTTTCGAAGTCGGCCCACCCTACACAGTGACGTTGGAAGCGAACCCGACGAGCGTCTTGGTTGGTGGCTTTACCTCGGCCCTGACGGCCACGGTGGTGGATCAGTTCAGTAACAACGTGGCCGACGGGACAGTGGTAACCTTCACCACCAGCCTGGGCGAGTTGGGGAGTGAGGCAGTTACCAAGACCACGGTTAGCAGCGTCGCCACAGCTACCCTGACCTCAGGCGACACGGCAGGCGTGGCAGCGATAACAGCGGCGGCAGGTTCCGCGGTCGCTACGACTGTGGTCACTTTCACCCCCGATGTACCTCTTGCCATCACCTTGATGGCTCACCCGACGAGTATTCCCATCGGGGGGTTCACCTCGGAGATCACGGCCACGGTCAGGGACCAATATGACAATCTGGTGGCTGATGGAACGGAGGTGACCTTTGAGACGGACTTAGGCAGCGTTGGCTCAAGCAGCGTGGTCACAATCACCACCAACGGGGTGGCCAATGCTACCCTGACCTCCGGCCTACTCATCGGCACAGCAAATGTAACCGCCACTTCGGGCACGGCAGAGGGGCAAACCCAGGTGACCTTCACTGTCGGGGCGCCGGAAACCGTCACCGCGGAATCGTGGCCGCCAACCATTGAAGTGGGTGGGAACACAGCCACCATCACCGCCACGGTGAGGGACATCGGCGGCTACCCGGTGGCTGACGGCACGCCTGTGGTCTTCACCACCGACTTCGCCAGCCTGGGCAGCACTACGGTCACCGAATACACAACTGACGGAGTAGCTGTCGCGACTCTGACTTCGGGAACGACGCCCGGCGTGGCCCACGTCACAGCTACCGCCGACTCCAAGTTCGACACCGTGACCGTTAAAGTCGCGGCCGGACCGCCCTTTACCGTAGACGTTACGGCCGATCCGGCCTACATCCCCATAGGCGGAGCTACTTCGTGCATCACGGCTACGGTGAAAGATCGTTATGGCAACAACGTGGTCAACGGAACCAATGTGGAATTTGTCACCACCCTGGGGAGCGTATTGCCTCCCTCCGATACCACGAACGAGGGGATGGCTGTGACCACACTGACCTCCGGAATGATCAAGGGGCCGGCTACCGTCACCGCCATTGCTGGCCCAGAGGATGGGTCAGTTGAGGTGATCTTCACCGTCGGCCCCCCGTTCTACATTAACGTGGTGGCAGATCCGCTTACTATCGGTCTTAATGGTCAAACCTCTAATATCCAGGCCACGGTAAAAGACATCGGTGGCAATAACGTGGCCGATGGGACGGAGGTAATCTTCGCCACGAGTTTGGGACTTTTGGGCAGTGACACGGTTATCAAGACCACTACCAGCGGTGTGGCTGAGGCCGTTTTGACCTCGGAAACCGCTGCGGGTACAGCGGTCATCACCGCCACAGCGGATTCGCATTACCACACCACCAAAGTTGTTTTCAGCCCGGATCCGCCCCACGACGTGGCGGTGACAGCAGCTCCGATGGCTATCCCTGCCAACGGAGCATCCACGTCAACGGTTCGGGCTACGGTGACTGATCAATACGGCAATCTGGTAGCTGATGGCATAACTTGTTACTTCGACACTACCCTGGGAAGCATATGGCCTCCCTTCAATACCACACTCAATGGTGTGGCTGAGACCACCTTGACCTCCAGCGAGACTACTGGCCTGGCCGCTGTGACAGCTACCTGTGAGGGGATACCGGACACGATCTATGTATCCTTCTACGTGCCCGCGTTCAAGATCTATCTACCTACAATCTTCAAGGCTTACTGATTCTCTGTTGCCAGATACCTGTACTGAGCTCGTCGCAGTGCTTGCATTGCCACAGTGGGTGATGAGGCCGCCCAAGCCGGTCTCATCACCCACGACTATAGAAGGCCATCGGGAAAACTTTCCGGTGGCTTTTTGTTGGAATAGGTGAGATTGTGGTATAATAGAGGTATGAAGACCATAGCGATAACCGTCATCATCCCTACCTATAACGAGAGCGACAACATCGAGGCCCTGGCAAAAGAGATCCTGGCCCTGAGTGACACCACCGAGATCGTCATCGTTGACGACAACTCGCCCGACGGCACAGGTGAGATCGCCGACGAACTGGCAAAGGTGTATCGAGGTGTCACAGTCATACATCGCCCCGCCAAGCTGGGTCTGGGCACCGCCTATGTCGCGGGCTTCAAAGGAGCACTGGCCCTGGGAGCCGACTGCATTGTGACTATGGACGCCGATTTCTCCCACCACCCTGGCTACATACCCGGCCTGGTAGCCAGGAGCCAGGATGCTCCACTGGTCATCGGTTCTCGCTACGTTGATGGAGGGGGAACAGTCAATTGGGGTTTACGGCGGCAGATTCTGAGCAGAGGAGCCAACACCTTTGCTCGCCTGGTGCTGGGCCTCAAAGCCCATGACTGCACCGCTGGCTTCCGCTGCTATCGTCGAGAGGTTCTGGAGTCCATCGAGCTGGATGAGATTTTCTCCGATGGCTACTCCTTTTTAATCGAAATGCTCTATAAGTGCCAACTGAGAGGATGGGAGATTGGCGAAGTGCCCATCATCTTCGAAGACAGGCGCCACGGAGCTTCCAAGATCTCCCAGCGTGAGATCTTCAAAGCCCTTTACACCGTGCTGTGTCTGGGCTGGAAACGTGTCTTTTCTCGGGGTTAGTTGAGCGAAGGACAACCAACCAACATGGAATACGTGGCCTGCAACCTCTGCGGCTCAAGGAATAGCGAGGTGCTTTACTCAAGTACCTTGCCAGCAAGCCCGACTGCTGGTGACATCGCGCACTTTCGTTGTACTAGCTCCGGCTACGGCAGGCACCATACCATCGTCAAGTGCCGAGACTGCGGGTTGGTCTATGTCAATCCTCATCATAGAGCAGACACCATCCTCCACAACTACGAGGAGGGCGTTGATGAGCTTTACGTGGAGGAGCGAGAGGGGAGGGTACTCACCTTCCAGCGCAATCTCCGCCCCCTGGAGGAATTGATGCCCCCTGACCCAGGCAGGAGGTTGTTGGACGTTGGTTGTCACGTCGGGGTATTCCTGGAGATCGCTCAGGAGAGAGGCTGGGAGACCTGGGGGGTCGAGCCTTCCCGTTGGGCAGCCAGGGAGGCCCGGAGCAGGGGCTTGCAGGTGATAGAGGGAACCTTAGACCAGGCGCGCTTAGCCGACGAATCCTTCGACGTGATCACCATGTGGGACGTGATCGAGCATCTCACTGATCCCCTGAGGGATCTGCGAGAGAGCCATCGTCTTCTTAGAAAGGGGGGGCTCATCTGCATTCATACCATGAACATCGAGAGCCCTTTGGCCAGGCTGATGGGCCCACGCTGGCCCTGGCTGATGGAGATGCATCTCTATTACTTTTCCCGTCGCACCCTGGGGGAGATGCTGAGGAAAGCGGGCTTCACCGTGGTCAAGATGGTAACGCAGGGGCGCTTCCTGCGCCTGGGGTACCTGATTACCAGGATCGAGCCTTATAGCTCTCTCGTCGCTGGCTGGATGGACAAATTGATAATGCTACTCGGCTTGAAGGACAGGGCGGTGCCCATCAACCTGGGCGACCTCTTCACCACCTTCGCCCGAAAGGATTAATTCCCTAACGGCGTTTCTTGTCCTTGTCCTCATCCCCGATGAGCATGGTCAGGACGAAGCTGACCACGCTGATCACCAGCGCACCCCAGAAGGCTGGCCAGAAGCCTGCCACGTAGAAACCTAGCCCAAGCTGCCTCCCCAGCCAGGAAGCCAGTTGGAGCATCAGGGCATTGATCACCAGGGTGAAGAGGCCCAAGGTAAGTACAATCAGCGGGCAGGTCAGGAACTTGAGGGTGGGGCGGATCAGGGCGTTCACCAGGCCGAAGATGAGGGCCATGAGTACCAATACCGGCCAGCCTCCATCGGCATAGATGCCTGGTACCAGCTCGGCGGCCACGTACAGAGCCACCCCGTTTATCAGCCAGCGCAGTAGTAAATTTTGTCGCATGACACACCTCCGATGTGTTTTCGTTAGCGAAGGCGCGTGAGCACCTTCAATCTCCTCTCAACGCCAGCCGCATCTGGGCCAGCGTCCTCTTTTCTATGAAGCCACCTAGCTTGAGAGCCTCGACGGCTTCCTGATGTTCAGCGGGGTGACTAACGGCAACCCCTCGCTGTGGATAGTCCTCCAAAATGTTGAGAGCTTTCGTGACCAGCATTTCCTCCAGTTGCCCACGCTGGTCAGGGTGAACCACCAACTCCAGGCTGTGCTCGCCTCGCCAGCGGGAAGCGAGCACGGTGAGGGTGGCGACGAAGTGGCCATCATTCCCTACTGCCAACCGATGTTCCTCGCGCCCCGTGAACAGCTGGTTTAGCCACCTGGACAGCCGCTGATCTAGTCCTATCATAAACTGATCGGCGCGCACAGGATTGAGCCAGCGGGCCTCCTCCGAGGTGGCGGCTAAGGCCAACTCGTACTCCTTCCGCCATTCACTGTAACCCCTTCTGCGCAGCGCCCCCCCTCTCTCCCCCCCGCTTGCGGGGGGGAGAGAGGGGGGGACCGGCCTCACTCTTTCCAAATGCAACTCTGTCACGGCAGCGATCTGTTTGAAGCCCAGGTGCTGGTAAAGTTTGCGGGCAGGGACGTTGTCAGTGTGCACCTGGAGGACGGCCCACTTCCCGCCGTGCTCTCTGGCCAGGTCAATGGCCGCCTGCACCAGATGGTGAGCGATGCTCCGGCCCTGATAATCAGATCGAACAGCGACGTTGCTGATAAGCCAACGGCGGGAGTAAGGGGCCAGCCTCCCCACGTTGACGTTGCCGACGACGCGGCCCTCTTCTATCCAGACGAAGCCCCGGAAGGTCTCGTGGAACCCAGGGCTGGTGCGATCCAGCAGCCAGAGGAAGGGGCCGAAGTGGCTCATGATTTTCATCTCTCGCAGAGCCTCTTTGCCTTGCCGGGTCAGATTTCCGCCAAATGCCTCCTCCATGAGCGCGGCCACCTGCCCCATATCGCGGCTGTGGTCCACTGGCCGTAGGCCGCTGAACTTCCTTTGCCGAACAGCCTGAGCTATCATTCACTCCCACCCGATGATCCACGCGCAGAGGCCGGCCAGGAGGATGGTGCTGACCACCAAAGCCGCTAGCTGCCCCGCCAGAAGCCCCACATCTTTAGCCGCCCAGAGAAGCATGGGCACCATAAACACCGCCAGAATAAACCAGGCCACTAATTGCGGGTGTTGATTGAGAAACTTTCGTACAAACATCAGAAACTCCTTCCCACTCGATTTTCGATTTAGAAATGGACATGGCCAAAACTTGTGGTAGTGACGACTTTAGTCGTTTCAAGCGACTGAAGTCGCTACTACAGATTTTGGCCACACTCTTTAGAAATCGGCGATCGAAAATCGCAAATCGGAAATCCTCTCCCACTCCCTTTTCACCTGCCGCCAGGTCTCGTCCAGGCTGCCGCTGTTGTCAATGACCACGTCGGCCAGGGCCAGCTTGGCCTCCTGGGGCGGCTGGACCTCGATACGCTGGCGGGCCTCCTCCTCGGTCAGACCCCGCTGCTTCACCAGGCGAGCTAGTTGTTGCTCCTTGCTGCAGGTGACCACCCAGAGGGCGTCGCAGGTTTTGTCCATGCCCGATTCGATGAGCTTGATGGCTTCAACCACGACCACGGGCTCCTGGCTGCCCTCGATCAACTCCTGGGTGCGGACGATGACGGCTGGATGCACGAGGGCCTCCAGGCGGCGCAGAGCGGCTTCATCGGCGAAGACGGTGCTCCCCAGCTTCTGGCGGTTGATGCTCCCGTCGCTGCTCAGGATGCCCTGGCCGAATTCCCGCACCACAGCCTGCCAGACAGGAGTGCCTTTTTCCATCAGTTCGTGAACCAGGGCATCGGCGTCAATGGCCCTGGCCCCCAGGCGTTTGAGCATCCTTAAAACGGTGCTCTTGCCGGTGGCGATGTTGCCGGTCAGGCCGATGATGTACTTCACGCCACACCTGCCTCCGCCCACTGAGCTAGAAGCCGTTGCAGTTCCTCATCCGCCTTTTGGTATTCTGACCCCAGCTCTCGCAAGCTCTCCACATCCTGGGCTGCGCTGGCGGCTACCAACTCCTCGCCCAGGGCTGCCAATTGGGCCTCCAGCGTAGCGATTTGCTCTTCTAGCTCCTCGGCTCTAGCTCCTTGCTTCTTGCCTCCTGCCTCCTGCCTCCGGCTTCTTGCTCCCCGCTTTTTGTCTCTTCTCTCTTGCTTCTTGCCTCTTGCTCCTTGCTCCTTGCTCTTCTGTTCCTCGTAATCAGAATAGTTGCCGTCGTACACCCGCAGCTCCCCGTCTTCGATGATCCAGACCTGGGTGGTCAGGGCGTTTATCAGATAGCGGTCGTGGGAGACGAGGAGGATGGTGCCGTCGAAGTCAGCCAGCACTTCCTCCAGGATCTCCTGAGAAGCGATGTCCAGGTGAATGGTGGGCTCGTCCAGGAGCAGAAAGTTAGCTCCCTCCAGAGTCAGCTTGGCCAGGGCCACCCGGCTTCGCTCGCCACCCGACAGGTCTCCTACCAGCTTAAAGACGTCGTCACCGGAAAATAGGAACCGCCCCAGGAAGCCGCGGGCTCTTTCCAGTGGCAGGTTGCGGACCTTAAGGATCTCGTCCAGGATAGTGTTCTCTTGATCCAGGCCCTCGTGGCCTTGGGCAAGATAGCCGAACTTGACGTTTTGGCCGATCTGAGCCAGTCCGGCCAGGGGGGATACCTGGCCGATGACGGTCTTGAGAAGGGTAGTCTTGCCCGAACCGTTGGGGCCGAGGAGGGCTGCCCGTTCGCCACGGCGCAGGCATAGGTCGGGACAGGTGAAGAGGGCCTTGCCCGGCTGATAGCCGATAGCCAGACCCTCGGTGACGAGGACCAGGTCGCCGCCGCGCAGGTCGGTCTTGATGGAGAGGCGTATCTTCTTGGCCTCGCGGGGGCGCTCCAGGCGTGGCAGGCGATCCAGCCTCTTTTGGCGCCCCTGCGCTTCTTTGGTCCGTTGGCTGGCCATGTAACGGTGGATGAAGTCCTCGGTCTTCTCGATGTGCTTTTGCTGGGCCTCGTACTCGGCCAGCCGTCGCTCCATGCGCTCGGCTCGCAAGGTCGAATAACGGCTGTAGTTGCCGGGGTAATCCTCCAGGCGGCCGAAGGCCAGCTCCCAGACCCTTCCCACTACCTTGTCCAGGAAGTAACGATCGTGAGCTACCACCACCAGGCTGCCTTGCCAGTTGGCCAGATACTCTTCCAACCATTGGGTGGCCGCCAGGTCCAGGTGATTAGTAGGCTCATCCAGGAGGAGCAAATCTGCCTGGGAGAGGAGGAGTTTGGCCAGGAGGGCTCTCGTCTTCTGGCCGCCGCTGAGAATGCTGAGGGGCTGATGCTGTTCCCCCTTCGAAAAGCCCAACCCGGCCAAAACCATCTTGATCTCGCTCTCGTACCGATAGCCGCCGGCCAGCTCGAAGGCGTGCAGCGCCTCCCCGTAGCGTTCCAGGGCCTCTTCGTGCTGGGCAGGATCAGCCATTTGCTGTTCCAGGCGGTGCAGCTCGGTTTGTTGGGCCCGCAGGTCAGCGAAAACGGTCAGCATCTCCTCGTAGAGAGTGCACTGGCCGGGCAGTTTGGCCTCTTGGGGCAAGTAACCGATACGTAGACTTCGCGCCCGGTACACCCGGCCTGCCGTTGGGGGCTCCAGGCCGGCCATAATGCGCAACAGCGTCGTCTTGCCCGTGCCGTTGGGCCCTACCAGAGCGATCTTATCGCCTCTGGCGATCCGCAGGGAAACGCCCCAGAAGACATCCTGAGCGCCGTAGGATTTGGTTAGCTCGTTGGCCGTTACGATAGACATCTCTCGATCAACCTCTTGGCTCCAGTGGGAACAACCAGAATTATACCACATTCTTCCCTGGCAACCAACTTTGCGCTAAACGAGAAAAGACCTCAGCGGTCTTCACAGACTGCTGAAGTCTTGGGTTCTGGTATGCAATTGGCCGGTGCCAGGTTGGGTAAAGGGCATTTGACTTTTTGTGGGCTGATCAGTATAATATAAACGATTTGAGCGCGGGTGTGACGCAGTGGTAGCGTATCTGCTTCCCAAGCAGACTGTCGAGGGTTCGAGTCCCTTCACCCGCTCTGCGGTGACTAACTCCCTTCCCGACCACTCGTGGTTGACCTCTCGGAAGGGAGTTTTTGTATGCCGGCAAACAATTTGCTTCTGCTATTTTCCGCTAAATCCACTGCGGAGGTTAGTAACACCAGCCGCAGTTCAAGGCAAGGGTAACACGTGAGGCAAGGTTTGGATAGAGCTGGCAGCAAAACTGCTGTCACTCAGTTGAACGTCCCGGAATTTCATTCGCAGCCCAGCAGAGCGGAAGAGATCTCTGAACCACCCACCCTGGCGGGCATTGGACATAAGCAACCTTAAAATATTCAAAACTGGTGCTGGCAGGCCGTATCTAAAACGGACTTTTTACGTTATAATAAGTAGAGTTTAGTGTCAAGCATCTCTGTGTCACTTGTAGGGGGGAGCAAGTGAGATGCCCTATAACTGTCTCTATTCAAGCTTTTTAATATCTACAGCGGACCACGCAACTACGCGGCGGCCGTTTTTTCCTGCCTGCTTGACGCCGGTTCGTGAGGGGTGAAGGATTCACCCTGTGGACCGGCGTTTTGCGTGGACCCTGATTCGCTGGCGGCCAGGGGCCATAATCGGGGCGGACATCTGCGGCCAAGGCCGGTCGCTCCCCCCACTTAAACGAACGGCTTTGACCCGCCCCTCCTGATGTGCCGTTCCGAGCATGAAAGAGAGAAAGAGAAATGGACAGAATTCGCCTTGTTGTCTTTGTTGTGTTGTTGGGGCTGGTTTTGCTCTTGATGCCGCTGCTGCTTTGGGCTTCGGCGCCGCCGTCAGAAGCCTACGCCTCGGACCTGCCCACAGCGATAGAGCCGGTCGCACCAGCGCGGGCTGCCCCGGAGCTTACCTCTGACGTGGAGGTTCTTCGACGGGGCTCAGGACAGGCTCTTTCCAAGGACTTCACTATTCGCCTGAAATCGCGCACATTTACGCCGAAGCCTGGGCTCGATAGGACTCTAGCGGCCCAGCTACAGGTGCACGGTCTTGGTCGAACTCACGTGCTGATCCAATTTGATCGCATCCCCACAGCCGCTGAGCGCAAGGACCTGGCCGAAAAGGGCGTCAAACTACTGGCCTATATACCGAACTTTGCCTGGTTCGCTTCTGTCCCGACGGACGAAGCTATGGTCCAGGGCATCCTAAAAGTCGCTCCCGCGCGCTGGCTGGGACCTATCCTGCCGGAGGACAAGATTGACCCCTTCTTGATGACCAAGGGCGCTGGCGAGTGGGCTCAGAATCCCGATGGGACGGTGAAGGTTAAGGTCACATTCTTCGAGGATGTGGCTCGCGAGGATGCGCGACGCGTGATTGCACAACTGAAGGGCAGGATCGAGAGCGAGTTTATCACCCGCCCAAGTTTTTACATTTCCATCGATCCGACTCAGATCCGCGCTCTCATAGAGCAGGATGAGGTCCAGTTCGTCGGCTTCTTCCCGCCTCCCTCTCACACCCCCAATGACGGGTCCACTGCCTGGACCCGGGCTGATGATGTCCAGGCTCTAGGTATCGTCGCCTCTGGGGTCACAGTCAGCCTGTGGGATGGGGACGAGGCAGATGATGCCCACGACGACTTGGCCGGACGTGTGGTCTACGGTGAATCACCGAGAACAAATACCACGAGTGAACACTCCACACATGTGGCCTGCACTATGGCCGGCAACGGGTCTGTTACTGCGGCCCTGAGCGGGTATGCCCTGGGCGCACCGACCATCGTGTCCTATGATTACAACGACAACGTACCCAACGAGTATACGCAAGCTCTGACGGACCACGGCATCCAGGTAGCCAACAACTCCTGGGGAGCTGTAGTTGGCTGGAATTTCCCTTCTGGTGGCCCATGGACTTGGACCGGCAACCAGGGCTTTTTCGGCCAGTACAGCTCCACATTTGACGCGCAGGACTATGATGACTTCGTGCGCGATGACGGTCTGACGATTGTGTGGGCCACGGGCAACGACCGCAACGACCCGCGTGATTGTTGCACCCCACCTGTGGCTGGCGATCCCGACTTTGGAACAAACCCGGCTGACTGGGACCAGGGGGTGGGCAACAATGGCTACGACACGCTGGGGCCTCGGTCCACCGCCAAGAACGTCATCTCTGTCGGGGCAATCGAGGATGGCACAGATGCAATGAGTAGCTTCAGTAATTGGGGGCCGACGGATGATGGGCGTATCAAGCCCGACTTAGTGGCGCCAGGTGTTAACATCGAATCCTGCGACGACGATGCGAACGATGGTGCCCCGGGCGACATTAACGATCAGTACACGTTTATGAGCGGCACATCCATGGCGGCACCTGCTGTCGCTGGCTCCGCTGCCCTCATTATTGAGCAGTATACCCAGACTTTCGGCGCTAATCCCCTGCCCTCGACGATCAAGGCTCTGTTGGTCAACGAGGCGGTGGATCTCACCGACAATCCCCATACCGTAGGTGACGACGGTCTCGTGGGTCCAGATTTCATCTACGGTTGGGGACGTATTGACGTCCTGGCGTCGATTAACCGGGTTCGCAACGAGCAAGTGACTGAAGGCAGTCTGGATTCCGGTGACCCGCCTGATACGTACCCGCTCTATGTGCAAACGGGCACTTTTACGTTGACCGTCACCATTGCCTGGGACGATGAGGCAGCTACAGATGCGGCGGCTGATAAATTGGTCAATGACCTGGACCTGGTTCTGGTAGATCCAACCGGTGTGATCACCTATCCCTGGACCCTCGACCACAACAATCCGAACACACCGGCCACCACGGGGGTTGACTCTCTAAACAACGTAGAGCAGGTACAGGTAGACAATCCCACGCCTGGCGTCTGGCAGGTGGGGGTTAGCCCCACCCTTGTGCCCGATGGACCTCAGGACTACTCGCTGGTGCCCTTCCAGGCAAGGGTGCCCCTGTACATCAACTCGACGGCTGACACTTCGGACGGCTGCCCAGGGGACGGTATTTGCGCTGCTGGTACTTGCGCCGCCCCTGCCTCCATCACCTGCACGCTGCGCGCCGCGATCGAGGAGGCCAACGCCAGCGTCGTCTCGGACACGCTCAGGTTCGACATCCCCGTCGCAACCGACCCTGGCTGTGATGCTGGAGGAGTATGCACCATCCAGCCCAACAGCGCGCTACCGGTCATCACCTACCCGGTGATCATTGATGGCTACACCCAGACCGACGCTATCACGGCGACTGCCACGACCTCCGCTACTCTGAAGATCGTGCTGGACGGAAGCAACGCCGGCAACGGCGTCAACGGCCTCGTCCTCGAGACCGACGAGAGCACGATACGCGGGCTGAACATCCACGGCTTCCGGGTGACGAATCTCGCCAGCTATGACTTCAGCCAGGGCAACGGCATCGTGGTCCGGGAGGGTATCAGCAACACCATCACCGGCAACTTCATCGGCGCGAACGTGGACGGCGATGGCTGCGTGGGCAACGGGGGCAGCGGCGTGCTGATCGGCGGCCTCAACCGCGACGCCGATGCCGACAACAACACGGTCGGCGGCACAACCCCCGCGGAGCGCAACATCATCACCTGCAACGGCTTCCAGGATCAGACGGCCACTGGATGGGACGGGGTGAGTATCCGGGTCAACGTCGAGGAAAGCACTTTCTACTCAGCCGACGGCAACCAGGTCCTCGGCAACTACATCGGCACCGATGTCACCGGCGCGATGACGCTGACGGCCGGCATGGACATCTCCGGCACCATCCACATCGGCAACACCGGCAACGGCGTTCGAATCGTCGGCGGGTCGTCCAACGTCGTCAGCGGCACCGTCGGGGTCGCGCCCAGCATCCTCTCCGGCAACGGGCTGGCCGGCGTGCGCATCGAAGCTAGCCCGGTGTTCACACGCGAGGCTAACAGCAACGTCGTGCAGGGCAATTACATCGGCACCGACGTCAACGGCACCGGTGACCTGGGTAACCTGGACGTCGGTGTTTACATCGTGGGTCTCGCGGACGACGCCGACAACAACCAAATCGGGGGGACGACGGGGACGATGCCCGGGGGAGCATGCACCGGGGCGTGTAACCTCATCTCAGGCAACGGTGCGAGCGGCGTGTTCATTTTTGGTGGTCTGGCCGACAACAACGACGTCATGGGCAACTACATCGGCACCGATTTCGACGGCGATGCCGCTATTCCTAACGACAGCGGCGGCATCAACATCACGGATGCAATGACCAACACCATCGGCGGCACATCTGCCAATGCGCGCAACCTCGTCTCCGGCAATGGGGGCGTCGGCGTCTCGATTATCAACAGCGCTGGCGATGGTGATGCCGGCGACAACGTCATCCAGGGCAACTACATCGGCACGAAGGTCAATGGGACCGAGACGCTGTCCAACACTTTGACCGGCGTCGTGATCACAGACGCCGCGAACAACGACGTCGGGGGCACGGACACCGGCGCCGGCAACCTCATCTCCGGCAACGGCCAGTACGGCGTGATCATAATGAGCTCCGGTGCGACCGGCAACGATGTGCAGGGTAACTACATTGGCACCGATGTCAACGGCACCGCCGCCATCCCCAACCAGGGTGCCGGCGTCCTGATCATCAACGCGTCGAGCAACACGGTGGGCGGGTCGGGCAACCTGATCTCAGGCAACGTCCTCCAGGGCGTCCGCCTCATCGGCGCGTACACCAATACGGTACAGGGCAATCTCATCGGCACGCGGATAGATGGGACGAACTCGCTGGGCAACGGCTCGCACGGCGTCTTCATCGCGGATGGAGACGACAACATCATCGGCACTGACCTTGTGACCAATACGATCGCCTACAACGGCGGCGACGGGGTGTTCGTCTTCTCCGGTACCGGTAACCAGATCCGGTCGAACTCGATCTTCGATAATGATGAGCTGGGCATTGACCTTGGCGACGATAACGACGTGACGCCCAACGACGATACTGATCCCGACACGGGCGCCAACAACCTGCAGAACTACCCGGTGCTCACTACCGCCTCTGTCAGTGGGAACACAACCATCGAAGGCGTGCTGAACAGCATATCCAATACGAATTTCACCATCCAGTTCTTCGCCAACACGGTGTGCGATCCCTCCGGTTTCGGCGAGGGGCGCACGTATCTGGACACGGACACGACGAGTACCGATGGGTCCGGCCACGCTACCACCAGCGTGACGGTCGCCGGTGACTTGACCGGGCAGTTCGTGACCGCGACAGCGACCGACCCGTACAGCAACACCTCGGAGTTCTCTAATTGCATTCCGGTTCCCTCAGCGCCGGAGCTGGGCATCAACAAGGAGTGGCAAGACCTGAATGGTGGAAGTGCAAAACCCGGCGACACGCTACTGTACACCATCAATTACTCCAACACCGGCTATGCGCCGGCCAGCGGGGTGGTCATCACCGACACCTACAGCGTCTCCTGCACCACCATCAGTAACGTCACGACGGACCTCAACTTCACCACCTGGTCCAACATCGCCGGGGTGTTGCGCTGGCCGGCAACTGGCGGCATCGTTCTTAACGCGCAGACCAGCGGCTCGGTGAGCTACCGGTGCACTTTGCAAGCCGCTTTCCCGGCTGGGCCCACCGATGTGATCAATACCAGCGCCATCGAGTCCGACCAGCCCACGTCGGCGCAAGACACGGAGACGGTCCAAGTCACGGTAGCGCCGGTGCTGACCATTGACAAGGAGTGCACGCCGGCTACGGGGAATAGGCCGGGCGACACGGTGCACTGTGTGATCCAGTACGCCAACACTGGCGATGCGTATGCGACTGATGTCACCATCGTGGACAACTACGACGAGAATTATGGCGACGTGCCAGACGCCTCGATCACGGGCAGTGCGCACTTTGGGGTTGGCACGGACAACAACGACACCATCACCTGGGGGCCATCAACGATATTGGCGGGCCAGTCGGGCCAGGTGGAGTACGACTACACTCTGGCTGCAGCCGGCACCTTCCCTCATGGCACGACCCAGGTCCAAGATACCGCCTGTATTGAGCCCGCCGACCCCGACGAATGTGATACGGACACCATCGAGGTCGAGGCGGCGGCGGTGCTGACCATTGACAAGACAGTACAAGACTCGAATGGTGGGCTGGCAGAACCCAACGACACCCTACAATATACCATCAACTACGCCAACACTGGCGATGCCGATGCCACCAATGTCTCTCTGGTGGATGACTACGACCAGACAGCCATCTCCGGCATTACCAACTTCCAGGAGACTGGCGGTCCGATTTTCGGTACGACACCGCATAACAATGGGGATCGGCTGCGCTGGCCTGGCGTCACGGGCGGAGTCACAGTGCCGGCGGGGGCCAGTGGGTCGGTGAGCTACCAGTGTACGGTGCAAAACCCCCTCCCGCTGGGGATGACCAAGATAATCAACATCGCCACCATTGATTCGGACGAGACCGACCCTGAGCAAGACAAGGAGACGCTCTTAACCGCCTGCTTTGACTTCAATGGCAATGGCGTGGTGGATGTAGGTGACATCATGCAAGTGGCCGTTCGATGGCTCCTCACCGCCGCCAATCCGAACCCGGACGGCGATGACTCTACCCCCAACTACGAGGAGAAGTACGACGCCAATAAGGACGGGGTCATCAACGTGGTGGATATCATGATGGTGGCGGCTCAGTGGGGCCAGACTTGTCCGTGAAGATGATATGTAGTGTCCATAGCCCACAGAGGGGGTTAAGTCACAGTGGATAATTCTACAGATGCCCGCTGGCAGTCCAAGCTGTCAGCGCTCTCCAGCATTGGGCTTATCGTAGTTGTGGCCCTTATGGTGAGCTTCGTATTCAGCACGATGCACTTCCCGTCAGGGCTTACCGCGGCCGCCTTCCGCCAGACATTCGGCCGGTATGGCGATGCCAATGACCAGTTCAACCTGCCTGAGGGTGCCGAGACGGTGTCGGTGGTGTCCTATCAGGAAGACTTCACGCAGGGCACGGAGTGGGAGACCTCGGGCTGCGCGCTCGGCCAGGGGCTGTGGCAAAAGACCGCCGTCCCGCCCACCCAAATTGCTGGCCAGGTTACTGGTATGTTCTACTGGTACGGGCAGCAGCCGGCCCTGGACTTCAAGCCGGACCTGCCGCCCAACCAGGGGCCGTGCCCCGGACTCGATCCGCCGTGCTATCGCTGCCTCCCAGGAGGCTACTACCAGGGCCAGTACGCCACG
>Ga0307437_1001295_pt1 | contig 17025 bp, 9 predicted proteins | sample SalMarWE160390MG_FD_202146 | JGI IMG/M metagenome (GOLD analysis project Ga0307437, IMG submission 202146) | Salt marsh sediment microbial communities from the Plum Island Ecosystem LTER, Massachusetts, United States - WE1603-90 | ecosystem: Environmental > Aquatic > Marine > Intertidal zone >...
CGAATGAAACAACATTAAATGCGACATGGACTCCACCACCGGGCTATTTTGGAACAGCTACATTAACATTAACAACCACAGGAGGATCATGCGGGACGGCTAGTGCTTCAAAGACACAGGTTGTAAACCCGTTACCAACAGCAACAATAAGTGGCACGGCCTCTGTATGTGAGGATTCTGAATCACCCAATATCACTTTTACAGGTGCAAATGGTACAGCACCTTACACTTTTACATATCGGATTAATAGCGGAACCGATCTGACGGTGGCAACGACCTCAGGAAACAGTGTTGCAGTATCAGTTCCAACCGCTATACCAGATAAATATACATATACCCTTGTAAGCGTTAGAGATGAAAGCAGTACTGCCTGCTCACAAACACAATCAGGAAGTGCAGTAGTGACTGTCAATGCGTTGCCAAATGTTACTTTTACTGGAACACTTACAGCCCAGTGTGTGAGTTCAACGACCTATTTATTGAGTGGAGGATTACCAGCAGGTGGTACCTATAGTGGACCGGGAGTAACAGAAACAAACTTCAATGCAAGTGTGGCTGGAGTAGGGACCCATACAATCACCTATACCTATGCTGATGGTAATGGATGCACCAATACAGCTACCAATTCAATAGTTGTCAATGCATTACCAATAGTTACTTTCACAGGAACACTTACAGCCCAGTGTGTGAGTTCAACGACCTATTTATTGAGTGGAGGATTACCAGCAGGTGGTACTTACAGTGGACCGGGAGTAACAGAAACAAACTTCAATGCAAGTGTGGCTGGAGTGGGGACCCATACAATCACCTATACCTATGCTGATGGTAATGGTTGCACTAATTCCATAACCAAAACCATCACAGTCAATCCGCTACCCACAGCAAATATAAGCGGACCAACTGCTATAACAAATGTTTTATGCTTTGGAACCAGTACCGGTGCACTTGATTTAACAGTCACAGGAGGCACACCTTCTTATTCTTTCCTGTGGAATAACGATGCTACAACAGAGGACTTGATAAATATTCCGGCAGGTGATTATTCAGTAACCGTTACTGATGCAAACGAATGTCAAACTTCAGCAAATGCGGTAGTAACTCAACCTCCTGCACTGGATATTACTATTAATTTTGTAACTAATGTAACCTGCACGGAATGCAGTGATGGTGCAATCTATATTACTGTCTCAGGTGGAATACCAGATTATTCTTATTCATGGTCAGGACCTGGTGAATACACTTCCCCGGATGAAGATCCTGGTTCCCTTGGAGCCGGAGTGTATCAGGTAATAGTCACAGATGCTAATGGTTGTACAGAAACAATCACTGCTGAAGTCATCAATCCATTGATGGTCACTAATACCGATGACGAAGGTATGGGTAGCCTGCGAAATGCAATTAATTATGCCAATGAGAATAATCATGAAATAACGGACCTGATAATCTTCAATATTTCTGGCACCGGGCCATTTACTATTCAGCCTCTGTCACCATTACCACCAATCTCAGATCAGGTCGTGATCGACGGTTATACCCAGCGGTATGCACGTCCTAATTCAAATGAACCTGGTCAGGAGATAAATTCAGTGTTGATGATTGAACTGAATGGAACAAATGCCAGTGCAGGAGCCAATGGCCTTACAATAGAAAGCGACAATTGTGTAATAAGAGGATTGGTGATTAACCGGTTCTCTCATGCGGGAATAAAAATCGCGGGTTACGACAATAACATTATTGAGGGGAATTTTATAGGCACAAATGTTAACGGGACTGCACCTTCTGGTAATAATCTGGGTGTGGCTATAGACGGATCCGGCAACTATGTTGGTGGTATAAATCCATCGTCACGGAACCTTATCTCTGGCAATAATATAGGGATCCTTTTAGGTGCATATTCATTAATAAATTATGTCCAGGGAAATTTTATCGGCACAGATATCTCAGGGAACGATCCATTGCCAAATCTTTACCAGGGGATCAATAGTGACGGCGGACAAGAAAACGTAATCGGTGGAACTTCGACAGGTGCAAGGAACATAATCTCCGGGAATAACGGTGATGGTATATACCTGAACATATTTGATGATGGTGATCCTGGAACAAATGATGCTGAAACAGGATCTGGAAATATTGTACAGGGAAATTTCATCGGACTGAAAGCATCAGGGAATGAAGCTCTTGGAAATGGTATTGATGGAATCAGAGTTAACTCAAGAGATAATATAATCGGAGGTTCAGAAACTGGAGAAAGAAATGTAGTCTCAGCAAATGGTGGTGATGGTATACATATCTGGCTGCAAGATGCAACAGGAAACAATATTATGGGTAACTTGATTGGCACTGATGTTTCAGGGACTACTGATTTAGGTAATGTAAATGCCGGGATTCGATTAAATACTTGCATAAGTAATATAGTTGGTGGCGTAGTAGAAGGAAGCCGAAACATAATTTCAGGTAATGGTGCAGGAATAATCATTCAAGGCCCTGGTAATGTGCCTGAACCAAGACTGAACCGGATAATTGGTAATTACATTGGCACTGATATTTCCGGAACGAGTCCCGTGAACAATAACGATGGCATTTTCATAAGTGCAGCAAATAACAATAAGGTTGGAGGTAGCATGCCAGGCGAACGGAACGTTATTTCAGGGAATGAAAGATTTGGTATTATTCTTATTGACGATGCCAGTAATAATGAAGTTAAAGGAAATTACATAGGCACCAATGCAGATGGTACTGCACCTCTTCCAAACGCCACCGGAATACATATACTTGGCGGTCAGAATAACATTATTGGAGGTGCAGAAGCTGGGGAAGGCAATCTGATCTCAGGTAACAATGAAGGAATTCTTTTGTACGGCCCAATAATTAATAATATAACTCATTTTTCAGATGGTAATAAAATTCTTGGAAATATCATTGGATTATCGATAAATGGAACTGATGACCTAGGGAATGTAACTAATGGCATTAGAATTGACAACAGATCCAGAAACAATATCCTGGGTGGTGCAAACAAGGGGGAAAGGAACTTTATAAGTGGGAATGGGGGCAACGGAGTTACTATCGCAGGTCCATTTACGAGACTTAATCATGTCATTGGTAATTATATTGGAACAGATATAACTGGAAAAGTTGCTGTTCCGAATGTTGGTGGTGTTAACATTGTCGGTGAGGCATATAGCAATTATATTGGAGGTCCATCAAGCGGCCTGGGTAATCTGATTGCCAATAACACTGATGTAGGAATATGGCTAATGAGTGATTCAACCTATGTTGAAGGCAATGAAATTTATGGACATAGTGTGGACGCAATCTTTATTGCAGGAAATCACAACGTTATTGGTGGTTCAGAGACTGGCAAGAGAAATTTTATATACAGCAATAATAACGGGATAAGAACTGATTCACATGCCACCTTCAACCGCATCGTAGGAAATTACCTTGGGACTGATAGAACTGGCAGAATTGATCAGACTGAGGGGTATAGTGGGGTATCACTTAGTGGTAGTGATAATACAGTTTTAAATAACCTGATTTCCGGTTACAATAATGGTCATGGTATTTATATCCAGCGCTGGGATTTATCCTCTCCAATCCCTGAAAGGAACAGTATTGAAGCAAACGTGATCGGATTGGATGCCACTGGTACTGAGTTTATACCAAATCAGCATGGAATATCGATAAATACTGCAGTAAATACTAAAATCATTAAAAACAAAATCGCAGGTAATCAATATTATGGTATTGTAATAGCTGATAACTTCTTCCAGGAAAGCGATATCTATCACTCTTCTGTTGGAACCCTTATAAGTGAAAACTCAATTTACAACAATGGCCTGATCGGTATTAATCTGAATCTTGACGACGTAACCCCCAATGATTCAATTTATAATGAGGCCACCGGAAAATATGATTACGATTATGATCTGGGACCAAATAATCTTCAGAACTATCCTGTAATAGATTCTCTTAATTATACCTCCTCCAGCGTCTATATCAAAGGTCACCTGTATAGTCAGGCTGATTCTTCTTACACACTTGAGTTCTTTGCAAGCAAGGTAGTTGACAATACAGGTTACGGGGAAGGCCGGACTTACCTTGGATCTGCTAAAGTAATGACAAATAGCAGCGGTAAAGCCTATTTCTCAGAAACCTTTTCAAGAAGTAGCGGATGGGGTGACGTTATAACTGCAACAGCAACTGATGCTTCAGGAAATACCTCTGAATTTTCAATGGCTCTCGGCGGACTGAAAGATCAGATCATTGCAACAGCTGACTGGCCGTTCCATTTCAAAATGAATGAAGAAGGAATACCCAGAATAACTGATGGCAGTGATACTGCTGCGGTAGGTAAATCTTTCAGGACATGGGAGAACATAACAACGGCAATTATCGATTTTGTAAACGATCGAACCACAACTATTAAAAATGCCTCTGCAACTGATGGAATAAACCTTGTCAGCTTCACTGATGAAAAGTACCCGTTCCCGCCGCGCGTGCTTGCAATAGCAGCCAAAACATTGAAAGTAAGTCCAAATGATGATGTGGCTTATATCATAGATGCTGATATTGTCGTTAATCCTAAATTTGTCCAGCATAATGTCGGCGTAGGATATGAAAATACCAATGCGGGTTATTACGATGCTCAGAGTATAATAACTCATGAGATAGGGCATGTTCTCGGATTAATACATACAGGTGTTGTAAATTCAACAATGTTCTTTATGTTAGACAGCGGTACTTCTGTAAGAAGCCTCGAACAGGATGACAGATCATGGGCAAGCTATAAGTATCCCAGGATACCTGATTACAACGATACTTTTGGCTCTATATCAGGCAGAATTACTTATGGTGAGGATCCAACTCTGCCACCGGTGGCCGGAGCACTTGTATTTGCCATTAATACTTTATCGAATGATACTATTCATGCATACAGCGATGCAGATGGCAATTATCTTGTGCCGGGCCTGCCTGAAGGCTCTTACAACATTTACATTCAGCCGCTTGATGGAGATGTCTATGGTTATAATTTAAGACCCGGTAATATAAGTACTTATATTTATTGTAATACAATCTATACTGATTATCCGGGTGAATACCTGAGTTATGATGAATCAAATGAAGAAGGGGAGGAAACACTTGTATCAGTAGGCGTTCCAGCTGGTGTTACCACTACTGTCAGTGACATCATAACCAATAAAGATCTTACACCTCCGACTCTGTTATCTGTCAGACCGACAGATGTTCTGGATGACAGAATAAAAGTAATGTCAGATTTCTTTATCAGATTCTCAGAACCTGTTGATAAGAAAACTCTCACAGATGAGACCTGCTATCTGGAACTGGGAGAGCCTGATAATAAGCAATTCGGGGGCACATTCACGATTCTGCCGGATAGTATCAACATCGTCGTTTTCAATCCTGATTCAGTCCTGAGATTCAACAGGCTATATACTCTGCACCTTACGGCCGGAATCAAGGATCTGAAAGGGAATGATCTTATTGAACCTTCACCGGTAAGTTTCACAACTGTAGAAAGAGATACTGAGCCTCCTGTAATTACCAGCACATCACCTGTAAATGAAGCAGACAGTGTTTATGTGATAACAGATATCAAGGTATCCTTCTCTGAACCGATGGATATAGAGTCGGTTAATGATAATTTTGCTCTTACATGGGAGGAGGGCACTCCTGCTGTCACAAATATAGTAGAAGGCTCAATCAGCTGGGATAACGAACGCAGGAAACTTACTTTTACCCCGTCTAGAAGCCTGAATGAGGATACAGAATATACTATTACTATTTCATCTGAAGCAACTGACCTTTCGGCCAATCACCTGGCTACCGATAACACATTTGAATTTGTAACTGTGGAAGAAGCAGCTCCGGTGATTATTTATCTTGGCCCTAAGGACGAACAATCAGATGTAACTGTCGAAACTCCTGTGGTTGCAGATTTCTCAGAACCAGTTGATCCGTCTACCGTGAACACTTCGACATTCATTTTGAGAGTTGCTAATGAGCAAACTCCGATTACTGGAACATTTGAATTCCTGAACGAGGATGCACGGGTAGTATTCAGACCTGAGACAAATCTGTTACCCAACACCGAATATGCAATATTACTCACAACAGGAATAAAGGATATCTCTGAAAATGTCAGGAGCATGGAAGCCGACTATGGTTCAGAATTTACTACTGCAGCTGCTCCTGTTGCACCGGAAATAACCTATCTTGACCCGTCCAACGGAAAGGCAGGTAACGTGGTAACAATTGCAGGAACCGGATTCGATCCTTATCCTGACAGGAACTTGATATCGTTTAACGGGATCACTGCCTATGCAAAAACTGCTTCACTCAACACCCTTACCACTAAAGTTCCCATCGGGACATTGTCAGGTCCGGTAACAGTCACAGTTAAAAATCGGACTTCGAATGAAATGAATTTTAACATAATTCCGGAATATGAGAATGATCCTATCGACTACGTAATATCAAATAAATCGTTAGGCAGTAGCTCTTCGGGTGGTGCTGATATATCAGGCGATGGTGAAGCTGTATTTGCAATGGTAACAAATCCGGATGGTAATTTTGTTACCCGGATTGGATTGGGATCTGAGGCAGGAGATATAATAAAGATACCTGTAGGTCTGTACCCGCAGAGAGTTGACATAGATCAGCAGGGGAACAGAGCTTACGTAACCAATTCGGCTTCTCATGATGTTTCTGTAATAGACCTGAGCAAAAATACTGTTGTTAAAACAATTTCTGTCGGGATTGAACCCTTTGGAGTTGTGGTTACACCTGATGGTAAACGGGTCTATGTTTCTAACTATTCTTCAGGGGATCTGTCACTCATTGATGTAGATCCAACCAGCGGAGGATTTGATCATGTTGTCTCTAATGTGCCCATCGGAACGGATCCAACCGAGCTTGCTGTTACCGGAGATGCAGGGATGATACTTGTAGTTGGTGATTTTGGATTAAAAATAGTTAACTCCGATCCAAAAGATGAAAATTACAACAGTGTGACTGCCAATGTAAGTTCAGGGACAACGTATTCAGATGTTGATGTTACCGGTGATGCAGGTTTTGCAATAGTGTCCACCATTGACGGAAGCCTGCTGATAATTAACCTGCATCCTGAAAACGACGATTATTCCGGAGCAATAATTGCCAATGCACCTACAGGATCCAATAATCCAAATGTTGAAATGGATGCTAACGGTATTTATGTTTATGTAACTGATACCGAAAATGATCAGATCATGGTTTATAAGTTCAGCGAGGGTGGAACCGGATCTTCCAGTGGTTCAAGCGCCTCAGACATTACACTTATACCGCTTACTTCAATTCATGTTGGTGATTCTCCCGAGGGTCTGGTAATAAGTCCGGCTGGTTATAAGGTCTACACCATTACCGGAAGTACTGACAGAAGCGTTACAACAATCTCTTTTACTGGCGGAATAATTTCACCAGAGCAGTCAATTGAGGGCTTGATTGCTACAATCCAGAGTATGGTTAATTCTGGTACAATCTCACCAACAACTGCTGATGATCTAATTAATAAACTGAATGATTTTTTGTCATTACTTTATGCTGGAAAGACGAAAACTGCAATCAACGAATTGGGAGCATTTATTAACAAAGTGGAAAACCGGATAAAACATAAACTAATTCCTGAAGAACAGGGTAACGCGATGATAGCTGTGGCAAATGCAGTTATTGCTCGGTTGAAAAGTACTAAATCGGAAGGTGAGGAATTCTACTTCACTGATATTGAGACCCAATCCGATATGAATGTTACAACCGAAACCAAACTCGGAGTGATCTATCCTAATCCGTTCAGCGAATCTGTTACAATCAATTATGAAGTTGCTGAAAGCATCAGGAACCACGATAAGGTGCTTATCAGGGTCTATGACATTAGTGGCAGGTTAGTAGGCACACTTGTTGATAAAACGATGCAACCTGGCCGCTATACAACTATTTGGAGCGGACGTTATGATCAGGGAGTACCGGCACCTTACGGGACCTATTTTGTACTCTTCAGGGCAGGGAAGGTCAGAGAGGTGAGAGAGATCATGCTGATCAGATAACCGTAGAGACGCCCAAATTGGGCGCCTTTACACAACCATTTGACAATATTCTATAGATGATCGTGGAGACGCCCAAATTGGGCGCCTTTACGATCATTTGATAATATCCTGCAGGTGTTTGATAGTGATTTCCTTCAGGTGTTTCCTGGCCATGTTGGCTTTCACAGTGTCTGTCTCCAGGTCAATGTAATTCTGCCATTGCTCAATACTCTTGTTTATCTGTCCGGCAGCTTCATAAGCCCTTGCAAGAAAGAGATTTGTTTCAGGTACTAATGGTTGGAGACTGTAAGAAAGCTCAAGGTATTTCAATGCAGAATCGGTCTGCTGCTGAAGAAGATATGCATTACCCAGGTTTTTATAGACAAGGTAAATGTATTGCGATCGGGGGAACAGATCCCTTGCGCGGCTTAATATTATTATTGCATCAATAGGCTGATCAAACAGGTTATATAGCCTGCCCAAAGCACTGGATGCAGCTGTATAAACAGTGTCAGCCTGGTATGTTGAATCGATCCTGATCGCTTCCCTGTACCAGCGGATAGCCTGTTTATAATCTTTCTTGTCATCGAGCGCAATGGCCAGATTGTAGGGTGCCCTGCTGTTTTTCGGATCCAGACCTACAGCCTTGATCGTCTGATTAATTGCCTCGTCCAGATTGCCCTCCCTGTAATTTATTACAGCTAAATTGCTCCAGGCATAGGAATATTCCGGATCACTTTCAAGTGCAATTTCAACTTCTCTTCTTGCTGCTTCATAATCTTCGTTTGCAATAAAAACTGTGGCATTAGTATTATGAATCCCGGCAATCTCTCTTTTTTCACTGCCAATTCCCAGAGCCTGAACCAGTTTTTGCTTGTTCAGAACCAAAACAACCAGTAAACCCACTAGTAGAAAAGGAACAACAATCTTTTTAATAAAAGCTGGCCATATAGACCGAAAAGAAGCTTTCCTGGCTTCTTTCAATTGTTCTTCAAGTATTTGAATTCTCTGCTGAAGCTCGCTTTCTCCAACAGCTGTTGCAGGCTGTTTTTCAGTATCAAGCAAATCTTTTTTACTGATCGTTGCTTTTGCGGTCTCCTCCTTTAATTTCTCTTCAAGATCCTGAGTAACTTTTATCCCTTCGGGCGTGATATCATATACCCATGTAAGAACAATGACCAGGACAAATACTATGATCAGAAGAATCAATACAAATGTCACAGTCCAGTCAGGCAATCCAAGTCTGGGGAAAATGGTATCTGCAGCCTCCATAATCGCCCATGCCACAGCAACATAGACAAATACAGCCCTGATAACTTTGCGTCTTTTTAATTCATTCCAGAAATTAAACAGGTTAGGTGGTTTTTTTGTCATAACATCAAAATTGCAAGTTCTGACTTAAACAAAGTTAAGCTTAAATATTGATAAATCATCCCGGTATCAATAATGATATTTTTCTTATTTTTAAATGACAAAATAAATATCTATGAAACGAAGAAAATTCATCAGGATGACATCAATCGGATCAGCAGCGCTTGCATCATCATTCTATATCCCGTCTTTCCCGCAGGAGCGTAAACTCCGGATCGGTCTGATAGGGGCGGGCTGGTATGGAATGGTTGATCTGGAAGCTGCTTTAAAGGTTGGGGGTGTTGAGGTTACAGCCATCTGTGATGTGGATTCCGATCATCTGAACACCAGTGCTGAAAGACTTGAAAAACTCCAGGGCAGCAGACCCAGGACATTCAAGTACTACCAGGATCTGCTTGATATGAAAGGACTGGAAGCAGTCTTTATCGCCGCTCCGCCTCAATGGCATGCATTACATTTCCTGGCAGCATGCGAAAAAGGACTTGATATATATGCTGAAAAACCGCTTTCCTATGATGTGATGGAGGGAATGGCAATGGTAAATGTCTGGAAGAAAACCGGTAATATCGTACAGGTTGGTTTTCAGCGCCGGCAGAGCGAGGCTTTCAAAAAAACAAAGGAGATAGTCGAAAGCGGAAGAATAGGAGATGTTCACCAGATAGTAGCCCAGATACACTATAATCCCGGACCACAGGATACCAAAATTCAGCCGCCGCCTGAATCTCTCGACTGGGATGAATGGTGCGGCCCTGCTCCTAAGCTCGATTACCGGCCCAGTATCGCTCACAGATCTTGGCGTCTCGAAAAAGAGTATGGAAACGGTCACCTGGTCGACTGGGGAATACATCACATTGACATTATTCGCAGGATTATGGGAGAAGAAATGCCTGATGAATTCCATACTTCAGGAGGTATTTATGTTCTTAAAGACCAGATAACTACCCCGGATACCCTGTTAGCAAAGATGAGATTCAGGAAGGCTCCGGTGATCTGGCAGCATAGACTTTGGGGAAATGGTGATGTAACCAAAGAGTTTAATAACGGCATTTTCTTCTATGGAGACAAGGGGACTCTGTTTGCAGAGGATTCAAAAGTCATTATTTTCCCGACAGGGAAAAACGCCCAGAGAGAGGACTTATCCATACCCACACCATTGATGCAAGAGAACCATGTGGGAAACTTCCTGAACGCAGTAAGGAAAAAGGACAAAAACCTTATCAGCTGTACCCCTGAAGATGCCTTCAAATCAAGCGCAACAGTCCAGCTTGCCATGATCTCTTATTACACAGGAACTGTTGTTAAATGGGATCAGCAAAAGAAAGAGATCATTGACAATCCTGAAGCATCCGGATTACTGAGAAGAGAATACCGGGGAAAATATATACACCCGTAATGAAAAATTACATATCGCGTTTTGCTGTAATACTCATTTGTCTTTTTGTGATATATGTCACAAAAACAGACTCTAAAAGTGTAACAGGGTCACATAATCAACTCTACATAGCAAAGCCCCTGAGATTTCAGGAACCGGCTGATCGTATCATATCGGACCTAAAAACATTTATTCCCGATTACATAAAAAGTGAACATATCCCTGGCGTTCAGATTGCACTGATCCATGATGGTAAAACAGTCTGGACAGAAGGCTTTGGTGTAGCAAATAAATTTACCGGAAAACCTGTAACCTCAGAAACTCTTTTTGAAGTTGCATCAAACAGCAAAGTAGTTACTGCATACATGGCATTAAAACTTGTTGATGAAGGAAAAATATCACTGGAAAAACCGTTACACAGTTACCTGACCAGGGAATGGCTTCCTCCTTCAATATACAGGGATTCAATTAAATTACAACATGTACTTTCCCACAGTTCCGGGCTTGATAAGACAAGCAGGGATGTCATGTTTAAACCTGGTACAGCCTATTTTTATTCTGCCAATGGATTTGAATTTGCAAAAGAAGTCATGCAGGAAGTAACCGGAGAATCATTCGAAGAGCTCGCACAACGGCTAGTATTTAAACCATTAGGGATGGAGAACAGCAGTTTTGTCAGACAAAACAAATTTGTTAAGCAAACATCCAACGGACATCTTTGGGCAATCGTTCCTTTTATATTGTTTGGCATTTCATTCACTGCCCTGTTTGTTGTTGTCTTTTTAATAAGCAAAATAATCATCCGGATTATTACAAAATCATGGAGAATAAAACGTCTTCATTCAATTATTATCCTTTCTCTATCATTTATTTTATTATCCATTTCAATTTTCATCATCCTGGGGACAAGCTCTTTAGTTGAATTTGCCTGGTTCCTTGTTATAACCGGATTTATAATACTTTCCTTTTTTCTGCTATTATTTTGTACAGGAAGTGTATTTATTCGTAAAAAATTTCCAATGAAAAAAGGGAAGAGAATTATTTTGAATTTTATTTGGAGTCTTTTAATAGTCGTAATACTTCTCTTTTCTTCAATAAAAACCAGAAATATTCCTGTCCCCAAACGGTGTAATTATGAGGCAAGTGCTGCAGGCACACTCAGAACTTCAGCCAGTGACCTGACAATATTTCTTAATGAGATAGCAAATCCTCAGTTTCTGAAACCAGAGACAGCACAATTTTTAAAGACTCCCATGATAAAGCTTAGTGATCAGCTGGCCTGGGGAATGGGTCCGGGAATTCTTTACTCAGGCGAGGAATATGCTTTGTGGCAATGGGGACAACATGTTGATTTTCAAAGCATAATGATCATTTATCCTGAAATTGGATTTGGAGTGGTAGTTTGTACAAACAGCGACTTGCTGAATCCTGATGTTGCCCTTGAAATAGCTCATCGTGCCCTTGGTGGAGAAGCAGAACCTTTGCGTGCTGCGATTCATCTTCAATATGATTACAGAGAAGAGGACTGACAAATGGGGCAATCCGGGTAAAAAATTTATTGTGCTATCTGGTTTTTACTATGTTTGGGTAACGAACAGGTAAGCGTGATAAATAACGGCTCCTGGCTTCCTCAGGATCTTCGTCAAGTGCTACATATATCTTTGTCCTGAAATCAATTACAATTTCCTGCAGCTTCGATAAATCAGGCGATTCAAAATTTTTATTCTTCATATCAGACATAACGTTATTCCTTTCATTTGATGCATTTTTTAATTGATATCCCTTTCTGTTATACCCCAGGCCCAAAATATTATTTTTCAGAAATAATAAGATGAAAGACTGCTGCAGGAAAAGATGGAAAAGGTCAAATATAAGCTTAAATAATAGAAAAACCGGATATGCTGTAACTATTATTTCCGGTTTTATATTCTTTTTTTATAACAATTCTGCATAAAACCATCTTAATAGCTCATACAGTAATGATTACAATGCATTATCATTGCATGGTTTTTAAGTATAATTATCATCTTTCTCTTAATTAATTGAATTTTAATGAGAATATATCGATAATTAATCCTACCTTGCGCAACATTTTAAATTTATATTATGAACAACGGAACAGTAAAATTTTACAATGAATCGAAAGGATTCGGATTCATTAAGGATGCAAATTCCCCTAAGGAATACTTTGTCCATTCTTCTGGCCTTAAAGAAATGATCAATGAGAATGACGAGGTAACCTTCGATTTGCAGGAAGGAAAAAAAGGATTAAATGCAGTAAATGTTAAACTAGCTTAGCTTAATATACTTTATTCATTTATAATTTTGGTCCCGCTGTAAGGCGGGATTTTTTTTGCAGTACTTTATATCGTGCTTCCCTCATACCCGCTTTTAATAACAGTCGAAATCATTTTAAACCGCTCATTTGCCCTGATAAAATTTGTTGCATGAGTCTGTATAATTATGGCTTGACCTTTTTGAAGAATGTTCGGTTTATTATCGATTACTACTTCGGCTACCCCTTCAATAACCTGAATGAATGTGTCGAACGGTGAAATCTTCTCCGCCAGAGCTTCACCTGTATCAATAGCTACAACACTTATATTTCCAGTCGTTTTTCGGATTAAAGTTTTACTTACTACTGAATTGGTGACATACTCAATTATTTCAATCAGGATATGAGTTTCCGATTTTTCAATTTCGGTTGTTTTCATGTGTTTACTTTCTGAAGTACTCAATAAAGGTACTTCGATAGACTCATGGAAGTGTAATATTATTGATGATTTAATTTACATAATTCACACATCTTCCAGCGCACCTCGTCTCTTATTTTTGAGTTTCTTAAAGTGAGAAGGAGTAAGGCCGGTAATTTTTTTAAATTGATTTGAAAGGTGGGCAACACTGCTATAGTGCATCTTGAAGGCTATTTCGGTAAGATTAAGCTCGTCATAGACAATAAGTTCTTTTACTTTTTCAATTCTATGAGCCAGGTAAAACTTTTCGATGGTAATGCCCTTAACCTCTGAAAAAAGACTGGCAAGATAGGTATAATTATAATGGAGTTTTTCGGTTAGATAGTCCGAGAGATTTACCCTGATTTTTTCTTCTCTGTAGTGTACTAATTCGATAATAACACTTTTTATCTTCTCAACCAGAATACTTTTCTTATCATCCATAAGAAGGAGTCCCGACTTTCTTAACGCTTTATCCAGCTGCTCCAACTGTTCCGGCTTAAGCTCCTCAATTATATCTGCTTCTCCAATTCTTACATCAATATAATGCAGACCAAGCTTTTCCAGTTCGGCCTTCACTACCATCTGGCAGCGGATACAAACCATATTTTTAATGTATAGTTTCAAACTTCTTTTTATTCCCATTCAGAATTAAATATAAAAATACGATAGCTAGATTTTATTCAATAGCTGCCGTTTCTTTTTCTTTGATTATTGAAATATCGTTATAATTTTCTTTATTATGTGATATGATCATGTGCCTATTGCATAGGAATCGCTGCATTTTGTCTAATAGTTGCTGTATCGTCATGTTTTTCAGGTTTTTACTTCCCCACGATACAAAAAAATAACTTACATTGAATATCAATAAATTAAATAGGTTGAGGTACAAACAGAGTACAAAATACAATTTTAGCAGGTTTTGAGCCAGACTATTTCAATTTTATCTCATTGCTTAAACTTGATTTATATCAATTTTGGTTTAACATGTTCCCTATTTTAACTCCAAGATATACTGCTCGGGGCGAAACCGGTCCATATATATATGAGGGATCACGATTTATACCACTATCGAAATCTGACTGATACGCATTAAAAATGTTTTTAATTCCAGCGAACCATTGTAAAGTAGCTCCGTTGAATTTTATGTTATAAAGCATTTTTATTCCTAAATCAAAAAAGGAATCTGATTCGCGCAATTCTCCTTCATCAGGATCGGTTTCTGTGCCAAAATAGGGGACAAGCATTTTACCTGTATAGTTACCTGTTATTGATAAGCCGAGATTTTGCCTGCTATTCCAGTCAACAGTAAAAAAACCATAATTGCCGGGTGTACGAAAAAACTGCTTTTCATTAAACTCCTGTTGTTTGTCATATTTGCTCGATTGAAGTGTAAATCCGGAATATAAAGAAAGATCTTTCATTGGATTTAATTTCAGCTCAATATTAATCCCCTGGACAGTAGCTCCATTTATTGCATTCTTTCGTGTATAAAGTACAGTTCCATATTCATCGGGTATTCCTATTTCGTTTACAAACGGGTTTGTCAATCTTGTATAGAATCCCTCAAGAAGGAGACCGGTGTAACACTTCCCGAGGAGTTTATTAAAGTCAAGCGATGCCATAATACTATGGCTGGTTTCCTGTTTCAGATCCGGATCGTTCACGTTTATTACCTGGCGCACGCCGGACGTTTCTATGTGAAGATCTTCATCGAATATCTGTGGAGCACGATAACCCTGAGAGTAACTTGTTCTTGCCTGTAAAAATTCAAAAAACTTATACATAAGGCTAATTCTTGGACTGAAAACATTACCCTTTTTACCGGATTCACTTTTTGCCCGGTCATTTATCCTGTAATTATCATACCGGCCACCCAGGGCAATTTTCCCATCAAATAATTTCAGTTCATATTGGACATAAATACCTGTAGTTACAGATGATTGGTCAGCAATTATAGTATTTTCAATGTGCGGGACACTTACTATTGAATCATTTATAATTGTTGCATTGTCGTAATCAGGGTATCCGAGTTTTATATCAGAGAGGAATCCGCCTGTATTCTCGATACCGGCGACAATTGAATGATTACCCAATATTGCTTTATAGTTAAAACCGGCATTGTAGGTCATATCTTTTGAATTACCATAGGCACTTAATGAACGGTTCGCTCCGTAATATGAATCCCTGTTCAGGTGTTGTCCGGAGACAAATAAAGAAAACATATCGTATTCCCTGAAAAAGCGTTCAAAGGTTAATGCTCCGGTCTTAATGTCGTGTCTCACAGCTTCAGCTATGTCCCGTTCATGCAATGGATAGTCTTGTCTGTTTCCTCCATCACGTTTTTCTTTGATGTTGAAAAAATCAACAGAAAGTTTGCTCCGGTTTCCAAAGCGATGAGTGAACCTCGATCCGATAGTCAGGTTGTTTATTGGAGCAATCTCGTTAAAACCATCGCCATTAGCATCAAACATTTTACGTTCACGGGTAAAACCATAAACGGCAACTCCCGTCTTCCGGTCATCTGAGACAAGTGAAGTATTAAAATTAACCGAATACTCGGGTGCTGTTTCAACCGATTCACTGATACACACTCCCGTCAAACCTGTATTAAAACCAATTTCATATATATTATTGACAGGCTCTTTTAATATCAGATTAATAGTTCCGGCAATGGCATTGCTCCCAAAAAGAGCAGAACCCCCTCCCCGTACAATTTCAACCCGATCTATCATATTGGATGGAATAAGTTCAAGTCCATAAACACCTGCCAGACCACTGAAAATGGGACGGCTATTTATCAATATTTGTGAATACGGGCCTTCCATACCATTCATTCGCACCTGGGTAAATCCACAGTTCTGGCAATTGCTTTCGAGTCTGAGTCCCGGACAAAAATTTAATCCTTCTCCAAGGGTTAAGGAGTGTGAGCCAACAAATAGCCTCAGCGGAATAGTGGTTACTAATGCAGGGGCTTCGTTCCGCTTTTGTTCACTGCGGTCAGCAGAAATAATAACCTCCGAGAGGTTAAGTAAATCTTCTTCCAATTCGAAATTGATTTCACGCGTTTGGTTCTTTTCAATCGAGAGTACTATCTCTTTTGTTTTGTACCCCACACTGCTTGCCACAATTGTGAGTGTACCAACAGGTAAATTGACTAAGTGATAGTGTCCGGTTTCATCAGTTAAGTTCCCAATAGTAGTACCCTTAATTGAAATACTAACAAATGGCAAATGTTCCCCGGAACAAATCACATGGCCAATAATATTGGCATCGGTTTTTTCTCTCTGAGCGTGACTTATTTGAGATAATGACAATAAATATATTGTCATTATAGTATATACACAGATTTTCACGTCATTAATTAACCGTACTCCGCATCCATCATATTTATTCTATTTTTAGTCTTATAGCTTGCATAACAGCTACTTATACCGTTTTCTGATTACCTGGGCATTTATATAAATAC
>Ga0307437_1001297_pt1 | contig 17019 bp, 14 predicted proteins | sample SalMarWE160390MG_FD_202146 | JGI IMG/M metagenome (GOLD analysis project Ga0307437, IMG submission 202146) | Salt marsh sediment microbial communities from the Plum Island Ecosystem LTER, Massachusetts, United States - WE1603-90 | ecosystem: Environmental > Aquatic > Marine > Intertidal zone >...
ATGGATTCCATACCGCTGGTCGTCTTGACAGGACAGGTCCCCACCCCCCTCATCGGAAACGACGCCTTCCAGGAGGCGGACATCGTGGGGATTACCCGCCCCTGCACAAAATACAACTATTTGGTCACCGATGCGCGCAACCTGGCCCAGGTTGTGCGGGAGGCCTTTTATATCGCCAGGTCTGGCAGGCCCGGCCCGGTACTGATCGATCTCCCCAAAGATGTCACCTCAGATGCCGTCGAATTCAAATATCCGAAGGATGTCCACATCAGGGGATATCAGCCCACGCTCGACGGCCATATGCCACAGATCAAGAAGGCCCTCGATCTGATCCTCAAGGCGCACAGGCCGGTGATCTATAGTGGCGGGGGAATCATCACTGCCGGCGCTGCTCAAGAGTTGACCAAGCTGGCGGAGCTGCTCCATATCCCGGTCACCACGACCTTGATGGGCCTGGGTGGTTTCCCGGGCACGCATCCCCTCTCCCTGGGGATGTTGGGGATGCACGGGACCTATCGAGCCAATATGACGGTGACCGACTGTGATCTCCTCATCGCCGTCGGTGCCCGGTTCGATGACCGGGTGACCGGAAAGCTCGACGGCTTTGCCCCCAAGTCCAAAAAGATCCATATCGATATCGACCCCACGTCCATCAGCAAGAATGTGCGGGTGGATATCCCTATTGTAGGGGATTGCAAGCGGGTCCTGGCCAAGATCCTCACCCTCCTCCAGGAGGAGAAAGGGGCGGCTGACTACCGGAGGTCTCTGGGGCCGTGGCACGAGCAAATAGAGAAGTGGAAAAATGCCCATCGTCTCGCTTATAATCAGAATCAGGTTATTAAACCTCAATATGTCATTGAGAAAATTTATGAGATGACCAACGGTGAGGCCATTATCACCACCGAGGTGGGACAGAATCAGATGTGGACCGCCCAGTACTACCTCTTTGACCACCCTCATACCCTCCTCACCTCGGGCGGTCTGGGGACCATGGGCTATGGATTACCCGCGGCCATTGGGGCCCAGGTGGCCTTTCCTAAGCGTACGGTAATCGATATCGCCGGCGATGGGAGCATCCAGATGAATAGTCAGGAGCTGGCTACTGCCGTGCAGTATAACCTGCCCGTGAAAGTGGCCATCCTCAACAATGGATACCTGGGGATGGTGAGGCAGTGGCAAGAGCTGTTCCATGAACGCAGATATTCCATGACCCATATCGGAGACGCCAGCCCTGATTTCGTCAAGCTTGCCGAGGCCTATGGGGCCATGGGACTGCGGGCCACCAGGCCGGACGAGGTGATCCCGGTAATTCAAGAGGCCCTGCGGACCCCGCTGCCCGTGCTCATGGACTTCGTGGTGGAACCGGAGGAGGGGGTCTATCCCATGGTGCCCGCCGGAGAGGCCATAGATCGAATGCTCTTGGTATAAGGAGGGGAGATGCGGCATACGATTAGTGTCCTGGTAGAAAATGAGTTTGGTGTCCTGGCCCGGGTGGCAGGCCTCTTTAGCGGGCGGGGGTTTAATATCGAGAGCCTCTCGGTGGCGGAGACAATGGATCCGACTGTTTCCACCATGACCATCGTGACCAGAGGGGACGATCAGGTCCTCGAACAGATCACCAAACAGCTCAACAAGCTGGCGTGTGTGATCAAGGTGACGGATCTGCTGGGCAAGGAGTATGTGGCGAGGGAGATGGTCCTCATCAAGGTGGCGGTGAAGCCTGCAACCCGCGCTGAGATCCTCAGCATTACTGATATCTTCCGGGCCAAGGTGGTGGATGTGGGGCCCAAGAGCTATACCATCGAACTGACCGGGGACGAGGATAAGATAAGGGCCTTTCTTGAGCTCCTCAAGCCCATGGGGATTAAAGAAGTGGCCCGCACGGGGAATGTAGCCCTGGTACGGGGTTGACTTCAATAAGCTATATATATAAATAAGAGGGGGATGTGATGGCCAAGATATACTACGATAAGGATGCCGATTTAAAGGTCCTGAAGGGAAAGAAGATTGCGATTATCGGGTACGGCAGCCAAGGCCATGCCCAGGCCCAAAACTTGCGGGACAGCGGCGTGGATGTGGTAGTAGCCGAGTTAGAGGGGACTGCCAACTACCGCTTGGCCCAGGAGCACGGGTTTGCGCCGGTATCGGCCAAGGAAGCAACCAAAGGCAGTGACATCATCCAAATCTTGGCGCCCGACACGGCGCAGTCCCGTATATACCAGGATGAGATCGAGGGGGAGCTCAAGACGGGGAAGACCTTGGTCTTCTCCCATGGGTTTAACATCCACTATGGGCAGATCATACCCCCTCCTGTTGTGGACGTCATCATGATAGCCCCCAAAGGGCCGGGCCACCTCGTGAGGAGACAGTTTGTGGAGGGGAAAGGGGTCCCTTCGTTGGTGGCGGTGGAGCAAGACGCCTCGGGAAATGCCTTGAAGGTGGCCCTCGCCTATGCCAAGGGGATCGGTGCGACGAGGGCGGGGGTGATCGAGACCACCTTTCGGGAGGAGACCGAGACGGACCTCTTCGGTGAGCAGGTGGTCCTGTGTGGCGGGACAACGGAGTTGGTGCGGGCCGGATTCGATACCTTGGTGGCGGCCGGCTATCAACCCGAGATCGCCTACTTCGAGTGCCTCCACGAACTCAAGCTGATCGTCGACCTGATGTATGAGGGGGGGATCAGCTATATGCGGTACTCCATCAGCGACACGGCGGAATACGGAGACCTGACCAGGGGGAGGATGATCATTGACGAGGAGACCCGTCTGGTCATGGAGGAGATCTTGGAGGAGATACAGGATGGCACCTTTGCCCGTGAGTGGATCTTGGAGAATGAGGCCCGCCGTCCCGTATTCAATGCCTTGCGCAAGCGGGACGCAGGACACTTGATAGAGCAGGTGGGGAGGGAATTGCGGAAGATGATGAACTGGATAGAGGACAAGAATGCGCCTCAATAGGGAGAAATTCCCCCTCGTCGTGAAGGGGATACCGTATCTCATCCCTCCGGCCGCGATTACGGTAATCGGTGGGTTGTGGGGGAAGCTCTATCTCTTTCTCCCCTTCCTGGCGCTGACTGTCTTTATGTGCTCCTTCTTTAGAAATCCTCCTCGCCGCATCCCCGGTGGCGCGGGCCTGATCCTTTCCCCCGCCGATGGGCGGATCCTGAGCATTACAAAGAAGTCAAAAGCCACCAAGGTGAGTATCTTTATGTCCGTCTTTAACTGCCATGTGAACCGTGCACCTGCCGCGGGAACGATAGAATCGATCCGTTACCAGCGGGGCACGTTCCTGCCGGCGAACAAGGCGGAGGCCTCGCGCCAGAACGAACAGAACGCCCTCCGATTGCAGACTGCCGAAGGGCTGAAGGTGCTTTTTGTCCAGGTGGCCGGCATCATAGCCCGCAGGATCGTCTGCTATGTGCGCAAGGGCGACCAGGTGCAGCGGGGGGAGATTGTTGGGGCCATCCTCTTTGGTTCCAGGCTGGATGTCTACCTTCCCCAGGGAGTGAAGGTGGCGGTTCGGAAGGGAGAACGCGTAAAAGGGGGTAAGAGCGTACTGGGGGTGATCCAATGAAAAGAGTGAGACCTAAGAGGGATCGAACTAAACGGAGGACGAGAGAGGGGATGAAGAGGGGGGTATATATCTTGCCCAATCTGTTTACCTCCGGGAGCCTGTTCTGTGGGTTTTATGCCCTTATCGCCGCGTTTAAAGGGCAGTACCACTCTGCGGCGGTGGCCATTGCGATCGCCTTCGTCTTTGATGGGATCGATGGCAAGGTGGCCCGTCTGACCAAGACCACGAGCCGCTTTGGGGTGGAATACGATTCCCTTGCCGACCTGGTGGCCTTCGGTGTGGCCCCGGCTATCCTGATCTTCTCCTGGGCCCTGCGGGGGTACGGGAGGTGGGGGTGGCTGGCTGCCTTCCTCTATGTGGCCTGCGGTGCCCTCAGGTTGGCCCGGTTTAATGTTCAGGTAGATACGATGGAACCCCGCCATTTCCGGGGGCTTCCGATACCCGCGGCGGCAGGCCTCATCACCGCTACCTTCCTCCTCTTTTATCACCTGGGAGCTAGGGGAGAGGCCCACAACCTATTCCTTCTCCTTCTGATCTTTCTACTCGCCTTCCTCATGGTGAGCAACATTCGGTATCCCAGCCTCAAGGACCTGGAGCTCCTCAAGAGGAAGCCCTTCAACACCCTCGTCGCCATGATCTTGACCATCGTGGTGGTGGTGGCAGAGCCGGAGATCACACTCTTCATCTTCGCTATTTTCTACCTCTTGATGGGGCCGTTAAATGCCGTGCGAGGGTGGCACAAGAAGCGGGTGGCAGCGTTGAGCGAGGAGAAGACTGAACCTTTGTTGCAATAGTGGGGAAGCACGGTGGCTGGGTGGAGGTCCTTTTTGGCCGTGGAACTCAGTGCGGAGATAGCAGCGGGAGTGCGCAGGATTCAGGCAGGGTTAAAGGAGCGTGCTCCGGGTGTGCACTGGGTTCGGCCAGAGGGCATCCATCTCACCCTCAAGTTCCTCGGCGAGGTAGATCCGGATCTGATCGGGGGAATCGTGAGCAAGGCAGAGGAAGCCGTCCAGGCAAGAGGACCCTTTACAATCGGGGTCAAGGGCGGCGGCGGATTCCCCACCCTGAAGCACCCCCGCGTCATCTGGATAGGGGTTGATGATCCCAGCGGCGAGCTCAAGAAGGTGCAGGCCGGGATTGAAGCGGGAATGGAGGAGCTCGGTTTCAAGAAGGAGAGGAGGGATTACGCCCCCCACCTGACAGTAGGGCGTCTGCGCACAGAGAAGGGGAGGGAGGGTGTGGCACAGGCCCTGGATGCAATCAGAGCGAGCGATCTGGGGACCATGGAGGTTCGGGAGATCATCCTGTTCCGGAGCCACTTAAAACCGACGGGAGCGGAGTATACCAAGTTGCAGATCATCCCTTTAGAGACTCCTTAAAGAGGAGGAACTTTCATTATGAGGGAGGCTTAACATGGAACCGGACAAAGAAAAGGATAAGGCAGTCAGCGTGGCCGTTACGCAGATTGAGAAGCAGTTTGGCAAAGGGGCCATCATGCGCCTCGGTGCTGAGGTCAGACCAGCTGAGATCCAGAGTATCCCCACCGGTTCGCTGGGCCTGGATCTGGCCCTCGGGGTGGGGGGGCTCCCCCGGGGGAGGGTGGTGGAGATCTTCGGCCCCGAGGCCTCAGGGAAGACCACCTTGGGCCTCCACGTGGTTGCTGAGGCCCAGAAGGAGGGGATAGCGGCCTTTGTCGATGCGGAGCATGCCCTGGACCTCAACTATGCCGAGCGGTTGGGGGTGAAGGTGGCGGATCTCCTTGTGTCCCAGCCCGACACCGGGGAGCAGGCCCTGGAGATAGTGGAGATCTTGGTTCGGAGCGGGGCCGTGGATGTGGTCGTCGTCGATTCGGTGGCGGCCCTGGTACCGCGGGCGGAGATCGAAGGGGATATGGGGGATGCCCACATGGGTCTGCAGGCGAGGTTGATGTCCCAGGCCCTGCGGAAGTTGGCGGCCACCATCAGCAAATCAAAGGCCATCGTTGTTTTTATCAATCAGATCCGGATAAAGATCGGGGTGATGTTCGGTAATCCTGAGACTACCCCCGGTGGAAACGCCCTCAAGTTCTACTCCACGGTGAGGCTGGATATCAGACGGATAGCCACGATCAAACAGGGGCAGGATGTGGTGGGCAATCGGACCAGGGTCCGGGTGGTGAAGAATAAGGTGGCCCCTCCCTTCAAGGAGGTGCAGTTCGATATCGTCTATGGAGAGGGGATCTCCCGAGATGGGGAGATCGTGGACCTCGCTACCGATCTCGATATCCTGGAGAAGATGGGCACGTGGTATTCCTACGGCGATACGAGGATCGGCCAGGGGAGGGAGAACGCCAAGGCCTTTCTGAAGGAAAACCCAGAGATGAGAGAAGAGATCGTGGCCAAAATCCTGGAGCACCACAAGCTCCCCATAGCGTCCATAGCGCAGAAGGAGGCGGGGGATGGATCTGAGTGAGGTACTACTCGTTGCCCTGAACAACAGGGCCTCGGATATCCACTTTAAGGTCGGCCAACCCCCCATCCTCAGGATCGATGGGGAGTTGGTCCCGCTCAAGGACTACTCAGCGCTGGACGCCAGCGAAATAGCAAAGGTGGCCTATCAGATCATGAGCGAGCGGCAGCGGGAGCGGTTCCTGCGGGAGATGGAGATCGATATGGGCTATGGCATCTCAGGGCTGGGGAGGTTTCGGGTCAACATCTTTCAGCAGCGGGGGACCATTGCCATCGCCCTGCGGGTGATCCCCTTCGGGATCAAGGGGTTCGAGGAACTCAACCTCCCGGCGGAGGTAATGGAGCGGATCGCCAATGAGGGAAGGGGGCTGGTCCTCTTGACCGGCACCACCGGCTGCGGCAAGTCGACCACCCTGGCGGCCATGATCGACCATATCAACCAGCAGAGACGCAGTCACATCATTACCATCGAGGACCCCATCGAGTTCCTCCATCGCGACCACAAGGGGGTCGTCAGCCAGCGGGAGATCGGTACGGATACCGACAACTTTGCCCAGGCCCTCAAGATGGCCTTGCGCCAGGACCCGGACGTGATCCTCGTAGGGGAGATGAGGGATTTTGAGACCATTGAGACGGCCATCTTGGCGGCTGAGACCGGACATCTCGTCCTCAGCACCCTCCACACCCTGGATGCCGCAGAGACGGTGAACCGGATCGTCGCCGTCTACCCCCCCTATCAGCAAAAACAGATCCGGCTCCAGTTGTCCGGTATCCTCAAAGGGGTGGTCTCCCAGCGGCTCCTCCCCCGGGCCGATGGGATGGGAAGGGTGCCCGCGGTAGAGATTATGATCTCCACCGCGCGCATCAGGGACTGCATCGTGGATAAGGAAAAGACCCAAGAGATCTATGAGGCCATCTCTGGGGGGCACGCCACCTACCATATGCAGACCTTTGACCAATCCCTCATGTCGCTGCTCAAGCGGGACTTGATTACCTACGAGGAGGCCCTGCGCCACAGCAGCAACCCCGACGACTTCGCCCTCAGGGTCAAGGGGATTCTCGCCACCAGCGATATGACCTGGGATGAGTTTGATAAGGTGGAGCAGGAGGGGGAAGAAGAGGCGGAACCGGAGGTAGAAAAGTTTTAGATGATGCGCGGGGACGAGGTCAGGGCCGCCTTCTTACACTATTTTGACAAACGGGGTCATCGGGTCGTCAGGAGTTCTCCGTTGGTGCCGTATGACGATCCCACCCTCCTGTTTACCAACGCCGGCATGGTTCAGTTCAAACGGGTCTTCCTTCAGGAGGAGACCAGGGAGTACGCCCGAGCCGCCTCTGCGCAGAAGTGCCTGCGGGCAGGGGGGAAACACAACGACATAGAGAATGTGGGCAGGACCGCCCGCCATCATACCTTCTTTGAGATGTTGGGGAATTTCTCCTTTGGAGACTACTTCAAGGAAGGGGCCATCGAGATGGGGTGGGAGTTCCTCACCGAACACCTCCACCTCTCCCCGGAGCGGCTGTGGGTCTCGGTCTTTGAGGAGGATGACGAAGCTGCCAGCATCTGGCAGGAGCGGATCGGTCTGCCCCCGGAGCGGATCGTGCGTATGGGTGAGAAGGACAACTTCTGGGCCATGGGGGATACCGGACCGTGCGGCCCCTGTTCGGAGATCATCATCGACCAGGGAGAGGAAGTCGGATGTGGTTCTCCCACCTGCGGGGTGGGGTGCGATTGCGACCGATTTCTGGAGCTCTGGAACCTGGTCTTTATGCAATACTCGCGAGAGGCGGACGGTCGCTTAATGCCCCTGCCCAAGCCGAGCATCGATACGGGTATGGGTCTGGAGCGGATAGCAGCGGTGGTTCAGGGGGTGCGGAGCAATTACGATACCGACCTCCTTCTGGGGATCATCGGGCGCGTTGAGGAGATCAGCGGGACGCAGTACGGGGCCGATGCCGCAAAGGATGTGTCCATCAAGGTGATCGCCGACCACGCCAGGGCAGTGACCTTTCTCCTCGCCGACGGGGTCTTTCCGGCCAACGAGGGTAGGGGCTATGTGCTGCGCAGGATCATCCGCCGGGCTCTGCGCCATGGGAAGCTTCTGGGGGTAAAAGGCCCCTGTCTCTCTTCCATGGCCCAGCGGGTGGTAGAGGTGATGGGTGGGGCATATCCGGAGATCAAGGAGGGAGAGGGACATCTCACGCAGATCCTTCAGCGTGAGGAGGAACGCTTCTCGGAGACCTTGGACAATGGCCTCAAGATCTTGCAGGAAGAGATGGAAGGACTCAAAGCAAAAGGCGAAAAGGTCCTCCCCGGTGCAATGGCCTTCAAGCTCTACGATACCTTTGGGTTTCCCCTCGACCTGACCGAGGACATCGTCAGGGAGAAGGGGATGACCATCGATCTGGATGGCTTTGAGCGGTCCATGGAGGACCAGCGCTACAGGGCGCGGGAGTCATGGGAGGGGGAGATGGGAGCGGGCCTTCCCCCCCTGTATCAAGAACTGATTGCCGAGGGGGTTGCCACCCCGTTTGTCGGCTATGAGACCCTCCAGGTCTCCTCAGAGGTAGTGCGGATCATCAAAGACGGTCAGTTTGCCCCTTCCGCTTGCTCAGGGGAAGAGGTGGAGATCATCACCGCGCAAACCCCCTTTTATGGCGAGGCAGGGGGGCAGGTGGGGGATCAGGGGGTCATCCAGGGCGAGGGATTTCTGTTCGAGGTGCACGATGCCATCCGTCCCCTCCCTGAGCTCATCATACATCAGGGGAGAATCAAAGAGGGCACGGTCCAGGTGGGTGCAAGGGTGCAGCTGCAGGTGGATGGGGAGCGCAGGAGGGCTACGGCCCGCAACCACACCGCCACCCATATCTTGCAGGCCGCCCTCAGGGAGGTTGTGGGAGGACACATCAATCAGGCAGGCTCGTTGGTTGCGCCCGAGCGGTTGCGCTTCGATTTCTCCCACTATGAAGCGATTGACCAGGATACCCTGGAGCGGATTGAAGCACTGGTGAATCGGCGGATTTGGGAGGATACACCGGTTTTGCTCGAGGTCATGGCCACGGAGGAGGCCATTGCGGGCGGCGCCACCGCCCTGTTCGGCGAGAAGTACGGAGAGGAGGCCCGGGTGCTGTCCCTCGGGGAGTACAGCCAGGAGCTGTGCGGGGGCACCCATGTGCACAGGACCGGGGAGATAGGGATCTTCAAACTGATCTCCGAGAGCGGGGTCGCCGCCGGGGTGAGGAGGATAGAGGCCCTCACCGGTGCGGGGGCCTTGGATTACCTGCGATCCCAGGAGCGGGAACTCAAAGAAGCAGCCCAGCTCCTCAAGGCGAGGCCCGGCGAGGTAGCTGCCAAGGTGGAGAAGCTCTTAGGGGGGCAGCGGGCCCTGGAACGGGAGATCGAGACCTTGCGCCGAAGGCTTGCCACTGCCGGCACCACGGGCGGGCCGGAGGTCAAAGAGGTAAAAGGGGTGAAGGTAGTTGCCTTTCGGGCGGATGGGGTGGACCCAAAGGGCCTGAGGGAGATGGGGGACGGCATAAAAGACAAGATCGGATCGGGGATCTGCCTCGTGGGGGGCGAACACGAGGGGAAGATCACGCTGGTGCTCATGGTCACCAAGGACTTGGCCGAACAATTCCGCGCCGACGAACTGATCAAAGGGATAGCCGAGATAATAGAAGGTAAGGGCGGTGGTAACCCCGCCTTGGCCCGGACCGGGAGCGTCAGGGTTGAGAAGCTGGCAGATGCCTTGAAGGCGATCTATAAGATCGTTGAAAAACGAGCGTAATGGAAATTCCCTTGCAAACCTTTTGGGCCTTCAGGCCCTTTTTTTGTGCATGTTTTATTCTTGATTGCTTTGCAGCGGGAAGGTAGTTGGAGGAGCAATGCAGCTCGATAATCTTCAGACAATAGCCATCCAAGCAGTCAAGGAATCGGGCGCAATCCAACGGGAGTGGTTGGGTAAAGAAAAGAAGATTGAATTCAAGGGCGAGATCAACCTCGTCACCGAGGTGGACAAGAGGTGTGAGGAGAGGATCATCGAGATCATCAGAGAGGCCTTCCCCGAGCACAACATCCTGACCGAAGAGACCCCCATGCCCGAAGGTTCCTCCCCCTACCGGTGGATTATCGACCCCCTCGATGGGACCACCAACTACGCCCACGGATATCCGTGCTTCTGTACCTCCGTCGCCCTGGAGCTGGAGGGGGAGATCTGTTTGGGGGTGATATACGATCCCCTCTTGGATGAGCTCTTTACCGCCCAGCAGGGGAAGGGGGCCTTTCTCAATGGCGAGAGGATAGCCGTCTCCAAGACCGAACGGCTCACCAATGCCCTCATCTGCACGGGCTTCCCCTATGACCTGAGGGAAAGCCCGGAGAATAACGTCAACCACTTCAACAACTTCATCATGGAGGCCCGGGCCGTCAGGCGGGACGGCTCAGCAGCCCTGGACCTCTGTTACGTGGCCGCCGGTCGGTTTGACGGATTCTGGGAATTAAAACTCTATGCATGGGACGTGGCCGCCGGGAAGCTCATCGTGGAGGAGGCCGGAGGTCGGGTGACGGATTTTAGCGGAGGGGACCTGGACATCTACGGCCAGGAGACCCTCGCCAGCAATGGGCGGATTCATGAGGAGATGGTGAGGGTGTTGGAGAGAGGGAGGTAAAACAGGTGCTCTCGTGACACCATTTATACCTACTAAGTAATGAAAGGTTAAGGTACGTAGCGGCTTAGTGCCTGATTCCCCTTGAGTGTATTGCCGCCTCAATATCAATGTTTCAGCATTGTCCCATTTACCTCTCCAGAAGAGAATCGACATAACGTGGGGAAAGAGGTTCTTTTGTAATAGGCATCCTCACGGCGCCTGCTTGAGCTGCTTGTTGAATTGCCCATAGCCTTTTGTCGGAAATTCGGGGAGCAGGGGGCGGTAAATCGTGATTGCCGTTATCTGCCCCAGCTTCTTATCGACCGTAAAATCAATACCCTGGTCAGGGTACTGTATCAAGATCCCTCCGGGAACAATTTTGTCTTTGCCGTCCCCATAATACCGGAAAATATCGCCGAGGGGGCTTCCGACGTGCAGCCCGCTGCGCTCGACGGAGAAGCGAAGCGAGGTCACCGCGATTTTCTCCACTCGTCCCGCTGCGCACGTGATCTCGAGCTCCGCCCCCCTGCCGCAAGGCGTTCCAGAAGGCGGCCGCTCACCGAGCAGGATATTGTCCACACCTTTGCCTGGATAGATAACGCCGGACATTTCAGCAGCGGCTATCGATTCCGTAACAGGAAACCGCATGAACACAACCGCAAGGATAAAACCGCAAATGAACATTTTTTGATCCATGGCATCGCCTCCCGGAAACCGTTATTATTTAGGTTTTCTCTGCTTCAGCATCTTGATGATATCGGGAATGTCTGCAGCATTCACCGGCTCGACTACCATGCATTTGAACAGTTCCCGGTCGAGCATGAGGATCTGTGGAACATTGCTCTGCGGATTCCGCTGGTCCTTGATCGCTCCGATAATGATCTCGCGTCCCTTGGTCGGGCCGAGAACGTACAGCGTCGCCTTGTTCCGCCACAGCTCATCAAGCTTCTGCTTGACCGGGTGGTCTGCATCGCTTCTGCTGTTGGATGCGACCTGGAGATCCTTCAATCGCTGGATGTTGAATTCGAACTTATACCGTCCATACGCCGTCGGCAGCATGATCGCGATAACCAGAAACAGGGCGAACATCAGCACGAAGTATCCTTTTTCCCACTGCGCAAAGCTCAGGAACCGCGGGGCGTTCAGGATAAGATAGGCCATCAGGACCATGAGCATCCAGAAGGAAAAAGACAGGCGCTTGCTGCCGAAATGGATGGCTTTTATTCCTTTCAACTGTTTGTTCATAAGTTCCACTGCCTCGTCGTTCTCGGGGCGGAAAAAAGCAAGGATGTTTTTTCTCAGGGTCTTCAATTTTTGAAGCGAGGTGTTGACCAGTTGATAGTTTGCAGGGATGATCACGAGCGAGGAGAGATCCTCCTCGCTCGTCAGATGGCTTTTGAGCAGAGCTTGCAGATCCGACAGCGTCGCACGCACGGTGCGCTGCAGTCTTTCCGTGATGACCTTGTTCAATTGCAGGTTTCGCAGGACCCGATAGGTCACGGACTGCTCAAAATCGCCGTCGAACCGGAAATCCGTCGTCTCGGCAATGGCGAAGTCCTTCCGGAATTGTACGATCGCGTCGTGGAGAGCGAATGCTGGGGGTCTCGGGTATCCCAGTTCGGACAGGAACTGCTCAAGCCAGTCACGCGTCCAGCCTTGCTCCGGTATCCCGGCGGTCACTTCCCGGTAAAAGCGCCGCTGAAATTCATTCATGGCTTTGTAGTCGGTGGGAACAAAGAGGGGCCGAAGATTCAGCAGCTCTTGAGAGCGGAGCAGTACCGTCTCCTGTCGCATAATGTCGGACGATAGGTTTTTCACTCCCCAGGAAGCGGTGAGGCAGATACCTGCGAACAATCCCAGGCCGAGAAAGAGGACGTAATGCAGCCAGCGCGTCTTGATCCAGAGGAACAGCTCGCGGAGGGGCAGCGGTTTGCGCAGCGCGGTTCTCCGGCCGGGCTGTGAGGGAACGCGTTTTTTGCCCTTTTTCTCGGGCAGGGAAAAGGGCCCGAGAGGAATCAATGCGATGACGACGCCGGTGGCGAGAATGAACAGCAGCATGAGGGGCCAGGTCTGGAAAAAGGTGAAGATGTCCTGGAGAAAACGAAATCCTGCTTCCTTGACGTATTCATCGGTGTAGTGGACGACGCCGTACAGATTGTATTCCCGCAAGCGGGCCACGATAATGACGTTGCCAAGCCAGTAAAACAGCAACGCCAGGCTGCCGACCCCCCCGACGACGACCCCGAGGTTCTTCAGGATATCGATAAGGGAACCGATATCACTCTTCTTTTTTCCCATGGCTGCCTCCGCACGTACTTCATATCAGGAATGAATCTCATGCGATACTGTTTTCACTCGTCAAGCAGTGTCCCGTTGATGGAGCCCCCTCAGATTCTGCCGGAGAGGCTTCTTTGCTATTGCGACGCTTTGCTGTTCCGCGTTGGCGTGACTGCGAAATAATCTCTTTTCTTCTTGGGGGTCTCAAGGGGATGTTGTTGAAAACTTTCACTTTTTTCCTTGTAATAAAAGGGGAAAATGGGTTTCAAAAAAACTTCTACAGGCAGAAACAAAACCACCCCTTTTCCCCCGAATGTTTTGTGTCGGCACCTGCTGAAAATGCCATTATAATAACTAAACAATAACCAAATCCATAAGATCAAAATTATCTAGGAGGAAGGTTGTGTTGTTCTGTCTGAGGGGATTTTTAGCATGTTTTATTTTTAAAAACTTGACCTATCTTGCTTTTCTTTTGACATATTTCGGCTTTTTTGGGGGTAAGGTGGGTAGACGGTTTTCTTGTGTTTGAATCCTGTTTGTTTTCAAGAGCTTTCCGGGGGAAGGTAGGGATTGTTTCTTTTTTATATTGGAGATGCTGTGAAAAGACAAATGAAAATGCTATTATGTGAAGTAGGCTGGGTACGGTCATGCATTGGTGCGTAACTCTTTTATGCCCAATAATGCTATAGAGGCTTCAATGCCCAGAACAGTCCGAACACGACTAAAGATGGGACGGCAGCAAGCATAAAGAAGAGATATATAATGAAAGAGAAACATTTCGGGCCGATATGGTTCATCCCGGGGGACAATGACGGCAGATACCCCTTTTGCCATTCAGTGTATGTGGAGGGGGCCGGGATAGTGATCGATCCTGCTTCCCAGCGGGAACGGCTTGTCCAACTCCGCGCAGATCCCGGGGTAACAAGCGTATGGTTGAGCCACTGGCACGAGGATCATCTGATGCACCTGGATTTGTTTGAAGATGTGCCGTTGTGGATCAGCGCGCCGGACGCCCCGCCGCTCTCCGATTTGGATAGCTTCATGGATGCCTACGGTATGGACCAGGCGGATGAGCGCGCGTACTGGAGGGAGAAACTGGCCAAAGACTTTCACTTCAGGCCCCGCAGCCCCACCGGCCTTTTAAAGGAAGGTTCGGAGCATTCCGTGGATGGCCTGACCATAGAAGTCCTGAGCACTCCGGGGCACACCCCCGGCCATTGTGCCTTCTTCTTCAAAGAGCAGGGGGTGCTGTTCATGGGGGACTATGACCTCACTAAATTCGGTCCCTGGTACGGTGACGTGGAGTCGAGCATCGAGGAGACCATAGCATCGGTCCGGCGCCTGCAAAAGATCCCGGCAAAGGTCTGGATTGCCGGACATGAGACCGGCCTGTTCGAGGCAGATCCCGGCAAGCTCTGGGATCGATACCTGGATGTGATCGCCGTCAGGGAAGAAAAGCTCCTGGGCCTCTTGAAGACACCCCGGACATTGGACGATGTCGTGGGGGCATGGATCCTCTATGGAAAGCCGCGCGAGCCCAAGGCCTTTTTTGAATTCGGCGAGCGGGCCCACATGAAAAAACACCTGGAAAAGCTCATGCGGGAAGGGATTGTTCGGCTGGAAGGGGACCGGTATGTGAAACAGTAGTCAGTATAACTCCTTATCTTATGGTCTCTCGCTTGACAGGCAACCTTGTTTTTCGTATATTCAATTCAATCAAAAACGAGTTCCTATTTGTTCATTCGTCCTTCATTATTGAGGTGTCCAAAAATTTTTAATGCGCAGCCGTGCTCTCTTATCGTCAGTTTCCGCTAATATGCAGATCGCTAACCTCTATAAAATACACACGGGGGTTTCCATGAGTTGAAGAAAGGGGCGTATAGTGCCATTTGAAAAAGAATTAAAAGAATTAAACGATCGCAAGAAAAAGGCCCTCCAGATGGGGGGGGCGGAAAAGGTGAAGCGCCAGCACGACCAGGGGCGGCTTACGGCCCGGGAACGGATCGCCCGCCTCCTCGACCCCGATACCTTCCTGGAAGTGGGCATGTTCAATTGCTCGGATGTCCCCGGTATGGAGGAGAAGACCCCGGCAGACAGCAAGATCGGCGGCTACGGTACCATCGATGGCCGGACCGTGGCAGTAGTCGCCAATGACTTCACCGTCCTGGCAGGCACTTCCAGCCGGGTGGCGGGGCGCAAGGAGGGGGATATCAAGCTCCAGGCCGTGCGCAGGGGATTTCCCCTCATTTACCTGGGGGAGGCCGGCGGGGCGCGCATGCCAGACATCATGGGCTCCAAGGGGTTGGCCTCCATCGGAGGCGGAGGATATAATACCTTTCTCCAGATGATGAGCAGGGTGCGCCAGTCCCCGATGGTAGCCGCCATCATGGGGGAATGTTACGGCATGCCGAGCTGGATGGCGTGCCTGGCGGATTTTGTCGTCCAGGTGAAGGGGAGCGCCATGGGGGTCTCGGGCCCCCGGGTGCTCGAGCTGGCCATCAGTGAAAAGATCACGGACGAGGAGCTCGGCGGCTGGCGGGTGCATGCGGAGATCACCGGCAACTCCGACCGGGTGGCGGAAAACGAGGAAGAGTGTTTTTCCATTATCCGCGAATACCTCTCTTACATGCCCTCCCATTGCGATGAGCTGCCACCGGTAAAACCGGTTCCCAAAGGGTCGGGAAGCCGCATGGACCATATCTTGGAACTGCTCCCTGAAAAGCGGAACCAGGTGTACGACATGAATACCATCCTGCAAACGATCGTGGACGGGGGGACGTTATTCCCCTTGAAACCTGCCTTCGGTAAGGGCGTCATCACCTCCCTGGCGCGCATCGGCGGCGAGGTCGTGGGCATCGTGGCGAGCCAGCCCTTTTTCATCGCCGGGGCCATGGACACGAACGCGATCGACAAGGTGATCAGTTTCCTCGTGCTCTGCGATTCCTTCAATATTCCTCTGCTCTTTATCCATGACACACCGGGGTTTCTCGTGGGCAAAGAGGCGGAGCGCAACCGCGTCGCCGCGCGGGTGATGAATTTTATGAATGCCCTGGGACAGATCACCGTCCCCAAAATTACCGTCATCTGCCGTAAATCGTACGGCATGGCCTTCTGGAACATGGCCGGCTCGGGATGCGCCACGGATTTCCTAGTGGCCTGGCCGACCGCCGAGATGAGCTTCGTGGCCCCGGAGATCGCCGCCAACGTCGTATTCGCAGGGAAGATGCAAGACTCGCCTAAACTCGTTGCCCAGAAGGAACAGCTCATGGAGGAGATGATAAAAGACAGCGCCCCGTATCCGGCAGCAGGGATGCATTACATCCAAGACGTGATCGATCCCAGGGACACCCGAAATTACATCATCCGGACCCTGCAGATTTGCCGGGACCGGCGCACAGGAGGGGTCAGCCAGCACCACCTGGCCAACTGGCCGACGAAATTTTAACTTATTGTTAACGCCAGTTAGATGGCCTTTGAGGGAATTAACAAGATTATTACACTGTTCAAATAATCTTAATCGTTTTTTTTAAGGAAATATTCTAATTCAGAAATAGTTTCTATATCTAATTCATTCGCCTGGCTTTCTCTCATCATTAAGGCATACGTATTGTTAAAACCCAATGGCTGGAGCCATTCGAGATCATATCTTTTTTTTGATTCTTTTTTAACAAAATCATAAACTTTCCTCTCATCTCTTAATATCGTATTGGAAATTTCTTTTTCTGCCTTTAAGATAACATGTAAACCCGTGCCGGTGTATTCTGGGTAAAGGTCTATTTCTTCATTGATTAAAGCATCAAAACAGATTTTCGTTCCAGCAAGTCCCGTTTTTAACTCCACACTCAAATCACTATAACTTTCGATTAATTGTTCGAATATATATGCCAAAATATATTGTTCAGTAAAATTTTTAGACCCAATAATGATATCGGCTTCATCATTTTTATTTTTGGCTCATCGTGGAAGTGAGTGGGTAAAAATGAGCCAACAATGACTCATAAGATAGCATAAAATAAGAGGAAAAGGTAGTTTCGCATGGGTAAGAAAAACAGTATGATAACAAGATGGGAAAGAG
>Ga0307437_1001299_pt1 | contig 17006 bp, 18 predicted proteins | sample SalMarWE160390MG_FD_202146 | JGI IMG/M metagenome (GOLD analysis project Ga0307437, IMG submission 202146) | Salt marsh sediment microbial communities from the Plum Island Ecosystem LTER, Massachusetts, United States - WE1603-90 | ecosystem: Environmental > Aquatic > Marine > Intertidal zone >...
CGTCGCCGACAGGGTGTACCGCGCGGCGATGGCTGAGCTCTTTTCCGATTCGTCCGATATGGCTGAAGTTATCAAGTGGCGCGAGATTTACGCCCATATGGAAAGCGCCACCGACAGGTGCGAGGATGTGGCTGATGTCCTTGAAGGGGTAGCCATCAAGCATGCCTGATTTTGCCCTCGGTTACCTGATAATTATAACTGTCTTTGCGGTTGGCTTCGGCCTGGTCAACGGCTTCAACGATGCCGCTAATGCCATCGGTGCTTCGGTCGGCTCCCGGGCTATTTCCCCCCGTAACGCGGTAATACTAGCTGCCTGCTTCAACTTTTTCGGCGCCGCCACCGGTCTGGCGGTGGCGCGCACCATCGGCAAAGGGATTTTAATCCCGGAGGCGACAACCTATCTTACGGTAATTGCCGCGTTAGCCGCAGTTATCGTTTGGGGAGGCGTAGCCACCTACCTGGGTCTGCCGGTAAGCATAACCCACGGCTTTATCAGCGGGCTGGCCGCCGCGGGAGCAGCCACGGTGGGCGTAGAGGCGATACAGTGGGGCGTTATGGGGCGGGTGCTATCGTCGGTGGTGGCGGCTCCCGTCCTCGGCTTTGTCGGCGGCTTTGCCGTCATGATTATCCTCTTCTGGGTCTTCCGGCAGAGCGCCCCCGCCCGTATGAGAGTCATTTTCAGCCGTCTGCAGTGGATTACCACCGCCTTTTTAGCCTACAGCCATGGCAAGAACGACGGCCAGATGCCCATCGGTGTTATCACTATGGCGCTGGTGATTTATACCGGCCAGGCCACTCTTTGGGACAATGTCCCCTGGTGGGTAATCGGCCTATCGGCTTTAGCCATAAGCTCGGGGATGGCCTTTGGCGGCTGGCGGGTGATTAAGACAATAGGACTCAAGGTCACCGCCCTGCAGCCGGTTCACGGCTTTGCCGCCAATTTCTCGGCGGCGGCGGTTATTGAGGGCGCCTCGCATCTGGGTATTCCGGTGAGCACTACCCACTGCGCTAGTTCAGCCATTATGGGGGTAGGGTCTACCAAGAGATTTTCGGCGGTGCGCTGGGGGGTGGCGGGCAACATCGTCGCCGCCTGGATATTGACCTTCCCTATATGCGGGGGGCTGGGTTATCTCTTCGGCTGGCTGTTGAGTATTATAGTCTAGCCGCTTAGAGGCTTATTTCTCTTGGATTGCGGCGGCACTTTTCGGCGGTGATAATGGCTTCGATGGCTGATGCCGCCCGTTCGATTTCATTTCGCTCGTTGAAGACGATATAGTCAAAGAGGTGCAGCTGCTTGGCTTCCTCGGCGGCGGTCTTCAGGCGCAGGTCGCAGTCGAACTCGGATTCGGTGCGGCGCTCTCTTAGCCTGCTCTCAAGCTCCTCCTCGGTGGGGCAGGTAAGAAAGATAAAGACCGCCTCGGGCAGGAGCTTTTTGAGCGTAGCCGCCCCCTGTACGTCGACCTTGACGATGGTATCCCTTCCCGCCTCCAGGGCTTTTCGAATCGGCTCTTTGGGCACGCCGTACCAGTTACCGTAGACATTGGCGTATTCCAGCAGCTCATTGTTTTTCAACATCTTCTGGAAATCCGTCTCGGAGACGAATTTATAGGCGACATTATCCTCTTCGTTAGCCCGCTGGGGTCGAGTGGTGGCGGTGGTGATAAACCGGGCGGAGTAGCCCGATTTTTTCATTCGGTTCAGGACGGCGTCTTTGCCCGCTCCAGAGGGGCCGGAGAGGACAATGAGCAGCGGTTTGGGGGTGGGGTTAGAGGGGGTAGTTTTAGGGTTCGTCTTTTTCATCGCTTGGCTCTGGCTTGAGCAATGGGCCTCCTCGGCTGGCTTGCAGCCGGCCAGCAATGGTTTCCGGGGCCAGGGCGCCCAGAATAATGTGCCCGCTGTCGGTAAAGATAACGGCTTTGGTTCTTCGGCCGCTGGTCATATCAATCAGCAGCCCCTTATTTTTAGCCTGTTGAATGGTTCGCTTGGTGGGTGCGGAGTTTGGTGAAGCTATGGAAATGACCCTGTTCATGGCTAGTATATTACCGAATCCAATGTGAATAAGCTCGGCGACCATCATTAACACCTCAGCAGATTACTTTTATCGAATGCGGACCCTTGACAGAGCTGGGCAATCAGCGCTGCTTACCCCCCTTATCTCTATGGTGAAGGCGGTGCTTACTATAATATACCTTTAGCGCTGATTAGGCAACGGGTTTTGGGCTCAAAACGGCTTGAATTTTTTGAGATTTGCTGCTATCCTCTCTTTATGGATTGAGCTTTATGAATAACTATCGACTGGGCTGTCTCTGATAATCGCTTCAGGGGTAGCCTTTTTTAGTGTAATCTTGATTCGAGGTGAGCCGCTTTGTATAAAATTCTGTTAAAGCAAGACCTGGTGACCCAGATTCATCTTTTCCGGATGGCGGCCCCCGCCGTGGCCCGAAAGGCGCGGGCGGGGCAGTTCGTCGTGGTCAGGATTGACGAAAAGGGCGAGCGCATACCGCTTACCATCGCCGACTACGACGAAAAAGAGGGCACGGTAACCATCGTCTTTATGGAGGTGGGCGCTACCACCGCCCGCCTGGCATTACTCAAAGAAGGCGATGCCATCGCTGACTTTGTGGGACCTCTGGGCGTGCCCGCCGAAATCGAGAAGTTCGGCACCGTGGCCTGCGTGGCCGGCGGGGTGGGGGCGGCAGTGGTGGCCCCCATCGCCCGCGCCCTGAAAAAGGCGGGCAATAAGATTATCACCATCCTGGGGACGCGCTCTAAAGAGCTTTTATTCTGGGATGACGTGCTCAAAGCAAGCAGCGACGAGATGATAGTGACCACCGACGACGGTTCCTACGGGCGAAAAGGGGTGGTCACCGAGCCGCTGAAAGAGCTTTTAGAGAGCGGCCAAAAAATCGACCGCGTCGTCGCCATCGGCCCCGTGGTCATGATGAAGTTCTGCGCCCTGACCACGTTGCCCTTCGGGGTCAAGACCATCGTCAGCCTCAACCCCATCATGGTCGACGGCACGGGGATGTGCGGCTGCTGTCGGGTAGCCGTTGACGGCGAGACCAAGTTCGCCTGCGTCGACGGCCCCGATTTCGACGGTCATAAGGTGGACTGGGATTTGATGGCCGCCCGCCAGCGTATCTACCTGGGCGAAGAAAAGTGTGCTTACGAGGAGTGGCAGAAAAGCCACTCATCTTAGAGGAGTTGATAAATGGCCAAGCTGAATTTGAATAGAGTGGCGATGCCCCGCCAGGCACCTAAGAAAAGGGCCAAAAACTTTAACGAGGTAGCTCTGGGCTACAGCCTGGAGCAGGCACAGGAAGAAGCCAGCCGCTGTATCCAGTGCCCCAAGCGCAACTGTGTCGAAGGCTGCCCGGTGGGCGTCGATATTCCCGACTTTATCAAAGCCATCCGCGAGGGCGATATGCCCGAAGCGGTCAAAGTACTCAAGAGCAAGAACGCCCTGCCCGGCATCTGCGGGCGGGTCTGCCCCCAGGAGTCCCAGTGCGAAGCCACCTGCACGCTGGCCAAGAAAGAAGCCCCCATCGCCATCGGACGCCTGGAGCGCTTTGTCGCCGACTGGGAGCGGGGAAATACGGGGGCGGCGAAGCTGCCTAAATCCCCCAAGCCCACTGGCAAATCCACCGGCAAAAAGATAGCTGTGGTCGGCTCGGGCCCCGCGGGCTTAACGGCGGCGGCTGACCTGGCCAAGCTGGGGCACAGCGTTACCATCTTCGAGGCACTGCACGTGGCCGGCGGCGTTTTGATGTACGGCATCCCCGAATTCAGACTGCCCAAGGAAATCGTCCAGTCCGAGGTGGACTATGTCGCCTCGCTGGGGGTCAAAATCGAGCTGGACTCGGTGGTGGGCAAACTGGCTACGCTGGACGAGATACTGGCTGACGGCTATAACGCCGTTTTCCTGGGCACGGGCGCGGGGCTGCCCATGTTTTTGGGCTACCCCAGCGAGAACCTCAACGGCATCTACTCGGCCAACGAGTTTCTGACCCGCGTCAACCTGATGAAGGCCTACCTCTTCCCCGACTACGACACACCCGTCAAGGTGGGCAAGCAGGTGGCCGTCATCGGCGGCGGCAACGTGGCTATGGACTCCGCCCGCTGCGCCCTGCGCTTAGGCGCCGACAAGGTCTATATCGTCTACCGCCGTTCCGATGTGGAGCTGCCCGCCCGCCGCGAAGAGGTGGAGAACGCCATGGAAGAGGGCATCGAGTTCAAGTTTTTGACCAACCCCAAGCAGTTTTTGGGCGACGAGCAGAACTGGGTGGTGGGCATGGAGTGCCACCGGATGGAATTGGGCGAGCCCGACGAAAGCGGCCGCCGCCGCCCTATTGTCAAAGAAGGCAGCGAGTTCGTCATTGATGTTGACGAGGTCATCGTGGCTCTGGGCACCCGCCCCAACCCCCTCATCGCCTCGACTACCGAGGGGTTGGAGACGACCAGGTGGGGCACCGTTGTCGCTGATGAGGCGACGGGCAAGACGGTGAAGGACAGGGTCTGGGCGGGTGGCGATATCGTTACCGGTTCGGCGACGGTGATTAGCGCTATGGGTGCGGGCAAGGTGGCGGCGGCGGACATTAATAAATTTTTGGGGGGATGAGGGGGTATTCCCTTTTTCTATTTTGAGTAGTTACTGATTAAGATTGCTGGGGACCCTCCCATGGGGAAGTCCATTTCGACCCAAAGCATACTGCCTACAGCTTTAGCAAGCCAGTTAATGTGGACATCTTCGATAATATCTATCTTGGATTCATGGATTAACTTATTTCTTAAGTCGTAGGAATCACTGAGAACTTGGAAAAAGGAGTCTTCCTCATCACCGTTCAACTCTAGCTTATCCTGTATGTAATATCTCATCCTATTTCTTTCTATATCTCTAGTATCCTGTTGTCTTCTACACCAATTTGAATATGACGTATTACGGAGCTCGCACCAGCTTATATAGAGGGCAACCGCTGATAACCAGAGTGAGATAAATCGGTCATTACGATCTGTTTCCAAAAGGCCCTTTAAGAACCAGCGATATGCCACTGGAATGATGGGACGAACAGAACGTAATTTTTCTTGGCTAAAGACGCTGACCTCGGTGGCTTTCTCTTTAAGATCTTCAATAGGGGCTCCTTCCCAAGACCAGAGTTTTTCTCCCATAATTAAGAAATTGGAGCCATCGTCTCTTGTCCCCATTAATCCTGACCAGAGCTTGCTGTTGATTATTTGGGTGGAAAGCCTATGTACAAGGAGTCCCGCGATTACATCTGTGGCTGGTCTACCAATATCTATAGCTTTGTCAAAGTCCGTTTCGTTAGTATCGGCAATAATCTCAATACAAGGCCCTGGGTGTTGGTCAGTTTTTACATCTAATTTTTCATCACCCTTCATGCGAACAAATGGAAGTTTGGGCCCAGATTCTCTGAAAACCACCTTCCAGCCTTGACCTTCTATTTGTAATGGTTTCAGTGGCTTCCATCCTCGAGGCAATGCCGCGTACAAGACGTAGTGTTTCCAAGGCGTGGTTGACTGTGGTGTTTGTTGGTTCATAATCCACCCTCCATTGCTTTTCATACATTCTACCATCGCATGCAAGTATAGCCCCCCTCTTTACCTTAGAAGGGTGGTGGGTGGGAAAAGATAAAAAATTTCCCTTATCCCCCAATTTCTAGTAAAATTATCTTTAACTGTGGCTAAACTTGAGCAGCTTGCCGAAGACACCTACCGCCTGGGGTGTAAAATCCCCGGCGTTGACGGCCCCTTCGCCATCTATTTCATCAGGGACGGCGGCGGCGCCATCATCGAGCCCGGGCCGGCCACGCTTGTCCCCGAAATCCTGGAAGCCACCGCCGAGCTGGGGATATCAAAGCCCGAATACATCATCCCCACCCACATCCACCTCGACCACGCCGGCGCTCTGGGCAAACTGGCTGAAATCTTCCCCGATGCTCAAATAGTGCTCAACCGCCAGGGGGCGAAGCACATGGTCGAGCCCTCGCGCTTAATTAAGAGCACCAAAATGGCTTTCGGCGACGATTTCGAAAAGACCTACGGCCCTATTCTGCCCCTGCCCGAATCGCGGCTCAAGCTGGTCGGGGACGGCGATAAGCTTAAATTAGGCGGTCGGGAACTGCTCATTGTCCATACCCCCGGACACGCCGCCCACCACATCGCTATCTTCGATAGCAAGACTAAAGGGCTTTTTTGCGGCGAGTCTCTCGGGCTTATCTACGGCCCCGGCTATCCCCCCCTCCCCGCCGTGGCGCCGCCCAGCTTCGATCTGGAGCTATACCTCAGAGACATGAAAAATCTAAAGTCGCTAAAGCCCAAACTCCTCTTCTATTCCCACGGCACCGTCGCCGATGAGCCGGAAAAGCTCATCGATACGGCTATCGAGAATTCCAAACTGGTCGGCGAATTAATCCTCAAGGACCTGAAGGCAGGTAAGAGCGACGGGGCAATCATTAAAAGCATCGGCGACTACCTCACCGGGCATTTCGACGCCCATCTTGACGAATACGAGCTCCAGAGCAATGTCAGCGGTTATATACACTACTTCCGCAAGAAGGGATTAGTCTAAGGAGGTAAATATGATACTGGTTAGCATCATCGCCGTCATACTACTTATCCTCAGCGTTTTCAACGGCTTCAGGGAAGGGGCGCTTAAGCAGACCGTCTCCATTATCTCGCTGCTGGCCGCCATACCCCTGGCCGGGCTCTGCTACCACTGGCTGGAGAGCCTTTTTTCCTTTCTGCCCGGGGAGAACTGGGAAGGCTTTTTCGGCTTCATTATCACCATGGGCATCATAATGGTACTGATTCAGCTCATCCTCTGGCTGCCGAGGAAACACTTCGAGAAGGGCTGGAACGAGGGCGCCCTTTTCCGTCTGGTCGGTTCCGCCCTCGGTTTCTTTAACGCCGCCATCGGCATGGTGCTTTTTGCTTTGGTGCTCAACGCCTACCCCATCTTCGACTGGCTGCAGAGCGCCGTCAGCGGCTCCGGGGTCATTAACTGGTTAAGCTCATGGCTGGGTTTCGTGCAATCAATGCTGCCGTCGGCTTTTTAGCTCCCCCCTTCTTTTTAGCCCCGAATTCTAGTAGAATAACCTTGATATGAAAGAAGGCTCAACCCCCATCCGCCGCCAGTACCTCAAAGTCAAGCAGCAGTACCCCAAGGCGATTGTCTTCTTCCGCCTGGGCGATTTCTACGAGACCTTCGACGAAGACGCCAAGCTGGCTTCCCGCGAGCTGGAGATCGTACTCACCTCCCGAAATATGGGCAAGGGTCATCGCGTGCCCATGGCCGGCATCCCCTACCACGCTTTAGACAACTACCTGGCGCGGCTCATCAGTCGCGGCTACAAGGTGGCTATCTGCGAGCAGATGACCAAGCCCGGCGAAACCAAGGGCTTGGTACAGCGCGAGGTCGTTCGCCTGGTGACCCCGGGCACGGTGGTCGAGCCCGGGCTGCTCGACAGTAAGAGCAATAACTACCTGGTCAGCCTGGTCTGGGGAGGGGATGAAGTGGGGCTGGCCTATGTCGATATCACCACCAGCGAGTTTGCCGCCGCCCAGCTGCCCCCCAACCGCCTTATCCCCGAGCTGGAAAGGCTCAAGCCCTCCGAGGTCATTACTGCCGAGAGCGCCGAGCTACCCGGTTTGGACTTAAAGGCTTCGCTGACCCGTCTCGAAGACTACTGGTTCGAGGCCGAGGTCGCCCGCCAGACCATACTTGACCACTTCGGCGCGGCCACCCTGGACGGCTACGGCTGTTCTAACCTGCCCCTGGCGGTGAGCGCCGCGGGCGCTATCATCCACTACATTCAGGAAACGCAGAAAGGGGTGCTGGGGCAATTAAACCGCCTCACTACCTATTCCACCGACAATTTCATGGCGCTGGACGTCCAGACCCAGCGCAACCTGGAGCTTTTCTCCAGCAGCCGCTCGGGAACGGCTAGCGGCTCGCTGCTCTCCATCATTGACCTTACCCGGACGGCGATGGGGGGCAGGCTGCTCAGGCGTTGGCTGGGACAGCCCCTGCTCGATGTAAAAGAGCTGAAAAGGAGGCAGGACGCTATCGCCTGGTTCGCCGAAAACACATTACCGCGCCGCCAGACTGTATCTATACTCAGTGATGTCGCCGACATCGAGCGCCTGATTAACCGTGTAAAGAGCGGTATCGCCGTTCCCCGCGAGCTGGTCGCCCTCCGCCGCAGCCTTGAAGTCGTCCCCGAACTGCAGAAGGCTCTTGAGTCTATCGCCTGGCTCAAAGACGAGCTGAAAGCCTGCCCCGAAGTGGTAGATTTAATCTCTAAGAGCATAGCTGAATCGCCGGGCAGCCTTGATGAGGGCGGTGTCATCCGGCAGGGCTTCTCCGAGGAACTAGATAACCTGCGCCAGTCTTCCAAAAATGCCAAGCAATATCTAGCTGATTTAGAGCGTACCGAAAGAGAAAGGACGGGCATCAAGTCGCTTAAAGTCGGCTTCAACAGGGTCTTCGGCTACTATATCGAGGTCTCCAAGCCCAATTTAGCTCAGGTCCCCGAAGACTATATCCGCAAGCAGACGCTGGTCGGCGGCGAGCGCTTCTTCACCCCGGAGCTTAAAGAATACGAGTCTTTAATCCTGAACGCCCAGGATAGAATCGCCGAGCTGGAGAGGCAGCTTTTCCGCCAGCTCTGTGGTCAGGTAGGTGCCTCCGCTGAACCCATCTCGGCTTCGGCGGGCGCTCTGGCCGATATCGACGCCTTTTCCAGCCTGGCTGAGGTCGCCGTGCGCTACAGCTATGTCCGCCCCGCCCTGACCACCGACAATACAATAGATATCTCCGGTGGTCGCCACCCCGTTGTCGAGAGGACATTAGCCGACGGCAGCTTCGTGCCTAACGATACCATGTTATCCAACGACGACGCCCAGCTCATCGTCCTCACCGGCCCCAATATGTCGGGCAAGTCCACCTATCTGCGTCAGGTCGCCCTGATTGTGCTGCTGGCTCAGATCGGCAGCTTCGTCCCTGCCGCTGCCACCACCATCGGCCTGGTCGATAGAATATTCACCCGTATCGGCGCCCGCGAAGACCTGCCCGCGGGGCAGTCCACCTTTATGGTGGAGATGGTGGAAACAGCCAATATCTTAAACAACGCCACCCCCCGCTCCCTCATCATCCTCGACGAAATCGGGCGCGGCACCAGCACCTACGACGGGCTTTCCATCGCCCGCGCCGTCGCCGAGTACATCCATTCTTACCCTAATCTCGGCGCCAAGACGCTCTTCGCCACCCACTACCACGAGCTGGTGGAACTGGCCAACTTCCTGCCCCGCGTTAAGAACTTCAATATCGCCGTCGCCGAAGATAAGGGCGAGGTCATCTTCCTCTACAAGATTGTCCCCGGTGGCGTCGATAAGAGCTACGGCATCCACGTGGCAAAATTGGCCGGTCTGCCCCGTTCGGTGGTGCACCGCGCCCAGGAGGTCTTAACCGAGCTTGAGGACGGCAGCCAGCAGGCTTCTATCAAGCGCCGCCGTCAAGAAGCGGTGTCCCAGCAGCTGCCCCTGTTAGGGCAGAAATCGCCCCTCTTCGACGAATTAGAAAAGCTGGACATCAACTCATTGACCCCCCTCGAAGCCCTGAACAAGCTCTACGAGCTGCAGAAGAAGGCGCGGGAAGGGTAGGGCAATATAAAGGAGGATGGCTAGAATGGGGGAAAAAGTCTTGGTGGCTCATGCTTCCAAGTACGGCGCGACGGCGGAAATCGCCGAAAAAATCGGTGAAGTGCTGCGTGAAGCTGGTCTGACGGTTGACGTTTTGCCGGCTAAACAGGCGGGTGACCCATCGTCCTATACGGCGGTAGTGCTGGGCAGCGCCGCCTATATCGGCCAGTGGCGCAGAGAAGCCGTCAAATTTATTAAGTCCAACCAGAAGCTGCTGGCGGAGCGCCCCGTCTGGATTTTTTCCAGCGGCCCCTCGGGAAAGGGAGACCCGGTGGAACTGCTTAAAGGCTGGCGTTTCCCCGGCAAAATCAAATCCGCTGTCGAGACGATAAAACCGGTAGATGTGGCCGTCTTTCACGGCGTGATTGATTTAGATAAAATGAACGCCCTGGAAAGATTCATGATGAAAAACGTCAAGGCTACGCCCGGCGATTTCCGCGATTGGGACGCTATCGCCGCCTGGGCGAAGAGCATAGCCGCCAAGCTCAAGAAATAAACGGGGCACCAAAGAAAGGAAAGAGAGATGAAGATTTTAGCCGTATCCTGCAGCCCCCGCAAAAATGGTAACACCGAGATTCTGCTCAACGAGGCGCTCCAGGGAGCCAAAGCCGACGGCGCCGAGGTCGAGCTTTACCGGGTTTCGGGCAAGAACATCCAGCCCTGCGACGGCTGCTGGACCTGTATGAAGGAGGGCCAGTGCCACATCAAGGACGATATGCAGGAACTATACGAAAAGCTTTTAGCCACCGACGGTATCATACTGGGCACGCCGATATATTTCCACGCCATGACCGGCCAGGCTAAGACGTTCATTGACCGCACCATGCCGCTGGGCCACCCCAAGAGGAACTTGGCTAACAAGGTGGGTAGTGTTGTCGTCGTCGGCGGTAGCCTCGGCCTCGTCGACGCCCTGAAAGACCTGTATTTCTATTTCGTCACCAAGCGCATGATTCCGGCCAACTATGTGGCTGCTTACGGCGGGGCTAAGGGTGATGTCAACAAGCTGGAGAAGGGGAGGCAGGCGGCTCACGACCTGGGGCGGCAGATGGTGCGGCTGGCCAAACAGGGCTTTGAGTATCCGCCCGAGTTTATGTCGCCCATGTTCGCCTACGGGACGCACACTTTTTAGCTAGAAACCGCTAACCAAAACTCAATTTCCTGGCGGGCGCGGGGACACCGAGCACGCATTTGCCTTCACCCTGCAACTCGGCGCAAACCTCGCATAATCTGGATTGCCGGAGTTGACCCTCACGCAAGTTTCTGGGCTCGATGTTGTTACCGATATAACAGTTCTTGCAAACGTGATAGATTTCCGGCTGTAACCCCGAATAATAAGCCATAGCATTAGTCCCCCTTCTCTTTAAGCCTTTTGTCTCTATTCGTGCCCGAGAGAGCGCTTTTCAGAATTTATCTTTACACCAATTATAAACCCACCTGTCAAATAGCTTGTATAACTGTTGACAATTGTCTATCCATGATATATATTTTGGGCGTGGTTCCCTCAAACCTCTGCCTCAGGTGCAGGCGGTTTCCTGCCGGAAAGAACAAGGAAGTTGGCGATGAGTCCACAACCAGATAACAGTAAAGAAATGAGGGCCAGGTTCAAAGGCGGCGGCGCTCAGTTCTGGACATATGCATCGCCGCAACACGAAACAGCCAAATATATCACCAAATGGATAGTAAAACTGGAACAAAAAAACGGCAACTGGTCTGACTTCATAAGCTCGGACGACCCGGTTAAGATTCTGCAAACGCCCAATCTGTCGGGGGTTTTCCAGGTGCTCGCTATCGCCTCTGGCCCCCTGTTTGAAGAGAAGCGAATCGCCAACTTGCCCGATAGTAAGCCTGATATTGGCTGTAATGCCAACTGTTTCGCCATGGTGGGCATAGTGGCTGCGCAAGACGGCAAAGACGCCCATTATTGGACGGTCTGGGACGCTTTTTGTAACTAACCACCTTCGGGGGAATTTCGAAGCACTAAATCCTAAATTTAAATATTAGGATTTTGCATTTCGCCGATTACAAGCGCGGCTTACACAGAATCTCTCTTACCTTGAGGTCGAAGAAGTCGTGCGTATGGGCCGGCGTCATCACCACGGCGGTGTCGGCGCCCTGCCCGCTACCAGCCACGGCGATAATATCCTCGTCGGTGCGCACCAGCCCCCCATCGGCGGCCATGGCGGCTATCTCGCAGACTACCTTGATTCCCTGCCCGAAGATGCGCAGGACGTCGGCGATTACCTCCCCCAGGACAAAGGTGTTGTATTTTTTGCGCATGGCTTTGCTCAACCCCCCCAGGGCGTGGGTGGTGGTAACGATTATGCCCCCCTTGGCCTCGACTATTTTCTTATTCTCCTCGGTAAATTCCTGGACGTCGGGCTGGCGCATGCCGGTAACGTGCGTCACCACGATAACCCTGAATCCCTTGAAAACCTCCATCGCCCTGACGGCGGTATCGCCCACGGTCGAGGCGACCACTATGGTCTTTATGCCCAGCTCCTCCGCCCGCTTTTTGGCGATGCTAAGTGCTGTTTCGGTGTTCTCTATCCCCGGCTTCTCGAAATAGACCGTCTTAATCTCCATAGCTTTCTCCCTCTAAAATTCTTGGCTGTTTCCACATTATACTACATTGCCTGCCTATAGGGAGTGTGGTATAGTTTGGATAATGACCGCCGATATTGAGTTCCTGCCTCAGGGTACGGTTACATCGCCCGAAGGTTTTTTCGCTGGCGCCACCAGCGCGGGAATAAACGAGAGAGCCGCCGATAAGCCGGACCTGGCCGTTCTCTTTTCCGAGGCACCCTGCCTGGCGGCGGCGGTCTTTACCGTCACTAAGCTCAAAGCCGCCCCCGTGCTCCTCTCCCAGCAGAGATTGAAGGAACGGGGAAAAATAGGAGCGGTGGTGGTCAACAGCGGTTGCGCCAACGCCTATGTCGGCGAACAGGGGCTTATCGACGCCGCCGGGATGGCGGCACTGGTCGGCAAAGGCATCGGCGTAGTGCCCGAAGACGTACTTGTCGCCAGCACCGGTGTCATCGGCACGCCCCTGCCCATGGATAAGATAAGAGCCAGCGTGGATAAAATCGTCCTCGACCGCGACGGCGGCCACCAGCTGGCTAAAGCGATAATGACCACCGACACCCAACCCAAGGAGGCGGCGGTCAGGGTTAAAGATGGGAACGTTGAGTTCACCATCGGTGGGGTGGCTAAGGGGTCGGGTATGATTCACCCCGACCTGGCGACCCTGCTTGGCTTTATCACCACCGACGCCGCCGTTGAAAAAGACTTTCTCCAGAAAGCTTTAAAGAAGGCGGTGGACGCCTCTTTTAACATGATTTCCGTGGACGGCGATACCAGCCCCAACGATATGGCGCTGGTGATGGCTAACGGGCTGGCGGGTAATGTCCCCGCCGGTGTTTTCGAGTCGGCGCTGGAGCAGCTCTGTATCTATCTGGCTAAGCTCATCGCCGGCGATGGGGAGGGGGCGACCCGGCTCATAGAAATGACGGTAAGCGGCGCTATTAATACGCTTGAGGCGAGGACAGCGGCCAGAGCGGTGGTAAGCTCGGCCCTGGTCAAGGCGGCGGTCTACGGCGCCGACCCCAACTGGGGACGCATCATGGCGGCGGTGGGGCGGAGTGGGGCCGAGGTCGAAGAATCGAAATTCGACCTCTATATCGGCGAAATACAGGTGGTAAAAGCGGGCAAAGCGCTGCCCTTTAACGAGCCGGCGGTGGTCAAGTTGCTCAAGGGTGACGAAGTACATTTTGGCGCCAACCTCAACCTCGGTTCCGGGCAAGCCACCGCCTGGGGTTGCGACTTATCCCCCGAATATGTAACTATTAATAGTCAGTATATGACATAAAGGTCTGATAATGGGCAAGGTTATTGTAGTCAAGCTCGGCGGCGCCACCCTGGGCAACCACGACACCACTCTGGAAGACATCGCCTTCCTCCAGAAACAGGGTTGGTCGGTGGTCGTTGTCCACGGCGGCGGCAAGATGATAACCGACTGGCTGGAGCAGCGCGGTATCGCCACTGAGTTTATCGAAGGCGAGCGCGTCACCGACGAAACCACGCTGGAGGTGGTGGTCTCGGTGCTGGCGGGCGTGGTCAACAAGGAAATCGTGGCTGATATCAACGCCCTGGGCGGGCTGGCGATGGGCATCAGCGGCGTGGACGGGGCTTTCATCCAGGGCAAGATTAAGCATGAAGAGCTGGGCTATATCGGCGAGGTGGTAAAAGTAAACCCCGCCCCCCTCCAGGCGTTGCTCGAAGTCGGCTATGTCCCCGTGGTGGCTCCGGTCAGCCTTAATACGGGCGAAAAGACGCTTGGAATGCGCGGGGTGCTAAACATAAACGCCGACGTCGTCGCCGGCGAGATTGCCGCCGCTATCGGCGCCGAAAAGCTCATCTTCCTGACCGACGTCGTCGGCATCTGTGACCAGCAGGGCAAACTGATGCCCCAGCTCTCCGCCGCCGAAGCTGAAGCGCTGATGGCTGCGGGTACGGCTTCGGGGGGCATGATTCCCAAGGTCAAAGCCTGCTTGAAAGCCTTGTCGGGTGTTGCTAAGGCGTGTATCATTATAGATGGCAGGCAGCCGCACGCCCTGCTCAACGAAATCGAGGGCAAAGAAAGCGGCACGACTATAAGGAGAGCCAAATGACCGACTGGCCGGCGCTGGAAAGCCGCTACATCATGCACGTTACCGAACGCCTGCCCCTGACCATCGTCAGGGGAAAGGGCGCGCGCGTCTGGGATGAAGCCGGTAGGGAATACCTCGACTTCGTCGGCGGCTGGGCGGTCAATACCCTGGGGCACTGCCACCCCATCGTGGTCAAGGCTCTCACCGAGCAGGCGCAACTGCTCATACATACCTCCAACCAGTTCTATACCGTCCCCCAGCTCCGCTTGGCTCAGCTATTGGTGGAAAACAGCTGCCTGGATAAGGTCTTCTTCGGCAACAGCGGCGCCGAGGCTAACGAGGCGGCCATAAAGCTGGCCCGCCGCTACGGGCAGCTAAAACTGGACGGCGCCTACGAGATTATCACCACCCTGGGCTCCTTCCACGGGCGCACGCTGGCTACGGTGGCGGCTACCGGGCAGGAAAAAATGCAGAGGCCCTTCCCCCCCCTCCCCACCGGCTTCGTCAACGTGAAATATAACAGCATCGGCGCCATCAAGTCGGCGACCACCAAACGCACCTGCGCCGTCATGATTGAACCCATACAGGGCGAGGGTGGGGTCAACCTGCCCGATAGCGGCTATCTGGCCGAGGTACGCGCCTGGTGCGACCAGAAGGGCATACTGCTCATCTTGGACGAAATTCAGACCGGCATCGGCCGGACGGGCAGCCTCTTCGGCTACGAGCAGTATGGTGTCGAACCTGATATAATGACCCTGGCTAAGGGGCTGGGCAGCGGCGTGGCTATCGGGGCTATTTTAGCCAAGGATAAGGCGGCGGTGTTTGCCCCCGGTGAGCACGGCTCCACCTTCGGCGGCAACCCCCTGGCCTGCGCCGCGGGCTACGCCACTCTGAAGTTCATTATCGATAACGATATCTCCGGCAAGGTAAAGACGGTGGGCAACCATCTTATTCAGGGCTTGGTCAAACTTAAAGAGAAATTCCCCTTCATCACCGAGGTGCGGGGGCGGGGGTTGCTGGTGGCGGTGGAGTTTAAGAGTGATATCGCCCCGTCGCTGGTGATGGACTGTCTTAAAAAAGGCTTACTGGTCAACCAGCTAAAACCCAACGCCATCCGCCTTATGCCTCCCCTCATCATCGGCAACGGGGAGGTCGATGAAGCGCTGGGCATTCTGGACGGTGTCTTGTCGGCTAAATAGCTTTAGGGAGGTGAGGTGTGGCTGATAAAGTAGTGCTCGCTTATAGCGGCGGCGTGGATACATCGGTAGCCATCAAGTGGCTGCAGGAAAAATATAACCTGGACGTTATCGCCTTCAGCGTCGATGTCGGCAACGAGCCTGACTTTCCCGCCATAAGGGAAAAGGCGCTGAAACTGGGCGCGGTTAAGGCGGTGGTCGCCGACGCCAAGAAGGCGTTTATCGACGACTTCGTTTTCCCCGCTCTCAAGGCTAACGCCATGTACCAGGGGCAGTACCCCCTGGCGACGGCTTTAGCCCGTCCCCTGATGGCGCAATTGCTGGTGGAAACCGCCCTCAAAGAGGGGGCGAAGTCCGTTGCCCACGGCTGCACGGGCAAGGGCAACGACCAGGTGCGCTTCGATGTCAGCGTGGCCGGCTTGGCTCCCGAGCTTAAGATTCTAGCCCCCGCCCGCGACTGGGAGATGACCCGCGACGAAACCATTGACTACGCCAAACGCCACGACATACCCCTCCCCGTCACCGCCGAAAGCCCCTACTCCATAGACCAGAACCTCTGGGGGCGCAGCATCGAGTGCGGCGTCATGGAAGACCCCTGGGCCGAGCCTCCCGAAGACGCCTTCATCTGGGTGCAGCCCATAGACAAGACCCCGGATAAGGCCGAATACGTCGAAATCGAGTTTAATAAGGGCATCCCCGTGGCCGTCAACGGACACAAAATGGATGGACTTTCACTCGTCCAGCATATAAACGACCTGGCCGGAAAACATGGCATCGGCAAGGTCGACCACATCGAAGATAGAGTTGTCGGCATCAAGTCGCGTGAGGTCTACGAAGCCCCCGCGGCTATCCTCCTCATTCAGGCGCACCGCGCCCTGGAGTCGCTCTGCTTATCAAGAGAGCAACTGCGTTTCAAAGAGCTCGTTTCCGCCGAGTACGCTGACCTGGTCTATGACGGCCTCTGGTTTACCGCCTTCAGGGAAGACCTGACGGCTTACATAGAATCATCCCAGCGCTTCGTCAGCGGCGCGGTCAGGCTCAAACTGCATAAAGGAAGCGGCGAGGTGGTGGGGCGGAAGTCCCCCTACTCCCTCTACCGCCACGACCTGGCCACCTACGATAAGGGAGACGCTTTCGACCATAGCGCCGCCGCCGGCTTCATTCACCTCTGGGGGCTGCCCGCCCGCATACAGTCGCGGGTGCAGGGCAAAAAAACAAAGGAAGGCTGATATGAGCCATATAAGGGGTCGCTTTGAGAAAAAGGCGGATAAACTGGTGAACGCCTACACCACCTCCATTCCCTTCGACTGGCGTCTCTATCCCTACGACATCGCGGGCAGCATCGCCCACGCCCGCATGCTGGCCAAGCAGGGCATTATTCCCGATAAAGACGCCGAGGCTATCGTCAACGGTTTGACGGCGATTCAGCGCGAGATAGAACAGGGCG
>Ga0307437_1001302_pt1 | contig 16986 bp, 17 predicted proteins | sample SalMarWE160390MG_FD_202146 | JGI IMG/M metagenome (GOLD analysis project Ga0307437, IMG submission 202146) | Salt marsh sediment microbial communities from the Plum Island Ecosystem LTER, Massachusetts, United States - WE1603-90 | ecosystem: Environmental > Aquatic > Marine > Intertidal zone >...
AGCGTTGAAAATCAAAAAAGGCTTAATCCGTGTCGGGTCGAGCCAGTTGTTATGAGTTTAGATTCATATATTTTAGAAAATTGTTTAATTCTTCATCAGTAAGTTTATGACCGTCCTTATATTTTTTATAGCGAACGAAAGTGAGGATAGCCAATGCCAATAAAAAAATTGGAGTTATTAGATATGTGAATGTTGTTCTTATCTGCAATTGCTCTTCAGGTGGCATTACTCCTGTGGACGATAAATGAGAAAGGGGGAACTGCCAAAGGGCGATTAAAATGGATATCGTTGTACCTGTTAAAAATATTGTTACTTTTCTGGACGGCTTATCATGCCATAACAGAAAAGTTAAAAGTCGGATTTTGTCACTTATGATGTTAACTATTTTACTCATAACAATTAATATACGAATTTCCAGTTTGCTCTCAATACGAGTACACTATAGCACACGGTAAGAATGGTGGAAAGAAAAAATCCTTTATAAATTGAGAAGGTGAGGGTATGTAAAATAAAGAGGGGGAATAAGAATATCTTCCCCCTTTTCTGTGTCGCAGAATGAAAAGAAGGCGGTTGTTCCAATTTTTATAAGTCCTATTCAGTCCCCTGCTAAGCTGTTAACTGATTTACAAATGGACGTCCCCACAATTTCCAATTTCTCCTGGTGTTAACACAAAAAACTAACAGGGGAATCCAGGCTCGCGCCGGGAGGTTTGCCAGGAGGATCTAGGTGGAGCTGCCCAGAGATATCCATCATAAAAAATCATTCTTTCCTGAAATACGAACAACTTCATTCCCAGATTTCCCTCTGGACCCTGAGTGACTTCTCCCGTATATTTATCAACCTCATATATTTTTCTATCTTTCTTGGCCATCTTGGAGCTCGGATAATAATCCCTGTGGACAATCAAATATTTTTCTCGACCAGGTATATGAAATATTGCGTCTACGTCACCGTGAGGCAATTTTAGCGACAGACGAGTTCTTCCCTCTCGATCTATCCAAAAGCTTTGACCAAAGGTGAAGGAAATAAAGACTGACTCATCCAGCCACGTAATATAGCATCCATAATTACGGTAGTATTCTTTTTCATGAAGGAAAGATCGTACCCAAAGTAAGTTACCTTCATAATCCCAAGCTGTTAATCTTCCTTCTGTCCTTTCTAAAATAAAAAGATAGTCTTTTAGTGGATCGTGAGCAAAACCGGCAAGTGGTGAATGAAGAGAATATGCCCTAATCATTCCTCCAACCCATTGTTTAGCCATTTCTGTTTTAGAATCCTTTGGTAAGTCACTGTATTTCTCTTTCTCCATTTTGATGATGTCTACCTCACGTAAATCAGAAATCGCAATTCGAACCATTAATGTTCCATCAACAGAGAAACGATATAGTCGATCCATAGAGGAGACTAAAATGTCCGTTCTGTTTTTAGATATTCTCAGATGGTAAGCGATAGGGTGAACTAAACCAAAACCTGTTTGAAACTCTTCTTTAATTCGCAACCCCCATAGGTAATCACAATTAGGAGAAAAACAATAGATTTCTCCAGGTCCCTCTGGAGTTTCTCTAGTTCCGACTAACCAAAAATCTTTTCCGATAGCTGTTCTAAACGGTTGCCATAGAAAACTAAATACATTAACGACACCCGTTTCAAAGTTAAGGTAGCCGATTAAATTACCAGGTTTGACTAGATTACCTGATCGGAGGACGGCTTCTTTACTTTCAGCTCTGAATATATGCATCACCTCAGGCAGACCTTCTAAAAATGAAATCTTCTTCCCAACTTCTGGATTAATAATATGTAATATTTTAGACGCCTCTGCCACAATGCAACAGGAATCGTAATGGTGGAGTTTTAATTTTCGCCGCGAACGAAGGTCAAAACGAAGATCAAAGCATGATAGTTTATCACTTGCTTTCTCACTTACAAATAAATCTTTCCAGTCAAAACGATCATCAATTTTCAACTGGAATTTTCCTACCAATTTGTACTTAGGTGACTTTATGGCAGCGACAAATCTGGGGGTATCGGGATTACGTCTTTTAAGACAATTAAATTTTTTTGGTTCTTCTTTCATTTAGTTGGTTGAGGCAAATGCGTCTTTGATCACCAAGCAGCAATATTCAGTGGCGTAATTTGGGGTTCAATCTTTACGGCTCGGTGTTTGGTGTCCGCTGTGTAAGCGGTGGTTATGTGGCTTTTGGATACGTATATCTATACTTTCCTTGCTTTACCAAAGCCGCCTGCAGTAAGACGAAAACGGGCGCCACCTGCATGCTCGATGTAACCATTTTCGCAGAGTTGCTTAAATGCATCACAATACATGGCTAATGAAGCTGGATCATTTTCATTCCCCATTTGGACGCCTCCAGCTCGAATAATTGGATAGGTCAGTTGGTCTGCCTCAAGAATAACAAATTCTCCTGTTTGCGCTGCCGAACGAAGTATTTCTTTCTCTGTCTCGGAAGGAAAATGTTTATTCAATAGGTCTTTGCTCTTTTTGGCAACTTCACAAAAATCTTTAAGAGTTGAAATTAGATTGATCATAATTGCGCTCCTTAATGTATGACACATAACATTTAATATACAACTTTCCTGTTTACTCTTAGCATAAATATATTATAGCATGTATACAGATGGTGGGAGTATATAAAAAGGGGAAGCAAATCTTGCTTCCCCCTCATCGTCTCTTTTTCTTTTCACTCGGCCCCCAGGACCCTTGGCCCCTGGAATCCTTGTTTACCTCCTCCGGTGGCTAAAGAGCCACCTCCGGCGGCCACAATCCTTATCTATATGAAAGTACGGAAGGTTACCGCCTACGGCTTGCCACCGTCAGCCTGTTCATGGCCCGTTCCAGGGCAGCCGCGGAGTAATAATATGCTATCTCCTCGGGGCTGAGTTGTTTCAACCGCTTCTCGGCCCGCTCCTTGGCCCGCTTGGCCCGTTCCACGTCTATCTCCGGGGGCAACTCCGCGGCCTCGGCCAGGATGGTGACCCGGTCGGGGAGGACCTCCACAAACCCCCACGTCACGGCCATATGCCGCTCCTCTTTCCCGGCGCGGTACATCACCTCACCGATCTTCAGGGTGGTGAAGAAGGGGGTGTGCCCGGGCAAAACCCCGAACTCCCCCTCTGCCCCAGGGGCCGTGATCTCCTCTACCTCCTGGCTCAAGACCAGGCGATGAGGGGTTACCACCTCCATGAGGAAATTGCCTGCCATGCGTCCTACTCCTCGGCTCTCATTCTTTCTGCCTTCTCCAGGGCCTCTTCGATGGTCCCCACCATGTAAAAGGCCTGCTCGGGGACGTCATCGTGTTTACCCTCCACCAGCTCTTGAAAACCCCTGACAGTATCCTCAAGCTTCACGTATTTCCCCTTGCTGCCGGTAAACTCCTCAGCCACGAAGAAGGGCTGGGAGAAAAATCGCTGGATCTTTCTGGCCCGCGACACGGTCAGCTTGTCGTCTTCTGAAAGCTCGTCCATGCCGAGGATGGCGATGATGTCCTGCAGGTCTTTGTACTTCTGCAGGATCCGCTGAACATCCCGGGCCACCCGATAGTGGTCTTCCCCCACCACCTGGGCGTTGAGAATCTTTGAGGTGGAGTCCAGGGGGTCCACTGCCGGATAGATCCCCAGTTCAGAGATCTGCCGCGAGAGGACGGTGGTGGCGTCGAGGTGGGCGAAGGTGGTGGCCGGGGCCGGATCGGTCAGGTCGTCCGCCGGCACATAGATGGCCTGGACCGAGGTGATGGAGCCCTTGGTGGTTGAGGTGATGCGCTCTTCCAATTCCCCCAGGTCAGTGGCCAAGGTGGGCTGATACCCCACCGCCGAGGGCATCCTGCCCAGCAGGGCCGAGACCTCGGAGTTGGCCTGGGTAAAACGGAAAATGTTATCGATGAACAAGAGTACGTCCTGCCCCTCCTCATCGCGGAAATACTCGGCAGCGGTCAGGGCCGAGAGCCCCACCCGTGCCCGGGCACCGGGGGTCTCGGTCATCTGCCCGAAGACCAGGGCCGTCTTGTCCAAGACCCCTGATCCCTTCATCTCCAGCCAGAGGTCGTTCCCCTCCCTGGTCCGTTCCCCCACACCGCCGAAGACGGAGAATCCGCCGTGCTGGGTGGCGATGTTGTGGATGAGCTCCATGATGATCACGGTCTTGCCGACCCCGGCACCTCCGAAGAGCCCGACCTTACCGCCCCGGGGGTACGGTTCCAAGAGGTCGATCACCTTGACCCCCGTCTCCAGGAGCTCTACGTTGACGTCCTGGTCCACAAAGGAGGGGGCGGGACGGTGAATAGGGTAGCTCTTTTCGGTAATGACCGGTCCCCCTTCATCCACTGGTTCGCCGATTACATTGAGAATCCGGCCGAGGACCTCCCTGCCCACCGGGATGGTGATGGGGGCGCCGGTATCGAAGCCCTTCATCCCCCTGACCAAGCCATCGGTGGTGTCCATGGCCACACACCTGACCGTGTTCTCCCCGATGTGCTGGGCCACCTCCGCAACCAAGTTCTCTTTCTGATCGCTTATCCGGGGGTTGGTGAGTCTGATCGCGTTAAAGATGGCGGGGAGCTCCCCTTCCTCGAACTCGATATCGATGACCGGCCCGATTACCTGTATGATTCTCCCTTCCTGCCTCTTCTCTTTCTTCATCTTCCCCGCCTACCTCCTTTTTGTCCTGTTCTGAGAGTAAAACCCTCGCTTTTAGCCGAAGACTTTAGTTCAATCTTTCTCCCAAAAGGGTTCAAGGGTCCAATGGCTAAAGAGCCACCTCCGGGGGGTCTAGGGTTCTAAAAACATGCTGCAGGTGACCTTTTGGTCATTTGAATGATTTTCACTCGAACCCTTGAATCCTCGCATCCTTGACTCCTCAAGTCCCGCCTTTGGCGGGATAGTTTACTTCTAGGTACTATTTCAGGGCCTCTGCACCGCCCACGATCTCCAGCATCTCCGTGGTAATTGCGCTCTGGCGCGCCTTGTTATATACGAGGGTGAGCTTCTCGATCATCTCCTGGGCGTTCTCCGTGGCGGAGCCCATGGCCGTCATCCTCGCCCCATGCTCCCCGGCAACGGACTCCAGCAGGGCCCGGTATATCTGGATCTCCACATACCGGGGCAGAAGTTCGGATAGGATGGCCTCTGCCGACGGCTCATAGATGTATTCCACCGGGTGGTAATCGGATTCCACCTCCAAGGGCTCTATGGGAAGGAGCTCTTTTATCACTACCCGCTGGACCAGGGGGGAGCGAAACTCGTTGTAGACCAGAAAGACCCCATCAACGGCCTCGCCCGTATATGCCTCTACCACGTCCTTACCAATGGTCGCTGCCGATTGATAGTCGATCTCCCGAAATTGTCCTGTATAGTCTCTGGTAATGGGGACCTGCCTGCGGCGGAAATAGTCCAGCCCCTTTCTCCCCACCATGGTGAGGGAGATCTCCGCATATTCCGTGTGATGCTCCCCAAGAAACCGCTCCACACTCCGGATGACATTCTGGTTGAAGCTCCCGCACAGACCCCGATCGGTTGTGATGGTCAACAACTCCACGCGCTTCATCTCCCGGCGGACCAGCAAGGGGTGGGTCTTGGGATCGGTCCTGAGGCTCAGGCTCTGCAAGACCTCCCGCATCTTATCGGCATAGGGACGGGCCTCGATGATCCGTTCCTGGGCACGCCGCAACCGGGCGGCGGCCACCATCTTCATGGCCCGGGTAATCTGTTGGGTGCTCTTGATACTGGCGATTCTGTGGCGCAAGGCCTTGAGACCGATCATCTCAATTCACTCCTCATGAGGAAACGAATGCCTCCTTGAACTCCTCAAGGATCTTGTGGATCCGTGCATCAAGGGCCTCATCCAGTTCCTTCTTTTTATCGATTTCTTGGTAGATATCGGCGTGTTTGTCCACGATGAACTGGTGCAGTTCCTGCTCATATCGTTGCAGCACAGAGACGGGATAGCTGTCCAGGAAGCCGTGGACACCGGCATAGATGATCACGACCTGTCTGGCCACCGGCAGGGGTTGATACTGGCCCTGCTTCAAGATCTCCACCAGGCGCTCACCCTTGGCCAGTTGGGCCTGGGTCGCCTTATCAAGGTCGCCGCCGAATTGGGCGAAGGCGGCCATCTCCCGATATTGGGCCAGGTCCAGACGCAGAGAGCCTGCCACCTGCTTCATCGCCTTGATCTGGGCGTTCCCGCCGACGCGGGAGACGGACAGACCCACATTGACGGCGGGCCTGATCCCGGAATAGAAGAGGTCGGTCTCCAGGTAGATCTGACCGTCGGTGATGGAGATAACGTTGGTGGGGATATAGGCGGATACGTCCCCGGCCTGGGTCTCGATGATGGGCAGGGCCGTCAGGGAACCCTCTCCCAATCGCTCGTTGAGCTTGGCAGCCCGTTCCAACAGACGCGAGTGGAGGTAGAAGATATCCCCAGGATAGGCCTCCCGGCCAGGGGGTCGGCGCAACAGCAGAGACATCTGACGATAGGCTACGGCGTGTTTGGAGAGGTCATCGTAGATGCAGAGGGCGTGTCTGCCGGTATCGCGAAAGTACTCACCCATGGTGCAGCCGGCGTAGGGGGCTATATATTGTAGCGGAGCGGGCTCGCTGGCGCTGGCCGAGACCACGGTGGTGTACTCCATGGCCCCATGCTGGTTGAGCTTGTCCACCACCTGGGCTACGGTGGACTGTTTCTGCCCGATGGCTACATAGAAGCAGTAGACATCTTTTCCCTTTTGGTTGACGATGGTATCCACGGCCAGGGCGGTCTTGCCCGTCTGGCGGTCGCCGATGATGAGTTCCCGCTGCCCCCTCCCGATGGGGATCATGGAGTCGATGGCCTTGATACCCGTCTGGAGGGGCTCCTTCACGGGAAGGCGCCATACCACTCCCGGGGCCTTCTCCTCTACGTTGCGATATTCCTTGGTCTCAATAGGCCCCTTGCCGTCGAGGGGCTGCCCCAGGGGGTCCACGACTCTCCCGATCAGGGATTCACCCACGGGGACCTGGACGATCCTGCCGGTCCTCTTCACGACGTCCCCCTCTTTTACATAGCGGTCTTCTCCCAGCAGCGCCGCCCCCACATTATCTTCCTCCAGGTTGAGGACCATTCCCATAACCCCGTGGGGGAACTCGAGGAGTTCTCCGGCCATGGCCTTTTCCAGACCGTAGAGTCTGGCGATACCGTCTCCCACCGAGAGGACCACACCGGTCTCGCTCACCTCGACCTTTTTATCATAGTCTTTGATCTGTTTCTCGATGATCTCGCTTATCTCTTCCGCCCTGATCTGCATCGTTTCTTACCCCTTTGCTAAAGTTTCTCTCAATCTCTCCAACTGCGTCTTGACACTTCCATCATAGACCATTCCCCCAATTCGCGTCACCACTCCACCGATAAGAGCGGGGTCCGTTTCAATCTCCATGATCACCTGCTTCTCCACCAAACCCTGCAACCCTTGAGTCAGCTCCTCGAGTTTTTTCTTGGAAAGATCATGGGCAGTAACCACATGGACCCGTGCCCGACCGGCGGCCTCGTCTACGAGCTCCCGGTAGAGAGTGGTGATGTCCGGCAGGTATCTCATCCGGTTCTTGTCCACCAGGAGGTGGAGAAAATTGATGGTGATGGGGCTCAGACGCAGGCGTTTTCCTATCTCCTTGATGATTGCCTGTCGTTGGGCGACATTAAAGGTGGGATTGCTCAAGACCGTGCTCAGCTGCTCCTCCCGCTGAAAGAGGGAGGTGAAGGCATCGAGCTGCTCCCAATACGTATCGTAGTTGCCGTCCGCCTGCCCGATATTCATCAGGGCCTTGGCATACCTGCGAGCTATCTTTCTGTTGATCACTGTACGCCCCTCACCCGCCTCACCCGCTCGATGTATTCATCCACAAGCCGCTCATGGTCTTGCGGTCTCAGGTGCTTCTTCAGCAGGTCCTCGGCCAGCTGCACGGTCATGGCGGCCATCTGCTCCTGTAATCGTGCCTTCACCGTCTTCAGCTCCTGTTGGGCGCTCAACATTGCCTGCTTTTTGATCTTCTCGGCCATCTGCCGGGCCTCTTGGATGATCCGCTCTTTCTCCCATTCCCCTTCTTTGATCAACTGTTGGCGAATCCTTTCGATTTCCTGATCTAATTTTTGTACCTTCGTCTCATATTCGTGAAAGGCCTTTTCCCCCTCTTGTTTGGCCCGCTCGGCCTCCTCGAGGGCCTGCTTGATCGATTCTTGCCTCTTCTTCAGAAAGGACCTCAGGGGCTTTTTGACGAAGACATAGATGAGGGCTACAAACACCGCAAAATTGAATATCTTAAACGCCAGCTCCCACCACATACCCACTGGATTTTCTCCCTTCTACTGAAGGCCTCTGCCCAGGATCTTCTCGACGATCTCCTTCGCCAAAGCCCCCTGTCTGCTCTCCAAATCGGCTAAGACCTCTTGGCCCTCCTGAGCGAGTTGGGCCTTTATCTGGGGAATTTCCCCTTCAACTTCTTGTTGGACCGTATCGACCAATTGTTTGCCCTCGTGCGCCCCTGCATCTTGGATACGCCCCTTTTCCTCTAAGGCCTGGAGCTGTCCCTTGTGCAACCCCTCCTCAAACTGGAGGCGGCGGCGCTCCGCCTCCTCCTGGAGCCTGGCACCCTCCTGTTCGTCCCCACTGATCTTGTTTTGGCGTTCATCGAGGAAACTGAGAAAGGGCTGAAAAAAGATCTTGTTTAAGACGATCATCAGGAAGATGAAGAGGGCCGCCTGGATAAATAGGCTGCTATTGATATCGATCACGCCATGCTCCTCGTACAGGTTATTGCCAAATAATCAAACCTAAAATGTCCTTTTTTCTTGGCTTTCATAAGGACATTGTGAAATATTTTACCAGAAAACAATTTTTTTGCAAGCCCCAATGTGCCCTTGGGGCTACCAACCATCCGTTTTTAGCCCTCTGCCTTCAGCGCAAGCTCATAGACCAGCGGCCCCAAGCCCCTCATCCCCGAACGTGCCTTACGTCCCTCACGTGCCTTACGTCCCTCACGTGCCTTACGGCAGGTTCAGGGGCAGCGAGATCTCTCCCTGGGGGAAATCGCTCCCTGACTGTCGATATTCCTTCCTTATCTCCTCCCAGGATATTGTGTCACCATGTTCCCGGCGCACGAGGAGCTGAAGGAGGTGGCAGTGGCACCGTTCCAGTTGAAAGGGAGAGGCCTCAGCAATCTCCAAGGCCTCCCCCATGATCCCCTCGGCCTCGGCAGGCCTTTTTTGCAAGAGGGCGAGTTCCCCCTTGCCCAGGAGGGTGTATATCCTCCCCCGCTGATCCCCCGTTGCCTGGAAGATGGCCCCAGCTGTCTGAAAGGCCTCCAATGCCTCCTCTTCTTTCCCCACCATCTTAAAGGTCGTCCCCTCTCCCCAGAGGGTATAGGCATAGCTTATGCGGTCCCCGATCTCCTGGTAGAGGGAGGTGGCCCGGTCGAAGTAGCCAAAGGCCCGCTCAAAATCATCGTTCATACGGTGGGCATTGGCCATCCCGCAGAAGGAATAGGCGGTTCCGAAGACGTCTTCGATCTCCTTCAGGACAGTATGGGCGCGGGTATAATAGGAGAGGGAGTCCCGATAATGGCCCATGACGCGGGTGATCCCTCCCAGACCGCACAAGGCATAGCCGATCCCCGTTGGGTCTCCCACCCCCTCAGAGAGGGAGAGGGCCTCTTCGAAAAACTCCTTGGCCCTGTGCAATTCACCGGCGATCCGCCCAAGCCCCCCCAATGCCCACAGGGTGTAGGCCTCGCCCTCGGGGTCTTCCCATTCCTCGTAGATGCCTCGGGCCTGTTCCAGGTGTCCTTGGGCCTCCTCCACCTCACCCAGCCCCCGCTCGCTGAGCCCCACCCCCACCAGGGCATCGGCCACCTCCACCTCGTTATCTCCTTCCGAAGCCTCCTGGGCCAGGGAGAGGGCGCGATGAAAGTTCTCCTTGGCGGCGTTGAAGTCCCCCATCATCCGCAGGCAGTCCCCCAGTTTTTGATGACACTGCAGGCGCTGTGCAATCGCCTCTTCTGGATAGTGGGTCAGGGCATTCTGATAGGCCTCCAGGGCCTCGGAGAAGTGACTCTCCATCCTCTTCTGCTCTCCGAATCGAAAGTATCGATCTCCTGCTTCTCTGCGCATTTTTTCACCTCTCTCAGAAGATTACCGTCAAAGCCCATCATCCCCTCATCCACCGATACAGCCAGCTATTGAGATAAACGAAAAAAGATAGGATGCCACCTTGGCGTCCGATCTTTCGTGCCATCTCCCGCATCCTCTTCTCCCTCTTCACCTTGTTGTCTGCCAGGTAGAGGCCCAGCAAACCACGGTTGATCATGCGGTGAAACCGTGCATGCGGCAAGGGGGAGACGCTCCTATCCGCCTGCTTGACGAAGTGCACGAACCGCTCGACCAACTCATCATCGTTTGCATAGTAAGAACAAAAGTTCAAATCTCCACCGAGACGATCTTCTTCTTGGTCGATAAAATAATCGAGCAAGATATGCAATCCCTGCACCCAGGGGAAATAGCTCTCCTTCACCTGAACTGTCAGGTCGCGGGAAAAACCGTCGCTGAAGGCAGAGGAGACGAGACAGAAGATGCCGAGGGTCGAGCCGGCGCATGCACAAAACTCATACCATCTCATCTCCGGCAGCTGCTTCTGATAGCGCTCAAACCACGCCTGCAGGTGCGGAATACGCTCTTCGACCCTGATGTGCTTCAACACCTGGAGATCACAATAGTACCCTGCCAACTCAGAGAGCGCGGGGGCAATGTGCTTATAGGCCGGGACCTTCGCTAAAATCTCTTGACACGTCGTGACGAGGGCGACGAGATAGCCGCCATCTGCCTGTTCCCTGCGGTGTCGATAGTAGTTTCGAGGTTTCTCGCCCGGGGTCAGGGCGTGGAACATGGATTCGTGGAGGGCGCGAAAATCCTCCGGGTCCTGGGATGTGCTGCGGTCACAGAGATTATCGAGATAATCGCTGATGGTCTGATAGGCGACGATGAAACGAATGGCCTCATGCCTCCCCTCACCGGCCAGCAGGCCATACAGGGAGCCTCCCTCACAATGGAAGGTCTTCGTATTGATGCTCATGAGGGCCTGCTTTCGCAACTCCGGATCAGGGATCTCCCCCGCCCGGTCTTTCCAGCCGCTCACATAGCGATGTACGGTGGGAAGCACCATTCCATACGTCTTGATCATCAGGGTCCATGGATACCGTGGAACCTTCACAGGCACCCTTCCTCCTGGACGGTATTGATCATCGATCCCCTCATAGCCATATCACCTGCAGATCGCCTCACCCGACCCCCCTTCGATGGGTTGTCTTATTGACCCGGTTGGAAGTTCTTGAGCCACACCCGGGCCTGTCGGTACTGAGGATAGAGGGACTCGACCTTCGACCAAAAGGCCTTCGAATGCCTCAAGATCCGGGTATGAACCAGTTCGTGCACCACGATGTAATCTATGATATCGAGGGGGGTTTGAATGAGCCGCCAGTTAAAGGACAAATTCCGCTTGCTCGAACAACTCCCCCACAGGGTCTTTTGATCTCGGATAAACACCCTGTTGTAAGTGAAGTTATACGTTTCGGCGAAGTGCGTCAACCGTTCCATGATAATCCGCCTGGCCTCTTTCCGATACCATCGGTCAAGGACTCCATCCGCCAGCAAATTCACCCCGGAGAAGATGGTCTTCCCCGTCGCGTTGACCACAAAGTTCCTGCGCAGCCCCGACAGGGGTCGAAAGGTGTAGATCTCCCCTAGATACAGAATTTCATCGTGGCGCACGTGAATACGGGCATCGCGCCTGTCCCTGAAAAAGGCCAACTGCTTCTGGACCCACGACCCCTTTCGTTCGAGCAGGGCATTGATCTCCTCCTGAGAAAAATCGAGGGGGAGCGTCACGTGTACCCATAAGTCTTCATTCACCGTGATGCGGGCGCGTTTGACCATGCGCCGTTCTACGGTTATCTCCCTCGCCCCGACTATTGTTATACCATCGTGTCCCATAGTCCTCAGAGCTCACCAGCATGCGGTCATGGACAGTCCTTCTCTACCAGATAGAGACGAATATGTCAAAATGAATGCTGCACTTTTCCGCCTCCACCCCCTCATTCATTGACATGGTGGGGTGGAGGGTTTATCGTGAGTTGTCTCACGGTAACAGCCTCCTGCATTGAAATATTCATATTCACAGAAGGAGAGAAAGGAGGCCCCATGGTAACGAAGCAGGTACGTCTCACAATCAACGATGCACCCATCGAGCTCGATCACTTCGTCCGGGGGTATATCGAGCACGTGGTGGGTGGTATCCTCTCCTCATTGAGGGGTACGGAAGAGATCGCGGGCGTTGATCTTTCCATCGCAGGGGATCAGGTCTCCATCGTTCTCAACGATGCGGCCGTCCCCCTTAATCCCTTTGCCACCCGGATCATCCGCAATACCCTGGTGGGCGTGGTCTCTTCGCTGAGGGGGGTACGCGGAGTCCGCGCGATCGAGAGGATGCAGGTCAGCATTAAACGGTAACGCTCCGGAAGGCAAAGACCGCTCTCTTCTCCCCTGATTTCTCCCTTCGTCATTAACCTCTTGCTTTGAAAGGAAGAAACATACCCCATCCCACGCGGGCCTCGAGCAGGGCCCGTGCCTCCCTGATATCAGCGGGACTGCCGATGAGCATCACCTCATCGCCTAGGCGGAAGGTTGTATCACCGTGGGGCACGATGACCTCTCCTTTCCTTCGGATGCCCATGACCAAGGCATTGCCGGGGAGCCTGATGTGACGCAGGGGGCGGCCGGCCACCCGTATGTTGCGTAGCCGCGCCTCTCCCAGCTTCACGTCCTTGCCGTGCTCGGCCAGCATATCAAAGGTGGTGGGAAACCGCAGCGCCCCCTCCAAGGCCATGGCCGTCGCCAGGGCGGGCTGCACGGCGCGCACCCCGAGGGCCTGCATCCGTTCCAACACGGCCTGGTCGTCGGCCCGGGAGACGATGACCGGGATGCCGAAGCGCTCCGTGGCCATCCGGCATACCCTGATATTGGTCGCCGCATCATCGAGGACAACGACAAGGGCAGCGGCCTGACCCGCTCCCAGGGCCTCCAGGACCTTTTCATCGCCGGGGTCTCCAAAGATGGGGGTCGTCCCCCGGCAGTACGGGGCATTGGCGCGCTCCTCGGGACATCCCAACACCGCCACCTCCTCTCCCTGCTGCATGAGTCGATCGGCCAGCAGGGCGGTAAGTTGGTTGAGCCCCACGATGATGACCCCCGTTCGCTCAACCTCCTCCACTGACGGGGCGAGTCGGTTGAAGAGGATGGGAGAGAGGGTGCAGGTAACCATGGCTACCAGGATGATGTCGGCATTCACCGCCTCGCTGATTACCCCGATCTCAAAGGCCAGGGCGGATGCGGCAATGATGAGCGACAACCGCGAGGAGAGGAGAAACCCCGACGCCAATCCCTCTCGCCAGGAAAAGGCCAGCCGGTACACCAGGGCAGGCAGCACCTTCACCGCATAGGCCGCAACGATGAGCAGCGGGAAGAGGATCAGGGCCCCCTGGGAGCCGAGGAGCACATCAAGATCGAAGCGGCTCCCCACCGAGATAAAAAAAATGGGGATGAAAAAACCAAAGCCCAAGGCATCCAGCTTTTCCCTGAGGATCGACTCCTCCGGACCGGCTATGGTGCTCACGATCACCCCTGCCAGGAAGGCCCCCAGGATCACCTCGATGCCGAGGGCGTGGGCCAGGGTCGCCCAGGCCACCATCAGGGCGATGGCCCCCCTCACCCGGATCTGGGCCGTGGCAGTGGAGAGCTCCTGTATCACCTTTTTGAGCCCCGGCACCTTGCTGACCACGATCCCCATGCGCAAGACAATGGCAAAGATAAGCAACAACGACAGGAAGAGGATAAGCTGGAGTGCAAAACCCTTCTGCAGAATGCCGAAGGCCACGCTCAACAGGACCAAGGTGACGACGTCGGCTATGAGGGCGGTCACCAGCATGAGCTGGCCGTACCGGGTGGGGGCGATCCCGCGTTCCTTGAGGACCGGAACCACGATACCCAATGAGGTGGTGCTGAGGATGAGCCCCATGATGAGGGGACTGCGTACCAGCCCTACTTTCCCCAGGCCGAAGGCGATGGCGAAGGCACTGCCCAGGGTTAGGATAAAGCTGAAAAACGCCAAAAACAACGGCTCTCGCCAGAAGGGCACGCGCTCACTCTCTTCCTCAAGAGGGTGCAGGGTCAGCGCACTGACGTCTACCTCCAGACCCGAGATAAACATCAGAAAGACAAATCCGAATTCAGCCAGGAAATCGAGGATGGGGCTGGGGGCTACGAGGTTGAACCCGCTCTTGCCGATGATCATCCCCGCCAGGATCTCACCGATCACAATGGGTATCCGCCATCCCCGCAACCTGCTGGCCAACAGCGGCACCAGGGCCGCCAGTACTGTGATGAGCAGCAGGGATAATAAGGCCGATTGTTCAGGCATTGCGTCTTCTTGCCGTAGGGCTACCCGTTTCTCATCCCGCGCTCAAGACGCGGAAGACCGCCACCAGGACGATGAAGAGCACCACACACCCGATCACGGCTGTTGTCACCCGCCTCAACTGAGTCCTGCGCATACGCGTTTCTCCCTTTCCCTTATCCCAGAAACGAGAAGATCTCTATGTGCATGCGGCAATCGGGCACACCGAGGGCCCGGAGGGTCGTAATGGTCCCTTCGAGCAGGCCCGGGGGGCCGCAGATATAAAAGGCCTTCTCTTTGATGCCCGTTCCACAGTACCGCTCGATCCGCTCCCGATCGATGCGGCCGGTCTCACCCTTCCAGCCCTTTGCCGGATAGCTCAGGCAGTGGACGACCTTCAGCTTCGGGTACCTCCCCTTCTCTATGGTTGCCAGCTCTTTTTTGAAACAGATCTCCCCCTCGTCCTTGTTGGCATACAGGAGCAGGACCGGGACGGCGGCCTTGGTATCGCGCATGTGCCTGAGCATCCCCATGAGGGGGGTGATCCCGATGCCGCCGGCGACAAAGACGAGGTCTCGTTCATCGGGATGCAGCACGTAGGAGAAGCGGCCGAAGGGGGCGTGGATTGTGGCGGTATCTCCGGGCCTGGTCTGGCCGATCGTGGCGGTGAAGTCCCCCAATTCCTTGATGGTGGAACTCACAGATTCCTTTTCTGTCGGGCTGGAGGAGATGGTCCAGTGGTGCTCCTCTTCAGGCAGGCCCCTGCCCCGATGAAAGGTGATGAACTGGAACTGTCCGGGCAGATACGCATAGCGTTGCTCGCCTTGAGGCGGTGCAAGCGTGACGGTCCAGACGTTTTTGGTCTCCTGCCTCACAGCAATAACGCGGTATCGATGCAGACCAAGGAGCAGCGGTCTGACAAAGCGGTGATAGATAAAGACGATAAGCGCGGCAGCCAGCATGCCGACCCAGAGCCCTCGCAACGGGGCGGACTGGAAATCCATCCCGATATACCAGCTGTGCAGGAAGACGAGGATGATGATCGCGGGGAAGAGGGCGTCGTGCAGGATGCGCCACCGCTCGAACGAGAGGCGCAGGGGGAACTGTGGTAGACTGATCACGGCGGTTATCAGCAGGAGCGCGAGGGCGATCTTCCCTGCCCAGAGGTACCACGGAATCTTCAGGGTGGTCAGCAAGGGCAACCCCGCCCCCCCGAAGGCCAGCAGGAGGGGATGGGACAAGATGAGGAGTACGGCAAAAACGGCCATGTGTTTGTGAAAGCGGATCACGATATCGAAGCCGAAGGGGCGCTCGATCACCTTGAACCGACTTGCCAGCACAGCCTGGAGCCCGAGGATCATGAATCCGACCAGGGCAAAGCCCTTGCCGATCTCGTAGATGATCCTCTGGCCGGATGGAGGATTAAAGAATGTCACAATCAGGAGGGGACTCACGACAAGGCCGCAATAGATAACGATGTATAAAAGACCTCTCACCATGGTTACACCTCCCCTCAAAATTTTTTAATTCGCACAACAAACCCTTTGCAGCTCATCTCACCATGGAGGTGCATATAAACCTCGTTTCTCTCCTCTCCCCTGTCGAAGATCCCGCCGTCTTTGTGGCGGGGGTGGGAGAGGATACAGGTGAGGGGGACATTATATCCACCCTCACCTGCCGCCTTTCCCGCTTCGGGATCTGGCTAAAGGGCCACCTTCGGCCGTAATCCTTATCTCTATATTGGAGAGCGGGAGCGGCATCCCGCATTCTCTGATTTGTGCAAAGCGGAGCGGAACCGACCCTCTCCCGCCGGCGGGAGAGGGGGAATATTGTATCGCGGTTAGTATTTCCATCATGTAACATTGCCCAAGAAGAACATTGAACCCCCACGGCATACAAGAGAATGCGCTGTAACTCACCTATGATATCAAAACATTTCTTTCACGTAAAAGAAAATGCAGGCTCCGGCGAAGGCCAGCTTGGAGCCGATGCTCACCATGTTTCCCACAAAGACGCCCCAACCAGCCCGCAAGGCATCCTTCTTCCCCTTCCCAAAGATAAGCTCGCCAATAACTGCTCCCCCAAAGGCCCCGATGAACATCCCCCAGGGCGGGATGAAGAAGATCCCCACGAGCATGCCGATGAGGGAACACCACACCCCTGCTTTGGATGCCCCGTATCGTTTCGCCCCGATGGCGGGGAACACGTAGTCCACGAGGGATACGGCGAGCATCAAGGCCCCCATGATGATCAGAAAGGTGATACCGAAGGGCTCCCACTGCTTGGCCAAGGAGAGGATGATCAGGGCGGCATAACTGAGGGGAGGGCCCGGGATGACAGGCAAGATGCAGCCGATGAGGCCGATCAGCGCGACGAGCAATCCGAGGATGATGAGGGCAATTGTCACCGTGGAGACCTCTGGATCAGGTGAGGACTACCTGGCATGGGATAGGATGGGGGCACATCACCCCTCAATATTTATCGAAGAACTCCTGTACCTCT
>Ga0307437_1001307_pt1 | contig 16927 bp, 8 predicted proteins | sample SalMarWE160390MG_FD_202146 | JGI IMG/M metagenome (GOLD analysis project Ga0307437, IMG submission 202146) | Salt marsh sediment microbial communities from the Plum Island Ecosystem LTER, Massachusetts, United States - WE1603-90 | ecosystem: Environmental > Aquatic > Marine > Intertidal zone >...
GCTATCACTTAGTAATTCTTTGCAAAGCAAAAGACGGTCGCTCAGATATTTAAGGTAAGAGTGAATCCCAAGCTCCCAAGTATCTCTGAAAGCCTTTAACATTTCAGGCTCTGCTGTCAAATCTCCATCTTTATCACTGGAGTCGAAAGAAGTATCATTAACGAAAGGTTGAAAATTACTTTTATATTTTATCCCGTAGGGCGGGTCGATATAGACCATCTGAACCTGACCGGCCATACCCTCTTTTTCCAAAAGGGAGTTCATCACTAAAAGCGAATCTCCTGCAATCAGGCGGTTCGACCAGTTATGAGCATGTTTGTAGAATTGTATCGCATCACGCAGAGGCGGGTTTTCTTCAAGAGAATCAAAAAGACCAGGTTGATATTGTGGTCCGTTTTTCTTCCTTACCGCCTCGATAATCGTTCGTGGCTCGATACGTTCGTGAACGTGCAGCGATACAGTAGGGACTTCAAAGGATGTATGTTCTGCTTTACCAGCCCAGACAAGCTGAGGGTCAAGATGTTCGTCATACTGATATTTTGTCTTTTGGCCCGTATCTTTGTCCGTATCCGGCGTAACTAAACCAACCGGCGGATTATTCAGACGTTGTTTGTCTTTGTGGTCGTATTGTTCTATGGGTTTTTTGCGTGCAACCTTCTTCCTTGCCATTCCTTATCCCTCTGTAAGGTTATTTGTTGAGCAGAGAATACTATATCTGTTTTGTTGTCACTAAAATTATCTATTGTGACAGACAATTTCTCCGCCATTTCGCCATTTCCTATACTACTCTGCGAAGTGCCTACTCCGCCGATTCATCCTTCGCAGTAGCTCTGCTACGGAGAATGGAAGCGGCTGCGAAGGCTGGAAGTTCGCTACGTAGCACTAGAATTATCTCTGCCTCGGCAGACGAGTCTGCATAAGGCTGACCCCGTTTAGAGATAAATCTCTAACGGGGCTGACCTCTTTGTAATCCAAACTTAACACCCAGGATAAAGAAAATCAAGCTGATTCACGGTGACTACATAAGCAAACCAAAACCAAGAAATGAGCAATAGTGCCACTAATTCCGGCACACCAACCTATCAAAACCCGCAATTCCCGTCAAACACAAAACCACATCAGGTACACTGTAGCATTTCGCCAACTATCTTTGCGCATTCTTGACCTTGACAGATTTTCTTTTCATCGAACTATTTTGCGGCTTTTCGGGCTACGGCTGGCTTCGCTCGTCTTGGCGACTCGTCACGGCGGAGCGTGCCGTAGCAGGGAGCGCTTCGCCGTAGCCAGGCCTGGACGAGTTAACGGCTAAGAATTCGTCTCTCGTTGCTCGTGACTCGTCCTTCTTTTCTAATCCATCGAGCATCATATATGAGTCTTTATGTAGTCACAATACCTAAGTATCTTAGGTATTAGACTCAGGCATTTAGTATCGAATGTCGAGCATCAAGTATCGAATAATTAACCACTCACCAATTAACCAATCACGGGTATCGAGCATCAAGAATCGAGCCACTATTCACCAATCACGAATCACCATTAACCATTCACTAATACTGCTTACGACTGAATTCTTTGTTGTCTGTCATGTCGAGCGGAGTCCGGCACACCTGCGTGTGTGACGGACGAAGTCGAGACATCTGGCAACGGATAGGGCGCTTCTCAAACGCGGCCAGATTTCTCCGCTCCGGCCTGCCTTCGCGGGCCTTTGGTCGAAATGACAAAGTTAAGCGAAAAACTCAATCGTAATGTGTATAATTACCTATCATCACTGACAATCCCAAGTCCGTGTCTAAAAAGTCTGTGTCAATCGATGAAATCTGAGGTTAATATTTCGACATTAAAAATCCGCAATTCGACAGGCGATATACGACAAATGTAGTCCTAAATACCTATGAAAAAAGGGTTCAAAAAGTGCGCATTTTTGTTCATTTTTGCTCAAAACGTGCCTGCTTTTGCTAATTTCTTATCATTTTATGTTCATTTTCCACCCCATTTCTCTTGCCTATTTGACCCAAGCCCTACAATCCAACCTTACTGCCCCCGTTTTTCGCCCAGAAACGGCATTTTAAGGCCGTGAACAGTTACTTAATTCCTTTGATTTGTAAAACATAAATTAGAGTAGGGCTATTATGGCTTTGAGAACTTTGGAGTCTTTCGGATCGATTTTATAAGCCTCAGGCTTATTTATCAGTGTATAACTTTGTTTAACGGATACGTAATTATGCCTGATGCGCCCGCTCGCTTAAGAGCTGGTACCAACGAACGTTCAATATTATCGTCGATAATCACTTCTATCGCTACGTAGTCGGAATCTGCCAGACTCGAAACGGTAGGGCTTTTTTCAGCGGGGAGCACATTTAGTATCTCGTCCAGGTCGCCCTTTTTCACATTCATCTTTAGGCCGACCTTGCTGCGCGCCTCGATTGCGGCGTTGAGCAGTATCGAGATATTTTCTATTTTTTCGCGTTTGAAATCGTCCTGCCAAGCCTCTTTGTTTGCTATCAACCTTGTTGTTGAGGTAATCACCGTATCTACTATCCGCAGATTATTTGCGCGCAACGATCTGCCTGTCTCGGTCAGCTCCACAATTGCATCGACCAATCCTGCCTTTACCTCAGTGGCGCCCCAGCTAAATTCTACCTTCACTTTGATATTCTTGTCCGCGAAGTACTTTTTTGTCACGTTAACAAGCTCGGTGGCGATTAATCCACCGTGCAGGTCCTTTAACTTGGCCACCTTCGATTCATCAGGTACCGCCAGTACCCACCTGGCTGGATTGCTCGTAGCCTTACTGTAGGTAAGTTCGCAGACATCAACCACATCGGACCCATTCTCCATAATCCAATCATAGCCGGTAATGCCCGCGTCCAGGACACCATCAGCTACGTACTTACTCATCTCCTGAGCCCGGAGCATAGTTAGCTGAATCTGCTCATCGTCTATGCTCGGTAGATAACTGCGTTTAGAATCGAGAATATGGAATCCAGCTTTGTCGAACAGTTCGATGGTCGCTCTCTGCAAGCTGCCCGCTGGAATACCCAATCTCAGTATCTTCTCTGACATCTTCTCAAGCCTCGCAATTGGCGAACCGGGTTGACTGTGCTGGTTCTGCTATTTATGTAAGCCATAGGCTTATAAACTTGCTGTTCGTGCCATTCGTTTGGCTTACTTCTTTCTTTTGACTTTTTTCCTTGTTTTTGCTCTTCGGGTAGTTCGCTTTTTCTTTTTAGTCTCGGACGCCTCGCTTTCCCGTCGCAAAAAGGTGTAAAACTCATAGCCATTCTTAGCTGATATCTGTCTCGTAAGGAAACCCTCTATTTGTTGCTCATCAGCCTCGGAGTCAACCAATTCATGGCTCTTTAGGTACTCTATCATCCTTCCAGTAAGCGGTATCGCATGTCCCTGCAGGGCCATCAGCATACAGTAGTCAACCGCGAAACGAGTAATACCATCCAGCTTCTCAAGAGCCTTTTTAGCCGGCCGCTTGCCAACCTTTTTCAGAGCTTGAAGGCTGACCGTATGATATTCGTTGAATATAGCCATCAGAGTGCTCGTAAGCGTATTAGTTGTCTGCCTTGTTAGAGGCGTATCCTCACCGAGTATTTCAACCATTTCCTCCGGCCTTGAGACACGCATGTCGTTCAGGTCAACAAAATAGTCGGCAAACTTTCTACTCATAGCTTGTGCCGCTGTCTCTGTTGTATTCTCACTGATGATGCCATGGACGATCGCATCTACAGGTTCATCATAAGTAGTCCTTTCAATCGTTGGATACTTGCGTTTCAATTCGCGGTACAGCTTTCGCACTCTCCGGGCATATTCTTTGCTATTAATCATAATGTTACTTCTTTACAACCGCATGCTCAGCTCACAGTGAGAATACCATAGGCAAAGGGTAAAACATCGAACCGCTGGTTTGCTATTCATATCCCTTACAGTGACCTGACTTACTGAACGTTATTAGAGGTCCTGCTTGTCCCATTCGCTTGCGGCCTTGTTTATAAGCCTCATTATCTCCAGTGTCTTTTTGAATTTCTCATCCTTGTGAAAACGTAAAACAGGGCAGAACTTACTGTGCAGTCTGTCCGCCAGCAGCGCCTGTATTCGGCTCCTTGCATGTGTTATGGCTGTAAAGGTTTTACTCTGCGCAGCATCGTCTTTGCCAAGAATACTGACATACACATCAGCAGTGCGTAGATCTGCAAGCATTTCAACTCTTGTAACACTGACAAGACCTTCGATACGTGGGTCACTCAGATGGTTGGATATAACTTCACTGACCGCTTCCTTTACAGCCCGAGCTACCTTTTCCTGTCTTCGTGTCGACATCGCTTAATTTACTGGTAACTGGTAAAATAATTTACCACCAATTACCAATCACCAATTACCACCTCAAAGGGTTCTAGCCACCTTAACGATTTCATAGAAATCAAGGACGTCATCCACCTTAATGTCATCAAATCCTGCAATCTTGATACCACACTCCAGACCTGTCTTGACTTCGCGGACGTCGTCTTTAAAATGCTTGAGAGAATCAATACTCATATCGTCCCTAAGTATTATATTGTCACGTATTAGCCGAACCTTAGCATTCTTGCTTACATTACCAGTACTGACATAACATCCAGCCACCGTGCCGACTTTGGAGACCTTAAATGTGGCTCTTACCACAGCTCGGCCAATCGATTTCTCTGTTTCTTCTGGCTCGAGCAAACCAGCCATTGATTTCTGAAGGTCCTCGGTTATACGGTAGATGACTTTGTACAACCTTATCTCAACTCCTTTGTTTTCCGCTGTCTTTGCAGCGTGTTCCTCGGGAACCACATTGAAGCCGATAATAATAGCATTAGAGGCCTCGGCCAGAAGAACGTCACCCTCAGTAATTCCCCCTGGCGCCGCGTGGAGAATCCTTATCTTTACCTCGTCGGTGCTCAGTTCAGACAAGTATTTGGTCAGTACATCAACAGATCCCTGCACGTCGGCACGGATAATAAGATTCAACTCTTTGATGTTACCAGCTTCTATCTGGGTGAATAGGTTGTCCAATGTTACTTGAGCACGTTCGGCGAGCGAACTTTCTCTCGAACGCATTTTGTTTTCTTCTGCAGCGGCTTTAGCTTTATTGATATCTTTCAAGCAGTAAAACCTATCGCCAGCCTGTGGAACGTCGCTAAGCCCAGTCACCTCCACAGGCATAGAGCTCGTCGCTGTTTTTATGCTCTTGCCCTGACTGTTCCTAAGTGTTTTTACCCGACCGAAAGCACAGCCAGCCAGTATAACATCGCCCTTGCTTAGTTGTCCCTCTCTTATCAGCAGCGTCGCAATAGGGCCCTGTTGTGGTGACATCTTAGCCTCCACTACCCATCCAGTTGCAGGGATCGTGTCATCAGCCTTGAGTTCAAGCAACTCAGCTGTGTAATCGAGGTATTCAAGCAAATCATCTACGCCTTCGCCCGTAACCGCGCTGGTTTTTACAATTTCCGTGTTTCCTCCCCATTCGGTAGGTGTTAAGTCCTGTTCAGCGAGTTGCGAGTAAATACGGTTGATATTGGAGCTCGGCAAGTCAATTTTATTAAGCGCCACAATTACCGGCACACCTGCAGCCTTGCTGTGAGCTATAGCCTCAATAGTCTGAGGCATAACACCATCATCAGCTGCGACTATTAAAACCACCACGTCAGTCATGTTAGCGCCTCTGGCCCGCATGGCTGTGAAAGCCTCATGGCCAGGTGTGTCAAGAAACGTCACCGTCTTGCTGTCCCACGTCACTTGAGATGCGCCAATATGCTGAGTGATGCCACCTGCCTCACCCGCAGCTACGTGAGTCGATCTTATCCTATCCAGCAGGCTAGTCTTACCGTGGTCGACATGGCCAAGCATAGCAGCCACAACCGAACGTTTCCCAAGATTCTCCCGCGTACGCTTATCAAACTCCTCTCGTATCTGTTCCTCCAACACCTTTTTTTGTTCGATCACAAGCTCAGTGTTGAACTCGATGGCAACAAGTTCAGCTACGTCGTTGCTTAAGGTTTGATTGGCCGTAGCCATTATGCCCTGCTGCATCAGCTTAGCGATAATATCGGCTGACTTGACAGCTAACGCTGCGGAAAGATCCCTGACCATGACTGGTTCGTTTACAAATGCTTTTTTGGGCTTGGCGGTTGAAACAGCTTCCCGCTCAGCCCTAGTGGCAATCTTCCGTGTTGGCCTGGACCGAAGGCCTTCGCCAACCGCCGCTTTCAGTCGGGCCTGTCTTTCTTCAATGTCTTGCTGTCGCCACTTGCTCTTCAGCTTGGGCTTTTTTAGGGCTTCTCCATCTTGTTCTTCCCGTCTTCGTCCGTATGTCCTCTCCTTATGTCGCTTTGGTGATCGATGCTTTTCACTGCTCGCATCGCTAGTCGTTGATTCCTGCTCCTGCTTGGTATACATCAATGGCTCCGTAACAGGCGCATCATATTTGGGTCTCTGCTTCGGCTTTGGTCGGCGCACAACATCAGGTGCCTCGACTCGAACCACTTGTGGCCCACTGAGACGAGCCGGCTTAGGCTTTTCAAGAATGGGCCCTGCAGGTAATATCGGCTCCGGCTTCTTCTTCGGCTGCTCAACAACCTTTTCTTCAGGTTCAGCCTTTTGCTCTGCAGCTATAACAGGCTCAGCGGCTTGCTCACCGAGTTGTGGAGCCTCTACTACTGCCGGGTGTTTCAGACTCTGGTCAGCTTCTGCCATAGCCAATGGCTCAGCCAATTCAGCAGGTTCAGTTATGGCCACACTCGGTTGCTCGGTTATATTAGCTTTGGCCCTTTTTACCTGCTTCTTGCGTTTAGGTTTTTTCTTGACTCGCACCTTCGCCAAGTCTACCTTTTTGGTAGTCTCAATCGTTGTGATATTTTCACCCTCGCTGAACCACTCGCGGATAGTCGCCGCTAATCCTGCCGAAATTGCTGACATGTGGTTCTTGACGTCCAGACCTTCATCCAGGCACTTTTTCACAATTGCAGAACTCTTTACGCCGAGCTCCTTTGCCAAAATGTAGACTCTTGTTGCAGCCAAGAAAACCTCTCTGTATCAACTTCCTTGTTCGTTGGTTATTGTATCGGCCTGCTGGGCCAACTCCTTTTCTGCCTGTTTTTGTTTTGCCTCAGCAGCCAGAATTTCAGCTTCTTTGCTCGCTGCTGCCAGTAACCTCTCAGCTACGTTTGGGTCGATCTTCAACTCGTTAACAAGAGGTTCGACTCCAACCTCATCCAAATCCAGAACGGATATCACACCCAATGCAATCAGCTTGTCAACAATGACATCATCCGCGCCTTCAACGCCCTTGACGCAATTTGCCAGGCGTTCAATGCCTCGATTGTATTCATCCGGTGTTAGTATATCGATGTCCCAACCTGTAAGCCTTGCAGCTAATCTAACATTCTGGCCGTGCTTTCCAATGGCCAGACTAAGCTGGTCTTCTTCCACAACTACCGTGGCTCGGCCTAATTCAAAGCACAGCGCAATTTCGCTAACCTTTGCTGGCATTAATCCATTGGCAACAAGCACTTTTGACGAATCATTCCAGCGGACAATATCAATCTTTTCACCGCCAAGCTCATCAACTATGTTCTTTATCCGACTGCCCCGTACTCCGACGCAGGCCCCAACAGGGTCAACCTTGTCATCAAACGATACAACTGCGACTTTGCTTCGGTAGCCTGCTTCTCTTGCTAACATGCGTATTTCGATAATCTTTTCTGCAATTTCTGGGACCTCGGCTTCGAACAAGCGACGGATAAAATCAGGATGCGTTCGGGACAGGATGATCTTGACCTGATTCGAGCCCTCCTTCACATCGAGAATCAAGCATCGAATCCTCTCCCCAGGTCTGTGCGTCTGCCCCATTATCTGCTCGCCTCTTGGTATGAATCCTTCCGTCCAGTGGTCCAAGCTAACAATTAGAGTCCCTCCTTCGTACCGCACAACTGGGCCACTTATAAGTTGGCCCTTGCGCTGGACGAATTCCGAGTATATGCTATCTCTTTCATCAGCTCTTATCTTCTGGATCATCACCTGCTTAGCCGTCTGAGCTGGAATCCGCCCAAGTTGCTTTATGTCGATCTCTTCGTTCTCTTTGGACGCACTGACCACGCCTGTGTCTCTATTAATCTGCACTACGATGTCGCTGTCCGGCTCGCCAAAGTGCTTTCTAATCGCAGAGACCATAGCCTCTTCCAAATCGACAAATATAGACTCCTTATCTATATTCTTGTCACGTGCTATGTTCTCTACGATTCTCAGTAACTCCTGATTCATAGCTCTCTTCCCTATATTTTGCCGTTTTGCAAGGTTATCTGGAGACGACCTTGCATTATCGTCACCCTGCAATGGGCGTTGGCACAAACAGAGCAAAAAAAAGTGGAAACTCAAACAGTTTCCACTTCCCATACGTCCAAGCCGAACCGAGGTTGTAATCCTTTCTTACCCTACATTAGTCGCCTCCGATATGGCACCATTTTGCCATCCTCTGGCAAAATAGACACCAAGCCACAAGCCTCGTTCGCATCTCGACGCTGAAGCAGAAACAATGATGCTCAAGCCGCCATGTGCGCAGCCGCACAGATGAGTTATTCGTCTACCGTGCTGCACTATTTACCAATCCCGTCAAAAGCATTTTAAGCACCTCTTTTAGACAGTTAGCTTTGGCAGCTTTTAACCTCTAAAGCCAAATATATAATAATAGTCGTCAAAGCCTTCTGGGGCAATAACTTTTTTGGTGAATTTGTGTAATTTTTAGCTCGTACGATGCGGAAAAACACACTTGCGTAGCCAAAAGTCCTATATAATTTACGATTCAACCGTCTGAAAGCCGCATACGAATTCCGTCTAATGCGCTTGATTATGCCTGTTCGCTTGATACGAAAGCTACGTTTGAGTTTGCCACGCAAAATGGAGGAATAAAATTAAAAGCGTGAAAGGTACCTGCGACAGCCTACCCTGGCGTAACCCCCGAAAACTGTACCATTGTAAATTAGAGGGCATCCGATAACTCGAGCCGGAGGTAGACCGGTTGTTTTTTGGAAAGGATATTTTAATGATAAGGAAATACCGCAAACCAGAACAAATAGTGAAATTGCTCCATAAGGGGCCAACACTGTTCTAGGCGCGACATTACACGGCATAACACCACTTAGCCTACGATGCAATATGCACTTTTATAGATTTTTTTGCCGCTGGTGTACTCTTAGGCATGTCGGCGAGCCTCGGCTCCTCGCCCAACTCGACAAAGCCAGATGATGTCTGAGCACTAGACCAATGAAAGCTTGCGTGTACCTATAGGACCACATTTATCTTTTCTTCATCTCATTTGCCCCTGCATGAACTTCTATAGTCAGGATTTAAGTATTTCGTATCGTATAGGTAGCCTGCTTTGTTAATGTCGGTTCTGCACAAAATTTAGAGGATGAAAGACAGAAAATGGCAATTTTTGGAAAAATACGTAGTTTCCACAATTGTCTTTTGTGTGGGTTACTTGATAAATTATATAATAGGTACGGCGGGAGAGTAAGTGTGAAAGGGAAGAGGAGCTATCCAAAGAAATGGCTGAGTGTTCGGCCATTCGTTTTTTCTAAAGGCTAAATCTACATTCTTAAGCATTATTTTTTAATGCATAGAAATATCATCAATAGTGATATAATGGTTCTGTCTAATAATCAGAAAAATAAGGTAAGATCCATGAAACGAACTGTTATTATTTTTTTACTTATGGTCAATGCTGTTTGGAGCGCCGAAATCCCCTTCACACGTGGTGTTAATCTTACAAATTGGCTCCAGGCTTCAAGCACGCAGAAAATCCAGTTTACTAAATTCACAAAGCAGGATTTGATCAATATTAAAAGTTTGGGCTGTGATGTAATTCGATTACCTATCAACCTACACTTTATGACCGATGGTGAGCCGAACTATACGATTGACCCTTTATTCTACTACTTTTTAGATCAAATCATCGACTGGGCTGAAGAGCTGGAACTGCACCTGATTCTCGACAATCACACATTTGACCCGGCGGCTAATACCGATCCGAACGTTGGTGATGTACTGGTACCTGTGTGGACACAAATGGCTGAGCGTTATAAAGATCGCTCAACCTATCTTTATTACGAAGTACTCAATGAACCACATGGCATTTCGGATACAAAGTGGAACGAGATCCAGCAAAAAGTCGTCGATGCAATTCGCGCGGTCGATCAAAAACACACTATCATTATTGGTCCGGCGGGATGGAACAGTTACAACAATCTCAAATATATGCCTAAATACAGAGATGAGAATTTAATTTACACTTTTCACTTTTATGATCCATTCTTATTCACTCATCAGGGCGCCAGCTGGACTAATCCATCATTAGTGCCGCTCGCCGGGGTGCCGTTTCCATACGATGCTAACCGTGTACCTGACTGTCCGCCGGAGCTGGAAAACACCTGGGTAAAAGGTAATCTTGCAAACTATAAAAACGAAGGAACAGTGCAGCACGTTAAAGAATTAATTAATATTGCTGTGGATTTTCAAACTAAACAAGATGTTCCTTTATTCTGTGGAGAATTCGGCGTATATAAACCCAATAGCGACAACACAGACCGTGTTTACTGGTACAATGTTGTGCGACACTATTTTGAAGAAAAAGGCATACCCTGGACAATTTGGGACTATACCGGCGGTTTTGGGCTTTTTGAACAGGGAACTAACGAATTGTTCGAATACGATTTAAATGTTCCTCTCGTTGAAGCGTTGGGATTCACTACCCCGCCGCAGAAAGAATTTATCCTCGAACCAGATGCAAACGGATTTGATCTATACCTGGATTATATTGCACCAGAAATCGTTGAATCCAGTTGGATAAATGAAGGACTCTTGGATTATTACTCTCAAGACAATCCGGCATCGGGCATTTATTGCATTCACTGGACGGGGGTTAATCAATATAGCTGTGTCTCATTTCGTTTTTCCCCGATCAAAGACCTTTCCTTGCTGGTAGATAATGGTCTTGCAATTGATTTTTGGATTCGATGTAATAATCCAAATGCTAAAATTGACATCCGGTTTGTGGATACCAAAACAGACGATCCCAATGATCGCCCTTGGCGCATGCGATACACAATTGATCAAAGTATTGCTACGTGGAATGGCGAATGGGAACATTTGCAAATTCCACTTGATTCATTTACGGAGCACGGCTCATGGGATGATAGCTGGTTTAGTCCGGTTGGCGATTTTAACTGGGCCGCCACCGAACGTTTCGAGATAGTGCCGGAATACGGCGACTTAAAGGGAATACATTTTTATTTTGATGATATCCGTGTGGTCGATCCTAATGTGATGAACGTTCAAGCTGATAATAAAACGCAGTGAGCATTTGAGTTTTATCAGAATTATCCCAATCTCTGTGCAAAAAAAAGCCCCCGGCACAGCCTTCGACATTGCTCAGGCCAGGAGTCCGGGGGCTAATATTTCGTCGCGTTTATTTTTTATTCAGTAGATATGGTTAGATCAAGCTCGATATCATCGATATAAATAATCCCATTTATATAATTTCCATCGACGCCAAGACATAGAGATTTGACCATCTCCGTATCCGTAAACAGCGTGTTAAGAATAAATTCCACTTTCTGCCATTCAGCTTTGCTTAAATCAACATTTTGGTATGCTCTCTTGTTATTGACCTGGATGAAGAAATTCCTACCCGTGTTGTCCTGATACCCAAATATCCACACAGTCACGGTGTCATAAGCCTTCCATTCCATGGGCGGCTCGAATGTGCGGCTGGCCACGGATTCTGTGACATCCTCTATGTTATTATAGAAGAACGGCATGGATTGTCTGCCGCTGTGCACGATTTCCAGCTCAGCGAAGGGCGGTTCGAGATAACCGACCTGTGAGCCGTTGTTGGGGTCTTCCAAACCATCGATCCAGGTCTGCCAGACCGCCTCACCTTCCTCTGTGTTATCCGTATAGCTCTCGAAGTCATCAATGATGAAGGTGTTAGGCTCTATCGGTTGGGGCGTGCAAATTCCGCTGATACCATCTATGTAGATAATCCCGGATGTGTCGTTTCCATCGACGCCAATACCCAGAGTTGCGATCGTCTCCAAATCCGTATCCAGCGTGTCAAGATCAATCTCCACTTCCAGCCATTCAGCTTCGCTTAAATCAACAATATTGTATGCTCTTATGCAATTGACCTGGATGAAGAAATCCCCACCCGTGTTGTTCGGATAGCCGTGTACCAACAACGACAGAATGTCGTATCTGCTCCAGTCCATGGGCGGATCGAATGTGCGGTAGGCCACAGATTCTGTGACGCCCTCGTTGTTGGTGTAGAAGAACGGCATGGATTGTCTGCCGCTGTGCACGATTTCGGTTTCCATGATGGGCGGCTCGTCATAACCGACCTGCGAGCCGTTGTTGGGATCCTCCTTGCCGTCAGTCCAGGTCTGCCAGACCGCCTCACCTAACTCCACGTTATCCGTATAGCTCTCGAAGTCGTCGATGACGACACTTACCTCATGTCTGAATGCTGCATAGACGCCGAGGGTATCCGTCTCGATTGTTATATGGCCGTCAGAGCGATTCACATTCAGATTGCCATGCGGCGTATTCCAAGTCTGGGTGTCCGAATCCAACCAAAGAACCTCGATTTCGTTTGGAGAACTATACGTCCAGAAGCCAATCGTAACATCCGTTGTGAATGCATCTTCTCCATTTAGAGTTTCGAACTCGAACAGACCGCTCGCTAACTTTGTACCTAAAGGTGCAGGCGCAGGCAGTTCACCCAAGTGGTTGATATGGATGATAGGTGAATAGAGGAGTGTAGAAGGATCGACTTGAAGATATGCTGCTAACAGGTCTTCGCAATAGTAAAACGGGACGAAACCTTCTCCAGAAAGTGGCACCGCAGTCGGCACATGGTAGCTTCCTCCTTTACCATTCTTAGGCACTTCCTCGTTCTTCTCGTAGGTAATGTTGACTGTTATCCCTACCTTCTGCTTTGGATCAATATTCAGCGCCTTGACAACAACCTCGATTACTTTCCTGAGTCGTTGAGCACGTTTTGTGGCTGGCAAGCTGGAGAACCATTGTGCAACATCATCCTCAGTTGTTGCTCGCCGTTTAGTCCCCTCTATAGAGGGTGGAAAGCCGTCTTTACGGGCTGCCTTCTTCAGTGCTTCACTTACTTTATCTTCAATAGACGTTGTCAGCCCGGTAACTTCCCAACTATACGAATACTTGGCAAAAACCTTCTTTGTGTGACCTTTAACCTTGGAACAACCTTCAGTGGTCTCGGCTGATTTGGTCACAGGTATGACTTCACCATCTCCGTCCGGGTCACTTGCGGTATAGCAACCGTTGAGATTAATCTTGATATTAGAGTCTGCAGGACGCTTGTCCAAAGGATACGCGGGGAGTGGATTGCCGTCTTTTCCCGCATAGTTAGCCCCCGTCCCATCTCCAAACCCGTTATACGCTTTACCACCGTCCAGTTGAATGCCGCCACCCTTGAAATCATCTCCACGTACTATACCATGCTTGGCTATGTGTAATTCCCCGTTCTTACCGACGCGTTTCCATGCCTCATTTGTGGTAAATCCGCTGTTAACGTCGTAGGCTTCCTTGGTTCCATCCGTTGATTTGTACCCAATGATTTTATTATTGTTGTTCCGAATGATGTTTTTTTCAGGAATGGGTGACAAATTCTGCAGGCCGAGCTGTTGCAGAATCCACCCCATGGCATTGTTGTCAAATGTATCCTTGGGATTATGGTTGTAGACATAAACAATACTGGGTTTCTTTTGGTTATCCCCTTCACGTTCCTGCGCCGTCGCTATAAGGACAGTTGTGAGAGCAATACCAAGAATTACAGTTCCTAAGTAAATAGAAAATTTCTTTCTGATCATTGTTATGGCCTCCTTATCTTTTGTAGATAATCAGGATTATGCTTAATGTTTACACTTTAGTAATATGTCCCGTCATGCGTAGCGGTTCTCCTATAATGACACAAACGATGCTGCAAGGGTTTTAGATGCTTTTCTTAAAGTCAAGAGGCCTACGCCCACAGCATCTCTTGGTATTTGCTGGGGACGTGCCTTAGGGCGCGTAGATCCCATACCTGTATTGCCGAAATCAGACAATGACGACTTAAAGGGATGAAACGATAGTTCCACTTAGTGCCTACCTTCGCTCCGAAACGGACACCCAGCAACGTGTGAATTTTCACAGGTCTTTAATGATGACGAATACTCTTATTTTCTTCTGCCAAGGTGCATAAACAACTGTTGTACATTGACCATTAGGCCAGACAGCTACTCCACTAAATCGCGTCCGTATGAATCACTCCTAAACAATAGTATGGCCAAAACGGCCGAAGAAAGCAAGAAAAAACCAACGAATGTCCAAAAAATTTGTATAGAGAGTGACAACATAGTACCAAGGCGCAACAAAACCATGCTCCTGAATCTGCTTTGACCTTGCCATCCCTCACGGAATTTACTATTTGATCAAAAGGCAGAAAGCACATCAGATGTCTTGATTTGGCTTTATTTTTTTCGATATGTTAGTTAGGATAACCAGTCAGTCGGTGAACAGAACTGGTAATCAAATGTAAATAAGGAGCGAAGATTATGAAGGCAACGTCAACTCTCTTAATTCTGGTTGTAATTACATTTATTGTCCCTATCTGTTTCGCCCAGGACGATATTTCTGCAAAGCTAACACCATCTTCAATAGAGGCTCGAATAGAAAAAATCAGAATGGGCGATATAATTGTAAAAACCAATCCAGGGGCTGATGTAAAAGTTCAGCAGGTCCGTCACGAATTTTTATTCGGCACGGCGATTACAAATCATCTTGCGGAAAAAGACGAGAACGCCATGTCGCCGGAAGACAGAAAGATGTTTCTGAAAGTCCTTTCGGAGAACTTCAACTACGCGGTACACGAAAACGCCTTAAAATGGTATGACTGCGAAAAAGAGCTTAACGTTGTAGATTATTATACAGCGGACAGGATATGGGATATCTGTAAGGATCATAATATACCGATGCGCGGCCACTGCATATTCTGGGCGAAAGACAAATACATTATGCCCTGGTTAAAAGAGCTGAATAATGATGAGCTTCGCGCAGCAATTAACCGTCGTGCGATTAGCGTTACAAAACATTTTAAGGGTCGTATTGAAGAGTTTGACCTGAATAATGAAATGATTAATGGTGACTTTTTCCGTCGTCGCCTCGGCTACGGCATTGTCAACGAAATGGCTTATATGGCAAAAGCTGGAAATCCGGATATTACCCTATATGTAAATGATTATGGTGTTCTTGTCGAGAATGGCTTCAATGCCAGCTCCTATATAACTCAAATCGAAAACCTTCTCGCAAACGGTATCCCTATCGACGGGATTGGATGCCAGGGCCATTTTGTCACATCCGACGAAGCTGATTCTTTCGGCAGAGCTGCGACTACGCCCGAGCATGTTCAGAAGACGCTCGACAAGCTCGCCAAGTTCAATCTGCCGATTAAAATCACCGAATGTCTTTTCGTCGCCGATGACGAGCAAGGCATGGCCGAAGCGCTTCGAATGTTCTTTCCGATTTGCTTCGCACACCCCAATGTGGAAGCCATTTTAATGTGGGGCTTTTGGGAGGTGGGGCACTGGCAACCACACACCGCAATGTGGAAAAAAGACTGGACACCCACGCCTCAGGCATTAGCTTATCGCGACCTTGTTTTTAACAAGTGGTGGACTCAAACTTCCGGCAAAGCTGATGGTAATGGGATGCTCAAAGCACGTGCATTTTACGGCGATTATATAATCACCTCAAATGGACGGGCAAAGAAGGTAACTCTAAGTAAGAAAGACAAATCGATAAAGGAAAGTTTTGAATAATAAAAATTTCGTAGGTTGCAACGCTAACTTACACACAAAAAAGCCCTGTACGGAGACAGGGCTTTTATCCACCGCAGGCGGATTAGTTTCTAGAACAGTTAAGTTTACCCTTCGACAGCTCGGTTGTGGGCGGAGATGCTCAGAACGAGTCTTGCTATTTGATATCCTCTGCGGGCCTTGATAGGTGGTGCAGGTAACCTTCCGTTCGGGGCCAGATGCTTCGACTCTGCCCCCGTTTCTGTCTTCGACAGAAGACACGGGGGCTCCGCTCAGCATGACAACCGGCTTGCGGCTGCATAGCTCGTGGCTTGTGACTCATCGCTGGTCGTTAGTGTTTCGTTAGCTTCGGTAGGCATCACGAAATCTACTGCAGGCGCATCGCTAATCCATATTGCTACAATGTAAGATCTCTTGTGGACGTCTATTCCGACATAAACATCATCATCCTTTGTCAGGCTGATTTTGTTGGAGAATATCTGCTTTCTGGATAGCCTCTTATTCATGGCCATTGCTTATCGAAAAGCACAAATTGTAACCGTTGAAAGGATGGCCTATATTATCTTGGACGGGTTATTAGAGCACCTTACGCTTGACAATGACGGTCCAGTAGCTTAGCTTAGTTGCTCCTGAAGCAATCGTTAACGGTAAAGTATGTTAGAGAAAATAGTAACACGTTTTGCGCCATCACCAACCGGGTATCTACACGTTGGTGGGGCACGAACAGCTCTATTTTGCTGGCTCTGGGCCCGGCGTAATAGTGGTGTATTCATTCTGCGCATCGAGGATACAGACCAGAAACGAAATACGCCAACCGCTACCCAGCAGGTGATAAACGACCTGCGGTGGCTCGGTATCGACTGGGACGAAGGCCCCGAAGTGAATGGGCCAAGCGGGCCTTACTTCCAGTCCCAGCGAAAAGACATTTACGACAAATACGTAAAGCAACTAATCGATCAGCAAAAAGCATACTACTGCTTCGAGACCGAAGAAGAGCTCCAAGCCATGCGCAAAGA
>Ga0307437_1001313_pt1 | contig 16856 bp, 9 predicted proteins | sample SalMarWE160390MG_FD_202146 | JGI IMG/M metagenome (GOLD analysis project Ga0307437, IMG submission 202146) | Salt marsh sediment microbial communities from the Plum Island Ecosystem LTER, Massachusetts, United States - WE1603-90 | ecosystem: Environmental > Aquatic > Marine > Intertidal zone >...
GTCTTAAAGCCAAAGCAGGGATAGTTATAATGGAAACAGGAGCGTCAAGTATTATTGCTAGCGGAGATTCTCTCAATGCCGGACGAATAACTCTTGAAGGCAGATTTGCTAATCCAATTAGAGTCTACTCGGATTATGCAGCAACTGATGCAGAGTTTATCATCATAGAATCAGAATCTTCGTCTAATTCAACTATTAAATGGGTCGACTTTTTTGGTGGCTGGACCAATGTCCAGATATACGACAAACGGTTGACTGAAGGGATCAAAAACTGCCGTTTCTTTGGTGCTAACTATGCGGTGTATCAGAATGGAGTAGAAGAATTAACCGATGTGAGGTTTTGCTTTTTCTACTGGAATACCATCTCTGTATATCTCGGCATCGATGATTGTTATGCTAACGAAGTCGAGTTTCTCCTGGATAATGTGGTTATTGATAATAATTTTGAGAGCTCCTCATTCGGTATTGTATTGTCAGGTTATCAAAGTGTACCTGATTACAGTACATTAAGGATATCCAATTCAGTAATCACAAACTCGTATTGCGGGTGGTTCATTGATGGGAGTTCATTCTACCCGCCAGTTATGTCGAATCTTGCATATTACGGCAACTACTATGATGATAATCTCTCTAGTTCCGGCTTCCAGAAGAATCCTATGTATCTCCCTCAAAGACCGTTTATTACTCCATCAGACCCAAATGGATGGCCATACTTCATTGAACCGAATAGCGCAGTTGCAGACGTGAATATTGGTGATTTATGGCAGAGTGCTCCACAGCAGTTGCTGACTTCAATATATGAAGATGGCACTCCTCGAGGCAACAAAGGTATTGGATTCGGTATGCCAATTTCACTAAGCTACGTTACTAAGGTAGGTGAACTTGCTTGCGACATAATTTCAGACGGCATAGTGAATCTTAAGGATTTTGCAGAATTTGCGGCAGACTGGGGAGCTGCCTCCGCCGGGTCACCCGCTGATTTCGATGATGATGGAACAGTTGATGTCAATGATCTCGATATGCTAAGTCAGAACTGGCTTCAGACCAGTTATATAGAGCCAAATGTAACTGACAACGGAGATTATCTTACTTTGACTTGTCAGGAAGCCAATGATGTGAATTTGACCGACTTCGCCTTTTTCCTTGATGGAGAATTTATTGCATTAAGGGATATTGATGAATACCCTACGTTCTTAGTTGACAAGATGAAGAATAAAGGCGGTGTCCACACCATTAAGGCAGTGATCAAAGGAGACCATTCTAAACCTTATGCTACTACTGGTAAGGCTGTTTCATTTGACACTCCTTTAAGTGGCATCAATTTTCAGGAGCTATTTGATCCGTGCAACTATTTCGTTTTACAAGGAGATGTAGCGGGTGGTTATACTGCTGATATTAACATCACGGATTTTGACAGCAATATCCTATGGTCAGATCAATTCTCCGATGATTTCACTTGTCTAATCGATCCGAGTACCTTCTCTGACGAAATTAACTATACTGTAGCATATTCAACCAGTGGCTCATCCGGCAGCGGATCTGCTCTAGCGCTTGGGGGCAAGCCAACAATGAAAACATCTGGCTTAGTAATTTGCATGCTGGCAAATGGCATGACAGAGGGAAGCAACTATACTGACACGGGAACCTGTCGTTATGCCGCCAAAATGTGGAAGGGAAATGGAGTAACACCTATCACTTTATTGGGCTTTGGAGAACATAATCAAGTCAATTTTGAGATGTTAAAAAAGGTCTTTTACAAATACCGTAACATTCGGTATATGCATATTAATTCTCATGGACATTGTGAGACTGACGGCGCAGGATTTTTTGGTTTCGATGTTCCGAGAACAAGATTCAGATTTAATGACGGGGATTGGCCCAGCCATAACTCAAGAATTTGGACCGACAAAGGATTAGATGTTCCTGAAGGATATGAATACCTTTCTAAAAGCCTAGAAAAACATTACTGCCTTGCACATTTTCCATTTAAGTATGACCAACTCAGGATTGTTGTCTTAGAGCCTTGCTATGCGCTTCGGAATATTGCTACCGAGGATGCTCAAAAATTAGTACATTATGTAGATGGAGCATATCAGTGGGAAGTAGACAATAACCAGAATGCTCATTATCAATATACTTACAGCGATGTCTGCTTTGCATTTAATGTCCGTAGCAGCAAGCAGATGATATTGGGTTCTGGTGAGTTAGTTGTTAAAGGCAGTATATACCCGTATTTCACCAGATTTATTAATGCTTTCTGGTATGGACTAGGTGCAGAAAACCTTAGTGTATATAACGCTTTAATGGACTGGGCGATACCTAATGCCAACATGCAGGTAATGAAAGAATTTAGGACCAGGGGAGCTGGAATACAGACTGATATTTACCTAAAACCTAATCCGTGATTTAAGGGGTAAAGAAATGAGAACTTTGTTAATTGTATTCAGTTTATTCATTGTTTTTTCAATTACCGGCTGTTCACAAGAGCCGGAATATGTAAAGCTTAACAGGGAGAATATAGAAAAACTGGATTTAAGCAAAGTAACTGAAATTGACCTGGTCTCAACTTCGGCTGGAGACGACCCAAAAGTTTGGAGAAGTATTTACAGGAACATTTTTCCAATAACCAACCCCGAGAAAATGAAGCGTATATTGTATTTTATTAAAACCGGTGAGCCAATAGAATATGCCGCTCCGTTTAAAAGTCTGTTTTTTAAGACTAAGAAAACAATATATTTCTTGGGTATCAGGTGGGACACTAAAGCCTGTTACGGTGACTTTTGGGAATCCTCTGAATTGCTCAGAAAGTTGGAATCCTGGGGCTTGGAACATCCAAAGGGCGAGTCCAATTTACCCAAAGGCCAAATATTTGATGGAGCACCATATGACCCCAATCTCATTAACCTGGACCCTAACTATATTCCTTTCCATTGAAAATTTCCGTATTTTTTAATCGATGAAAACTAGTAAAACTAGAGTAAAACTAGGGACAGCCACTGTTTTGTTGGGTTCTGGAGAAAGTGTTGTTAAGGACAGTATATACCCGTATTTTGCCAGATTTATTAACGCTTTCTGGTATGGGCTTGGCAGAACCATAAAACCAAGAAATAACCAATCGTTATTTGGGGTTGATAGAATGAATCCCGTTAGACATTGCCACGATAAGGAAATGGGTATCTCTAACGGGAGAGATTTGAAAATGGGATAAAAAATGTCTAACGGGATGAATGTACTTTTAATCGGCAGCGGCGGGCGCGAGCATGCCCTCGCGTGGAAATTAGCGCAATCGAAACAACTGGATAAGCTCTATATCGCACCCGGTAATGCGGGAACGGTTCAATGCGGGGAAAATGTTGACATCGGTGTTAATGATACTAATGCGCTTCTTGACTTTGCAAAACAAAATAATATAGGACTTGTCGTGGTCGGGCCGGAAGACCCGCTATCGGCGGGAATTGTTGATGCCTTTGAAGCGGCCGACATAAAGGCGTTCGGCCCCAGCGGAGAAGCAGCCCAGCTCGAAGCGGACAAGGCGTTTGCAAAACAATTGATGCGCTCCAGTGCCATCTCCACCGCCGAGGGCAGAATCTTCGAGCGTTTCGAAGATGCAAAAGCGTATATCGCAAGCAGGGACGAGGCCGTGGTGGTAAAGGCGGCAGGGCTTGCGAAGGGTAAAGGCGTCTATGTTTGTGACGACCCTTCCGATGGGATTCTGGCCGCTGAACAGATAATGTGCGATAAGATATTCGGGGCGGCGGGTGAAAAACTCATCGTCGAAGATAAACTGTTAGGCGAAGAGGCGTCCATCCTTGCTTTTGTGGACGGTCGGAATATCTACGTTATGGAATCGTCCCAGGACCACAAACCCATCGGCGATGGTGACACCGGCCCGAATACGGGCGGAATGGGCGCCTACAGCCCTGCGCCTGTGGTTACCGAGAAATTGATGGACCAGATTACGCGTGAAATTCTCGTGCCGACGGTGGATGGTATGAATCGCAGCGGCAGGCCGTATAAGGGAGTGCTGTACGCCGGGCTTATGATAACAGCCGGCGGCCCGAGAGTGCTCGAATATAACGTTCGCTTCGGCGACCCTGAAACGCAGCCGATTCTGATGCGCCTCAAAAGCGACTTGCTCGAGGTATGCCTGGCGGTTTGTGACGGCAAATTAAATGATGTTACCCTCAAATGGGACCCGCGGCCGGCGGTCTGCGTGGTGATGGCCTCCGGCGGGTATCCCGACAGTTATGAAAAGGGCAAAAAAATAACCGGCCTAAATGAAGCCAAGCATCTCAAGAACGTTGTCGTCTTCCACGCGGGAACCACTGTCAAGAACGCCGACATTGTTACCAGCGGTGGCAGAGTCTTGGGCGTAACTGCCCTGGCAGATACGATTGCCAAGGCAAAAGAAAAAGCCTACGAGGCCGTTGATAAAATACAATTCGACGGTGCTTACTGCCGTCGGGACATCGCGGATAAGGCAATAAGGAAATGATTATTGCTTGTTGGGCTGTGTACTTTATACCATAAACTAAAACTGATATAAGCTGTGAAATACTTTATTAACAATAGAGCATCAAAAAAGACCCGGGGCGGCAGGAGTCTTCTTCGCAGAATTCTCGACTTTTTGATTCTGGCAGTTGTTGTATGGCTTGCTTACATCCTGGCCGGCCGGTCTCTACGTCAGGTCGCCGTTGCACAGCTTGCCGAGCTGACGAATGCGAAAATCAAGGCCCAGTCCATTGATTTTAATTTCGACGGCTCGGTCTCTATCGAAAAACTTGTAATCACCCCTGAGCAGAGGTCGGAGCACGACGATGCAGTCCTCAGGGCTGAAAAGGTATATGCGCGTTTCGACATAGGCAGTTTGCTTCTCGTTCGGCCCAGGCTGAGGAAAATAACCGTTGATAGTTTTGTATTTAATGCACAATACGATTTGGATGCGAGGCTGTGGAATACAGCGGGCCTTAAGTTCGATATTCCTAAAGGTGGCGCCGGACAGGTACCCGTTGTTCGTCTCGAAAAGGGGACCCTTCAGTACAGTAAGGTCTCAAAAGGGCAGGCGCAAATCGTGATAAAAGTCCCTGTTGATGCCAGACTTGAGCCTGCTCAAGATTCGCCGACGGCTTACAGTTTCAGTATAACAACAGCCGAAACCGCACAGGCCGGCAAGAGCACCTTAAACGGCTCCTGGCAGCCGGGCAGGATTACAATTACCGGCGGGATTTCGTCGGCCGATGTACCCTCGATTGAGAGGGCGTGGAATATAAAGAACCTGACTGCTGATTTAAGTTACGATGCGAACAATATGTACTCATTGCAATTGAAGATAAAAGATCTTCTCAGCAGCGGTGGAGCAGGTAGTGAAGCATTTGCCTCTGACGGGCCGTCGGTTTTTGAAAGCTGGGCCGCATTTACAATCCTGCAGAGATTTTTGAACCAATACCGCCCCGCCGGGCAAATTGATATTGACCTCAAAGCATCCGGCAATTTAGAGCGGCCGGGTGAGAGTCAGCTTGATGGAAAGGTCTACTGTAAGGATGTTTCGATTCGGGATGTCAATTTTCCCTATCTTGTGCAGCATATTGCCGGCGAGATAAATTTCAGCGAAAAAGGCCTGACACTTAACAATCTCAGCGGCGACCACGAGGACGTCAAATTGGCTTTTACCGGCTGGTCGAAAGACTTCGGGCCCGATTTGCAGTACGATATTCGGATTAAAAGTGATAATATGGCTCTGGATGAAGACCTGTATGAGGCGCTCAATCCGAAACAGAAAAAGTTATGGTCGGCTTTTTCACTAAGTGGTCTTGCGGCGATAGATTATACATTCAGCCGGCGCCCCCGGACTGAGGACAAAAAGAACCTGAAGGTCAGGTTGTTTGACGCCGAAGTGACTTATGAGAATTTTCCTTATCCGTTAAAAAATCTTGCCGGCAATTTACTGTTCGAGGACGACGATATCACTATCTCCGATTTGGTTTCGCAGTATAACGGGCGTACAATAACGTTGAATGGTAAAGTCGCGGGGCGAAGCACCGACCGGCCTGAATATGATTTAACAATCAGCGCGAAAGACGTCCCCTTGGATTCCGAACTTGCGGCGGCGCTGCCGGCCAAACAAAGAAGCTTTTACGAGCAATTCGATATGAACGGCCTTGCCGATGCCGAGGTCAAGATTTTTGCACCTGAGCCTAATGCCGGCCCGACGGCTTTCACCGCCGACGTGTCTTTCAAAAAGACCTCTTTGCAAGTGGAACAACTGCCCCTGGTTATCCGGGACATATCGGCCACAGCTGTTGTCAGCCCTAATTCGATAAGTATTCAGGATTTCACAGGTCGCTATGGCGAAAGTGCGATTTCGCTTACAGGCCGAATCTGGCCGACCGATAAGGCCGAACAGAAACGCTACTGTTTGAAACTCCGTGCTGAACAAATGGTGCTGAATGATGATGTGATTGAACTGTTACCGGCATCGATGGGGAAAATTTTCTCCGACTGGCAGCTAAAGGGAAAGATAAGTATTATCGCCGATTTGAATAAAGGCGATGTGAATGACTGCCCTGATGATAGGATCATCGTAGAATGTCTGGGCAACAGCGTGAATTTCCGTTTTGCAAAAGCGGCGAAGAACCAGGACCCTGTCAATTTTAAGCCGCCCGCATATCCCCTAAAAGATGTCACCGGAAGATTGATAATAACAGCCGACAGTATAAAGCTGGATAATATTACTGCAGCCCCTGTCAATAAGATGCAGGCTACAGAAGGCACCTCAACTATAAAACTAAACGGCGATCTCGACAAGTCGGGACTGGCGGATAATGCTTTCAGCAGCGGCAGATTAACACTTTCGGCCAATGATATTCTGTTCGATGAGCGTCTGGGGCAGGCTCTGCCCGGAGTTCTTCAGGATTTGTATATTAAACTCGTACCTACGGGCAGATTTGATTTGAAACTCGAAGATATTCAAATGTCCCCTGCCGGAGATGGTGAAAGGAATATTGACTTTGCCGGTAATGCGAAATTGAAAGGATGTAATTTGAACATCTGGCCCGCCGTGAAAGAGATGGCTGCCGTGTTGGATATGAACGGCTTATACAAGACCGCCGGCGGATTCGGTGATGGCAGGGTATCCGTCTTTGCGGATAGTTTCAAGGTTGGCGGCAAGTCGGTAACCTCGCTAAAGGCGGACTTGAATTATGACCGACGCAGCCAGATTTGGGCCGCCGAAAGTTTTGTAGGTGATTGTTACGGAGGAAAATTGACGGGTAAATTCGAATTCAAACAGCCGACCGAAGGGCCTTCGGAGTATCAGCTCCAGGTAGGCTTTAACGATATCGACTTAAAACAATTTCTTTCAGGGCCCAACCGAGATGAAGCGAGTTTTGTTACCGCTTCAAACGGAACGGATGAATATCAGGAAGCACGTGAACAGTCACAATCCAACGGCACGACCAGCGGTAAAATGAGCGGCTCGTTGAGTCTAAGAGCCGGCGTTGGTGGCAGTTCTTCACGTCTCGGCAGATGCAGACTGATAATTACCGATATGTATGTGGGCAAACCCTCACCGCTGGCAAAGCTCTTGCACGTATTAAAATTGACGGATTCGAAGGATTTTGTATTTAAGCGGATGTTCGTTGATTCGTATATCAAGAACGACCGGCTGGTTTTTGAAAAGTTCGATTTGTCCGGCGAATCACTTGCCTTCAACGGCTCAGGCTCGATGGACCTGAAAAATAAGCAGGTGAATTTGGCCCTCACCGTTCGGGGCAAGCGCCTTGCGGCTGCAGAACCCTCGGTTTTGCAGTCACTGGCCGAGAACATCGGCAGCGGTGTGGTGAGAATGGATGTAACAGGCAGTGCCTACAACCCGGATGTGAAAATCAAAACCCTGCCCGTCATCAAAGATTCGCTGAAAATCCTCGGCAAAAAAACACCCAAAGCTGAAAAATGAGGTTAAGCATAAGTTTTTCGTCATGCGAAAGCTGGCCCTACCATATGCAATTGCACTTTATCTTCTTATAATCAATGTCCAAAGCATTCCACATTTCGACTGTTTCTTTGCACAAAGCTACGTTGGTGAAGTTGTACTTACTTTTCAATTGTAAAATTATTGTTTGATACATGTCATGTCTGCTGTTGAAATCAATTTTCTTACCCCAATTAGAAGATTCCCCTAAATATTTCACCCAGCTTTTGTCCGAGCATCCATTAATAGTGCTTTGAAGGCCCCTTAAAGAACCTAAGGTTATTCTTTCAGGCGTAATGTTATCAAATAAGATGTCAAGCAATTGCACGTAGTGTTCTTGCCAATTTTTTACAGGAACCATAGGGTCAATTCTAATCCTTACCTCATACCCTGCATCAGAAACCTTTTTAGCAGCCTCAATTCTTTTTAAGACTGAGGGTGCTTTTTCCCATCTCTTAGCGACAGGTATAGCGTTTAGGCTAAAGCTAATGATTACTTGATTATGAGGCCGAATCTCTAATAGATTGTTTACGTTCGAAGATTTTGTCAGAAACAATACTTTATGAAGATTCTGTTTCTCAAAAAAAGGGATAATAAACTTCGAGAAAGGAAATTTATCATCCTCGTGCATTAAAGAATCAGCAATTTCACCTGCATTTAGGATTTCAGGAGTTTTTACTTCTTCGAGAAACTTTTTAGTATGGAGCTCAATTTTCTCATAGGGTTTGACTACTGGCAATTTACCTTTAGGCTGGAATCTAAAAGTCCCCTTGAGATAACACCAGGCACAGTTGTAGGGACAACCATAAGCCCATTTTAATTCGAGGAAATGGGGACAAACAACATCTGTTTTGCTTTTTGGTAACGGCGTTTTGTCAAACCTTGTAATAATCGAACCATCGTTAACCCGCGCAACCAATGTTTCCCTTGTTCCATCAATTCGTTCAAATTCTCTATAGTGAATTTTTACTTTAATGACCCTTAGCCCCACGTGAAGTGGAACGTCTTCACACTCCTGCTTCGGCGAATATTCCATAACAGAAGAACCTCGCTTCTCGCCAGGGAAATTAAGCAGAGGATTATATTTTGGCCTTCCGTTCTTAACCTTCTCGACACCTATATTTTTAAGCGCCTTATCTAAATCCTTGGCAAGGTAGTTAGTCTCCTGCAAAGCATGCCCCAGAACCTTATTATATTCAATAGCTCTCTTACCTTTATATTTATCTGAGATTTGTTTCTGAAAGTGACGAAAATCTACCTCTGCGAATAGAGATGGCTCAAAATATCGTTTGCTTTCTTCACTGAACATTACGTCCTTCATTATCTTAAATCCTGTTATCTTCTTTGTGGCATAAACTAAGTAGTAAAACGTCCTGTTTTTCTTAGGAAATCTATTTCGAAAATACCAAACAAAAGCACCTTTCTGCCTAATTTGCTTCTTATATAGTTCTATCAAGTCAATTTCTTCTTTGGCTTTCTTGTATTCCGAAGTTCCAAACAGTTTAGTAATGGTTTTTTCAACTTTTGGAGCTTTAAGCCACCTCTGAATTGAGTTATATTGAAAATTTATGAGGACTTCTTTATGAGGCAAAGCCAGTATGGTTTCTATCTTATCAAAATCCATGCCAGAGAATCCTTCTGGATCTATGAAGAAGAAAGCTGGCGACTTATCAATTTTGTTTAATATTGCGCCTATGCAGGTCAAAAATTCGCTATTGTATTTCTTAATATCCAACTTTGTTTCAAATTGTTTAAGTGAAGTCTCCAAAATCTCATACCGTTTTGGGTCTCTTTCGATACAAATGCAATGAAGCTTACAGGTGGGCTTTTCATATTTGGTTAAGATTTTAGCAGCAATTACTGGCGACCCTTCTTCGCCGGTCTCATATTTACCAGTCCCAGCAAAAGCATCTACATAATAAGCATCTTTAACCCAGGCCTGATTTGAAATAATCTTGGCCCAGGGCTCCAGATAATTTTCAAAGATATTATGCTTAGAAACGGTTTGAATTTCTTTTTCTTCAAACAAATCCTTCTTCAACTCATTTCACCTCAAAAACTATATTTTATTTTTTTGTATTCCCATTTTTCCAGTGATGAATCCCTAATCATATCGCTTACTTTTTATCCCCATAACCCATATCCTAACTGTTCTTTACCTTGACCGCCATTAGCACGCTGCAACTCTCCAATTTATCCCAATTGAAGCCGCGTGAGAACAAACATTTTATCCTTTGCTTTTTCGAACAGTAAAATGGATTTCTTGAGTCTGCGGCTCTCATCGCCTAACCAAGCTAGAATTACTTCTGTTTTCTTCGATAGATAATCCGGCAATTCATGTGCTGCATTCCCGTAGAAGCTATACGAAGGATTGGTACTGCCCACCTTGGTTAGCACTTCTGATACAGCCCCTGCTGCAAGGTCTGCCACTGCTGCAAAATCCTCCTCTAACCTGTCTCCCTCGTCTAATCTTGTGGTACCTACTCCCAATTCGCCTAGATTATGCTCTACGTACATACTCGTAAGCGCCGAGATCAACCCGGCAACGTCAGATGACCGCGTCGGATTCGCCAGAATTTCATCCTCATCGGATATCCAATAAATATTCTGATTTGGTTTTGCGAGTCCCGCAATTACAAGGCTAATAAAATGCACGATTCTGAACATGTTCTCAAGGCTTTTGGCATTCCAGCTTCCCTGCAGCACCCCTTTATTTTGTACCGACTCGAATGCTTTTTTATCTATATAAAAATTCTTAATCTCTTTACGTATCCCGATGCTTAGGCACAATCCTTCAATCTCATCTGAGGCCTCTAAAAATGGAACCAAAGCTTTAAGACGATTAGCATCATTTAGCTTCTTGAAGCTCATCCTCCGGCCATCCGCCATGTATCTACTACGAACACTCTGACGGAAACATTCCCAACACGCAGAGTTGTCTAAATCAGCGACCAATATCGATATTACAAAATACCTACTTCCACTATCATATCCACTATAGTCTGAAGTAACGTACAGGGTTGAACCATTCAGCTCAGGAAGCTTAGCTTCTGACAGTATCCTATTAAACGTCCCCATCCAAGTAATGTCTTTTTCTTTTACATTATTCCATCGCGAATCGGCCATAACCATCCAACTTGAATTATATAGCTCTATATATCACCGCAAACACAGTCAACCTTTACACCACTCTACCCGGAACGTCAATTCCGGTCAACGTAAAAACTTTACAATTGAAAATTGGAGGTCCATGCGGGCTGTGATTTTGATTGCGGAGAAGATTGGAGTCAACAATTTTGTGTGCTGAGTTTTTTGACTTTTTTGGTTGGGGATTTTGGTCTTGATTATTTGCTGTGCAAAATTTACTATGTTCTTATTGTCAACAGAAACGTTTAAGGCTTGGAGGTGTCGTTTATGGCAAATTACACAAACGATATGGACAGGCGTCAGTTTTTGCAAATTAGCACAGGGTCAGCGGCGGCGATGCTGCTGGCCGGCATACAGCTCCAAGCGGAAGAAACAAAAACGCAAAGGCCGAATATCCTCTGGGTAAGCTGCGAGGACATCAGTCCAGACCTCGGCTGCTACGGTGACAGCTACGCGGTTACGCCCAACATCGACAAACTCGCGGCCGAGGGTGTCCGCTACACCAACGCGTATACACATGCGGGCGTTTGTGCCCCGGTACGTTCTGGTATCATCACCGGCATGTACCCAACGACTATCGGCACACAGTATATGCGATGTAAAGGCGTACCGCCCACAGCGGTTAAGTGCTTCACCGAATACCTCCGCGCAGCAGGCTATTACTGCTCGAATAACTCCAAGACCGATTACCAGTTTGACCCGCCGATGACCGCCTGGGACCAGTCCAGCCGAAAGGCACATTGGCGAAATCGTCCTGAAGGTCAGCCGTTCTTTTCTGTTATGAACCTGACTATTTCCCACGAGAGCCAAAACTGGCCTAAGAAGGGAGAAAAACTTACCCACAATCCCGCCGAGGCTATTATACCCCCATATTATCCCGACACGCCTGTTGTCCGTGAGAACCTGGCAAGGTACTATGACAACGTAACGAAAATGGATGAGCAGGCCGGAGAAATCCTTCGACAGTTACAGGAGGATGGCCTGGCCGACAGCACTATCGTGTGGTTTTGGAGCGACCATGGACGAGGCCTGCCGCGATGCAAGCGGTGGATTTATGACTCCGGCATCCGCGTTCCGCTTGTCATTCGCGTGCCGGAGAAATTGCGCAGCATTGCGATGCCGAAGAAACCCGAAGCCGTCAAGCCGGGAACGATTAACGACGAGATGGTTGCGTTCATCGATTTTGCGCCGACGATGCTGTCACTGGCCGGCGTCAAAATTCCCGCCCACATACAGGGTCAGGCCTTCCTCGGCGGTCAGAAGACCAAACCTCGTGAGTATATCTTCGCGGCACGCGACCGTATGGATGAAACGTACGACCTCATTCGTGCGGTGCGTGACAAGCGCTTCAAATACATTCGCAACTACATGCCTTATCTTACCCGCGGCCAGGACATCGAGTATATGAACCGGATGCCGATAATGCAGGAGATGCGCCGGCTAAATGCCGCCGGTAAATTAAAGGGACCGCAGAGGCAGTATTTCGAAGAGACAAAACCGGTCGAAGAGCTCTACGACACGCAAAAAGACCCGCACGAGGTGAACAACCTGGCAGGCGACCCCAATTACAAAGATGTTCTTGAGCGTATGCGCAAAGTGCACAACAAGTGGGTCGAAGAAACCGGCGATATCGGCCTTATACCGGAGCCGGTCTTTGACGAGATGAAACGTCCCGGCGGGGTGTGGCGCAAGACTGCCGACCCTGAGATAATCGTATTATCCAGCAGGCAGGATACGGTCAAAATCAAGCTCACCTGCGCTACCCCCGGTGCCTCTATTGCATACAAGTTTAGAAAAGCACCGGATAAAGACAGCGGCTGGAGACTGTACAACGAAACACTATCGATTGTGCTTGCAGCCGGCCGGACAGAGCTTGTTGCCAAGGCCTGTCGCATTGGCTTTAAGGACAGCAACGAGGTCAGGTTCAAGCTCGGTGACCCCGTTGTAGTGGTACCGCCGTCCCAAATCGTACTACATTGGAGAGAGAAGCTAAACAAGACAGACCTGCTTAAACGGCTGCGAAAAATCAAGGACTTGGACCGTTCGGGTAATAAGGCGATACCAAAATATTATGAAGCACTGAAGGACAAGTACGCTTCAGTTCGTTACTGGGCGGTCGTTGGATTGCACAATAACTGTAAAACAAGAGAGGATATCAGGCAGGCAAAGGCGGCGCTTAAGAAGATGCTGAAAGACGACTCTGTTGTCGTGCGCGTCGCCGCCGCGCACGCCTTGTGTGACTGGGGCCAAGAGAAAGAAGGACTACCCGTATTAGTCGAGGCATTGAAATATAAGAATAATAAAGCCGGCCTTTACACAGTTACCACACTAATGAGCATTGGCGAAAAGGCCCGGCCCGCCCTGCCGCAGATAAGGGACTGTCTAAAGGATTCGGATGGGTACGTCAAGCGCGTGACACAAGCAGTGCTGAAGCGTTTGGAAGACCATTGATTCGATGCAATATCTCTCTGATTACTGTAACCCTGATGAAGTGATATTTGACATTTTCCGCTAACGATTGTATATTTGGATTATCCCGACTTGGAGTTTGTGGAAATGTTTTTGAACGAATTTACAATCCTCCTGAGTTTGATAGCCCTGATTGTTGCCGGCATTTTATGTCTTATTCGCGTATTGAGGAACTTCTGCAGAAAAAGAAAAGGCCTTGAGCCGATTGAAACTCCGAAGTACAAAATAATGCTAAATCGTGCGCTCGTGGGCAGTTCCGGAAGCGTTCTTTTTCCTGCTGTGTTTTACTGGTCATTATATCTTCTTGCTCAGGAGATGACCTCAAAGGGCTTCGACGCAGATTATATCTCCAGGATGCGAATTGCAGCTACGGTTGTTTTTGGCTTACCACTAATAGCTGTGGGCTTTGTTTTCTGGATAGTGGGTTTGGTTGGCATCATCCATATAATTAAATACTGCCCGCAACAACGAAAAAACTCAAAGGCAATCATAAGCTACATCCTTGAAGCCTTTGCGCCTCTGTTTATTTTGGTAATTTTGATTGTTCCGTTGGCTGTTCAGTTATGTGACGTCAACACAAGCGATATGCTAAGTAGACTGTTTGTGTACATTTTCAGCTAATACATGTTACTACGGAACAGAGAATGTGTCAACTAAAGCATAGGTAACACTTTGTACCGACTACATGAATAACACTTTCTTGAGACAAAATAGGGACAGGCAAGGAATTTCGAATTACTAAATAAAGCACTTCGGACTACATTTTAGATTTTGCGCACGGCGAGGGTGTAAATCGGTATATTCTGCTTCAGGTATTTTCTCTCGAAGTTTGTGCCAACCCGCTCACCCACCTCGGCGCCCGCGGGCCGGGTAAACTCAATTTCCTCAAGCGTATTGTTTTCGGCGGCTATTAATCCTCTTATCACTTCAAAATACTCGGCGTGGTCGGTTGCGATTTTTAATTCGCCGCCCACTTTGAGGCGTTGCAGCAGTTGCTGCATATTTGCGGGGCGGAAAAAACGCCTTTTGTGATGTCTTTTTTTCGGCCAGGGGTCGGGGAAGTAGATGTGGAAGCAGTCCACGGAACTATCTGGTACAAACTCGGTTAAAAAAAACACGGCATCAGTGCGAATAATCCTGACGTTTTTCACACCCCATCGGCCGATACGGTCGACGGCATAACGGTAGTATCTCCGCGCCCATTCAATCCCGAGAAAGTTCGCGTCGGGACGAGCCATAGCCTCGTTGAGCAAAAAAGTGGCTTTGCCTGTGCCGATTTCGATGTGAACAGGTCCTGGACGTCCGAAAATCCGGGGGAAAATTTTTTCTCCGTCGAAATCTTCAAGCCTCAAAGAAACCGATGGATAGTCCTGTAAAGTTCGCGCCATTTGTGCAACCAGCTTCAAAATACGCAAAATAGAGAAAATAGCGAAGGTTCAGCATCTGTATTATACAAGCAAACACACGCTCAGCGAAGATTAAACTTGCTTTTTGAACTCACATCGATTAAACTAAAGATATGGGAAATCCGATAAAAATCGTGAACTTGTTCTTAAATGGAGGGTATTAGTTATTAGGATTAAATCCTGATTAGTTCATAATTTCGGGGCCGTTGGAAGGAAGACAAAGAAATGATCCTTCAACTTGTCAGAGCGCGGCGAAAGCGGATTCTGATAGACATCAATACCCAGAGAGACTGTCTGCTGGCTGATGGTAAGGCATGTATAAGGAACCACCGGCGGGTTTTGGCCCATATTCGACGCATGATGGCCTGGGCCAGAAGCAGTCATATCTCGGTCATCTCGATTGCTGAGGTTTACCCCAACAAGAAAAGCGACATCGGAGCAGGCTGCTGTATAGACGGAACAGAGGGACAAAAAAAGATACGGTATACACTACTGAGTAATCGCATCAGTTTTCCCGCTGATGGTAGTACTGATTTTCCCAGAGATATGCTCCGCCGGTACAGCCAGATTATACTTCATAATCGCAGCGCTGACCCCTTTAAGGAGCCGAGGATTGACAGGCTGCTCAGTGAAGTGCGGGCTAATGAGTTTATTCTGGTCGGCGCCGGTGCCGAAGCCGCTGTTATGGAGACGGCCCTGGGACTGCTGCAGCGAGACAAAAAAGTAACTGTCGTTGTTGATGCGGTAGGCTTTCATAATAGAAAACAGGGCAGGCTGGCACTTCGTAAGATGGAGGCAAAAGGTGCAAAGTTGGTAGAGACCAAGACGCTGGCCGGGATATCACATCTAAGGCAGGTCAGGATATGCAACTGCAAAAGTTGTCAGGGACAAACGGGAAAAGAACCGGCTCAAATTGGAGCGGCATAGCTCACTGGCCCGTCTTGAAAAGTCCGTATTAGTTGCTGAGTTAGTCCTTAACAAACCTCTATATAAAAATCTTATCCACGTATTTTCAATCCGCCGTTTTCCCCCTTGTAGGAAGTCGTTGACATATCTCGCTCACCGTGATATAAATGTAATTCGTGGCTTGTGAAGGGTATCTCGATAGAAATGCAATCCGATTTTATAGAACTCTGGTAGGGACAGGGAATATGGCTCAACAGAGGCTGGATGAATTTCCTAAAAGACACCACCCAAAAACCAGCCGGCTGAATCGCCGAACTTTTCTAAAGAGCATGGGCCTTGCGGCGGCTTCTGCGGGGATGCTGTTTGAATCGACAAGCTGTGTCATTAACAGCGAAAGGCGAGCGGCAGAAAAAAGCCCGAACATTGTGTTCATTTTTATTGACGACCTTGGCTGGCGGGACCTGGGCTGCTGCGGCAGCGAATATTACGAAACGCCGCACATCGATAAGCTCGCCGGCCAGGGAATGCGCTTTACCAGTGCTTATTCCAACGCACCCAACTGTGCCCCCACCCGTGCCTGTTTGATATCGGGCCAGTACACGCCGCGCCACGGGGTCTACACGGTCGGCAGTCCCGAGCGGGGAAAAGCACGCCTGCGAAAGCTGATACCGATAAAGAATAAAACAAATCTCGATTCGAAAATCGTCACTATTCCCCAGGCACTCAAAGCAGTCGGCTATAGAACCGCATGCATCGGCAAATGGCATCTGGGAGATGAAGAGCCGTTCAGGCCCGAGGACCGCGGTTTCGACGTTGTCTTCCGCAGGACCAGGCGAAGCCATTTCATGCCCGACGGACAGCATCTGACAAACAAGCTCACTGACGAAGCTGTAAAGTTCATCGAACAAAACCGCAACAAACCGTTCTTCCTGTATCTTTCTCACCACGCAGTCCACACG
>Ga0307437_1001324_pt1 | contig 16761 bp, 13 predicted proteins | sample SalMarWE160390MG_FD_202146 | JGI IMG/M metagenome (GOLD analysis project Ga0307437, IMG submission 202146) | Salt marsh sediment microbial communities from the Plum Island Ecosystem LTER, Massachusetts, United States - WE1603-90 | ecosystem: Environmental > Aquatic > Marine > Intertidal zone >...
GAGAGGGTTTGCGAACATGTAAACGAGAGAGAGGATCCCCCCCGATACGCAGGCAAAGAGGGTAAGAATAAGCACCATTTTCACTCGGTTATTCATGCTGAGCCCCTGTCCCGAATATTCTCGGCCTAGTCCCCCTGTTTATCATCGGGACCCAGGCATTCATGAAAAGTATTGCATACATCACTCCTTCCGGGAGCCCGCCAAAGTTCCGTATCAGGACCACGAGTGCGCCGATCCCGGCACCGAATATGACGCACCCCTTTTTCGTCAGTGGAGACGTGACCATGTCGGTCGCCATGTAGAGTCCGCCTAGCATCAACCCCCCTGCGAAAAGGTGGAACAGCCCGCCGGTGAACCGGGCCGGATTGATAAAATGGAGGGTCTGAGCGAGGATGAATACCGTGATGAATATGGAGGCCGAAGTCCTCCATTTTATATACTTCTTGATGAAGAGGTAGATGCTGCCGAGAATCAGGAGAAATGAACAGGTCTCCCCGATAGAACCACCGATGGTCCCGAAAAAGAGCAATCCGATGGGGGTGGAAACAGCGTCGAATTTCATGAGCGCGAGCGGTGTCGCAGTGCTCAGCGCATCCACGGCAGGTGCCGCGGCCAGCGCCAGTGAAGAAACCCGGGGAGCTATGTAGCTCGATATGAAAACAGGATATGTTGCCGCAAGAAAAGCTCGCCCCACAAGCGCTGGATTGAAGATGTTGTATCCGAGTCCCCCGAATATCTGTTTTCCAATGACAATGGACACGACCGCCCCGAGTATGACACCGTAGACCGGAAATTTGGGCGGAAGCACCATGACCAGCAGAATACCGGTGAGTGCGGCGCTGTAATCGGTAAGCGTGAAGGGTCTCTTCCGCAGCCGTACGACGATGTATTCCGACAAAAGGCACGTCGCAACCGAAACCGCGTAGAGGAGCAGCACATACCAGCCGAACTGGTATACGCTGAACGCAGCTGCTGGAAGAAGGGTTATGATTACACTGAGCATGATCCTGGGCACAGACTCATCGCTCTTTATATGTGGGGACGTGGAAAGAATGAGCTTGTTTTTCTCGTTTTCCATGCTACTTTTTCTCCCTCGCCTTGATCTCTCGCAATTTCTGTTTCGCAGTCTTGATAAGCTGCACAATGGGCCGCTTGCTGGGGCACACGTACGCGCAGCTTCCGCATTCTATGCAGTCATTTACACCGTATTTTTCCGCAAGCTCCCATTTCTCAGCTTCGGCGATTATCGAAAGCGTGGAGGGCAGAAGCGACGTTGGGCAGGCCTGCACGCAGAGTGAGCACTTGATGCACGGTCCGTGCCTCTGCAACATGTACGGTTCTCGCGGGAGAACAACAAGCCCCGACATGCCTTTTATGACCGGGACATCGAGCGAGCTCTGTGCAATTCCCATCATTGGACCGCCCATGATCACCTTCCCGGGCTGCCCGTCGGTGCCCCCCGCCTGTTCGATGAGCGCACTGATGGGAGTACCGATCTTTGCCATGAAGTTCGCCGGCGACTTCACCCCTTTGCCGGTGACCGACACCACCCGCTCAACAAGCGGCTTCCCATCCCTGACCGCTTCGCATATGGCAACCGCTGTACCCACATTTGAGACCACGACCCCAACATCCATTGGAAGCCCGCCGCTCGGCACCTCTCTGCTCAAAATCGCCTTGATGAGCATCTTTTCAGCACCTTGGGGGTACTTTGTCTGTGTGAGCATGCAATCCGTATTGCCGCTCAGCGCGTCACTGATGGCAGCTGCCGCATCCTGTTTATTTGTTTCCACCGCAAAAATGATCTTTTCCACGCCGAGGACCCTTCCGATCATCTTCGCCCCCAGAATGAGGTCCCCGGTGCGCTCCAGCATGAGGCGGTAATCTGCAGCGAGATAGGGTTCGCATTCGCATCCGTTGATTATAAGCGTATCGATCGGTTTTCCCTTTGGCGGTGACAACTTCACATGCGCCGGAAACGTCGCACCTCCGAGCCCGACGATCCCGCCGTCCAGCACCCGTCCAAGAATGTCCTTTGGATCAAGACATTCCACATCGGACCCCATGGGATCCATGTATTCAGATTCGCCCCCTCCGTCTTTTTGAACGATCACTGAAAGAACGTTCTGTCCGAGCGGATGGAGCGCTTTTTCTATACTTTTCACCTTCCCCGAAACAGGCGAATGCACCGGTACAGAGACAAAACCGCGTGCTTTCCCCAGGACCTGCCCCGGTTTCACGTTGTCTCCCCGGGATACGGCAGGCTCACAGGGAGCCCCGATATGCTGCGCAAGTGGAACCACGATGGTTTCCGGAACCTCAGCCTCCCGTATGGGCACGTCTTTGCAGAGTTCTTTTTCTTCCGGAGGATGAACACCACCCCTGAAGGTGAAAATATTCATTTGGAGAGCTCCTGCTAAGGGTATTTTATCCTGCCATCCTGACGCTGCATATTCAGATGTTCCATAATAGTGAGAATGAAAAAATTATTCAACCAATTATTTCCATAATAGCCAGACAAAAAATGAGCTTGCGGCGGTTGCGCCTATCGTAAAAGGAAGACCGATCCTGCCAAACTCTCTGATACCGATGGTGTACCCGTGTTTTTTCAAAATGGAAACAGCCACCACGTTTGCGGATGCCCCGACATGAGTAACATTTCCCCCAAGACAGGAGCCGATGAGAAGGCCGAACACAAGGAGATATGGAGAAGCGCCTATTTCGGACGAGAGAATCTGTGCAACCGGAATCATCGCGGTGATATAAGGAACATTGTCCACAAATGCCGAGATGATCACAGAAAACCACACGATGAACAGGTAGAGGGGAAACAGGTCTTTGCTCACATAGGTGAGCACGAGTCGGGCGATGTCCTTCATCACACCGGCTCTCAGCAGGCTTCCCACGAGAATGAATATGGAAGCAAGAAAAAGAAGCGTATCGAAATCAATCTTCCGCAACATCTCCCTGCGGTTGAGATTTTGTGTCCGCACGAACCATGCCCCCGCGACCCCTCCCAGCACCACGCACACCACACCGCCGAGATAGGTAAAATTCGGGTCGATCAGCGAAGAACATGCCAGAAGGACGACCATCAGGAGGATGAGCGCGGTTGGGAACCAGCTTGTGACCTTCTCCTGTTCGTGGGAATAAACGGGATTCTTATACTGCCTGAAGAAAAACCAGAGAATGAAAAACGAGACCACTGCACCGACCTGCACCGCGAAGAAAATACCGAGTTTTTCGTCGAGAATGAAAAACTGGTTGAAGTTGAGCTTCATGTACCCTGCGAGGATCATGCTCGGAGGATCGCCGATGAGTGTTGCGGTTCCCTGGAGATTTGATGAAACCGCAAGCCCGATAAGAAACGGCACAGGAGAGATGCGCTGTTTTTTGGCAATTTCGAGTGCAATGGGTGCAACGATTAAAACCGTTGCAACATTCTCCACAAAGGCGGATAATAAACTCGCCATTAAACAGATGAGGAGAATCGCAGTCCCCACATTTCTCGATCTGGAAACGAGGGAGTGTGCGATAAGCGCAGGGACCCGTGACTCGATGAACGCCTCCGCAATGACAAGAGTGCCGATGAATATACCGAGCACATTCCAGTTGACCGACTCTGCCACGAAGCGCGCAAAATCAGTTGGGGATCCGGCATCCATGAGCGCGGTGAGAACGAGAATCATAAAAGCACCTGTTCCCGCACACAGGGTTTTTTTCTTTGTGAAGAGTATGATGCCGATATAGGAGAGCGCGAACACGGAAAGAACGGAAAACTTGTAAGCCATGGCACTCGTCAGAAATAATTGATGTCGCTGTCCCGAATACTTCAATTATATTATTCACATATACGCTGTATGGGCAACCACTTTGATCACAATTCACCTGCAAAAAACAGCGCAGTGCATAACTGAGGTGAGAATTTCCGGGCACGGCGGTGGTGCAAAGGGTGAAGATATCGTCTGTTCCGCGGTTTCCGCACTCGCACAGACTGCCCTCTTCGGGCTTCTTCACTATGGAAAAGAAGACATCATCTCGAAAATGAGTGAAGGGGAGATGCTCATCCGGGTGAAGGAAACTGCGACGCAGGAGCACAGGGATATTTTCAACATTATTCTTTCCACACTATACATGGGGTTGGAAAACATACGAAGGAATTACCCTGAAAGGGTCAGGCTTGCAGTGAGCTCAGTTCCTGTTGAATAAAGATGAATACGCGATTCATTCAGGGTGCGCACAGAACAATAAGCTCAATACACGACTCCCGCATAGCCCACGAAACTGGAATCCGGGTGAATGTCGTAGCTTGTCGTGTACTCGACAAGTACCCCTCTTTCAGCCCCAAGCGCGCGTACAGCAGCGACTGCCGCTGCTGCACTCCCCGGGCAGCAGGCGTTTCGCATTTTCGCCGCTCTCTTCGTCACCTCATTCGGCTCGACGCTGAGAAAGGCATCGATCATAGCCCGGTCATTTGTCTGCTTTACCCACTCCACGCTCTCTGTGCCTGTTCCCTCCGGTGTGAATCCATAGTTCGGTCCATAATGTGTAAGATCCGTGCTTCCGACAACGCATGCGTTCATTTTCTTGTCTTCAATAAGCTTCGCAACAGCCTTTCCGATCTCTACCGACCGTTTCCCCGGGGAGATTCCCGCAAGTACGACAGTCGTGTGGGGGAAAAAATATTTTAAAAACGGTAGCTGAAGCTCAATCGTGTTGTCCCTGGTATAGGAAGAGGCGTCCTCCCTGATGAAGTCGAATGAAGAAAAAAGCGCACCTGTCGCCTCCCTGTTCACCATGACGGCTCCGAGAGGGGTCTGCACTCCGTCGTCAACAAAGAGAAAATCCGGGCCATCGGAAGGAAGATGCATCCCGAACAAAAAAACCGTGTCCGGGACATTTTTCGCCTGTATGCTCATGAATACGGACAGAGCGGTCCTGCCGGAAAAAAACCAACCGGCATGGGGAACGATCCCGCCGATCCCCTTGTATTCAACCTTCGGGAGGGTTACTTTGCTCTTCAACTGCTCTATCATCGCAACGCACTCTCTTTTCGATCCCGGATACCAGGCTCCTGAAAAATCCGCGCCCCGTATTCCCATAGCATCCCTCCTGTGTGAGATTTTCCGTGTGCTCACAGTGAGAATCAGCACTGTACCTTCATTATACCATTCATCTGCCTCGCACACCACTCTAAAGTGCACGATGAACGCTCTTTCAGCTCTCTTCAGTATGAAAAACGCAGACCGGTAACTCCCATGCGATTTCTTGAATTGCTCCAGCTCATTTTTCAGACAAAACAGATCAAGGGGGGCAGAGCAGACTCCGCATCCGTTATTGCCTCCTCGAGGTGCACGTAGTACTCATGCCACCATACGGTTTCTTGTATCGTCTATCTTGACCGTTTCATTTGATCATGTTTGGCGAATTTCTTCACATGTGATTGTATCGGTGATTCCGGCGGATTTCCTTTTGTATTGAAATTGGAATGATTGATTATTACATTATGAAAAGAATAGCAGGAAATGTTTGGAAAAGCAGAGAGGAAAAATGGCCGGGGAAAAAACAATACACACAGTCGTTGAAAACACGTTTCTCGAGATGCTGAAAGCGGTTTTCGGGGAAAATCTCGTTATGGTGTCCATTTACGGAAGCTATGTAAGAGGAAATTTTGTCGGGGGAGTGTCAGATGTGAACATTCTCATACTGCTCGAAAAACCCGACGCCGGACAGTTAGAAACCTTTGGCCGTGACGGATACAGGCTCATGAGAAAGTACAAAATTACCCCCCTCATTCTCTCGAAAACAGAGTTCGTGAACTCCGCGGACGTGTTCCCCATGGAATATCTCGATATGATGGACCGAAATAAAATACTTTTCGGTAAGGATATCACAGCAAAGCTTACACTCAGCCTGAAAAACCTTCGCCACCAGGTCGAGGACCGGCTCAGGGGCGCCGTCGCTTCACTTCGCCAGGCCGTCGTCGCATCCCGGGGAAAGGAAAGAATCCTCAGGAAGTGGCTGAAGAACTGGTACGGTTCGATGGGAGCGCTGTTTCGCGGCGTGCTCCGCCTGAAAGGGGTCAAAAAGATCCCGGTGGACGCTGAAGAAGCCGTGCGTATGATACAAAAGGAGCTGAAAATCGACATAGACCCCTTCCTGCGGCTCATCGCTTTAAGAAGGGGTGAAAAACTTCATACAGGTGAACTTCTCGGAGACCTTCTCTCCAGTTTAAGAAACCTTATCGCCGCCGTCGATACCATGAATTTCGGGGAATAACAAATGAAGAGAGTACGCATCGCCACACTGATTATGATCACGCTGCTCATCGCGATTCCCCTCTATTCACAAAAGCTCCCAGAACCGACGGGATACGTGAACGACTTTGCAGGGGTCATCGACACGGGATCAAAAAACCAGATGGACCGAATTGCCAAAGCTGTTCAGGAAAGCACTGGTGCGGAAATAGCAGTTGTTACGGTTGAAACCATTGAACCCTATGGAAGCATCGAGGAGTATTCTGTGGAACTTGCATCCGAGTGGGGAATCGGAAAGGCGGGAGAAGACACCGGAGTGCTCCTCCTTCTTGCGATGCAGGAACGACGGGTCCGTATCGAAGTCGGCTACGGTCTCGAAGGGACCATACCCGACGGGCTTGCGGGTGAAATCATCGATAACTCAATCCTTCCGAGTCTTCGGGTCGGAGAGTACGGAACCGGCTTCCTCAAGGGTGTCCAGGCAGTGAGCGGGATCATTGCAGAAGAATACGGTGTTGACCTAGACTCGTCCTACATCGTGGAGAGCAAAAAATACACACGGCAGATATCCTCAGGATTGAGCCGTCTCATTATCATCCTCATATTTCTCGTCCTCTTCGGCGGCGGAAGATTTCTCCTTCCGCTTCTCTTTGTGGGAGCTGTCTCACGAAGAGGTTTCTATGGCGGAGGGTTCGGTTCAGGAGGAAGCAGTTTCGGCGGAGGCTTTTCCGGATTCGGAGGTGGGGGGTTCGGCGGCGGCGGCGCCTCACGGGGTTTTTAAGCGCCCTTTTCCGGGAAGTTACTTTAAAAAACGGAGCAGAGTATGGTAAAAGGTAAATTGTTGGGTATTCTTGTTGTCGTTGGCATTATTGTCGTACTTGGCGTCATCATATCAGGATGGTTCATAACCACGAGAAACACGCTCATCACGCTCGAAGAAACCATCGATGCGTCCTGGGCGGAAATAGACAATCAGCTGAAAAGGCGAAGCGACCTGATACCAAACCTCGTTGCCACGGTCAAGGGGTTTGCCACACAGGAGCGGGAGGTGTTTACGCAGATTGCGGAAGCCCGTTCCAAGCTGGCGGGGGCCACAACAGTGGGTGAAACAGCACAGGGATACAACCAGCTTCAGTCCGCACTGGGCAGGTTGCTGGTCATCGTCGAGGCTTACCCTGAGCTGAAATCAAATGAAAACTTCATACGCCTTCAAGATGAGCTCGCGGGAACGGAGAACCGCATTGCCGTCGCGAGAAAACGATACAACGACAGCGTGCGGGTGTTCAACACGAAAATTCGCATGTTCCCCACCTCCACCGTCGCAAACATGATGGGACTGGAAAAAAGGGAGTATTTCGAGATCGAGGAAGGTGCACGCGAAGTACCTGAGGTGGATTTCGGCAGCTGAGATCGGAGAAAAACTCACACGAGCACTCCGCTCTCAATGTCTTATTAATCAATCGCCCCCCGGGTTACGATAATATATAAAGAGAGAAGTACTGTTTCGAATGGATCAACGATCGTATGCCCATGACAACATTACTCCATCCTCACAAAAAGCGGACAGATTCATACCGTATTCTTATTGTCGATGATGATGAGCTGATCATCGAAAGTTTTGAGCGGGTATTTCAGGAATACGAAAACAACTTCGAGGTCGACAAGACAACCGACAGCAAAGAAGCGGTTCGATTAATTGAGGAAAGGGAATACGACCTCATCATTACCGACATTGTCATGCCCGATATAGACGGGATTCAGATTCTTCAAAAAGTGAAACAGGTGCAGCCGGACTCTGAAGTGATTCTGATAACTGCTTATAGCTCAACAGGTTCAGCGCTTGACGCGATGCATTTCGGCGCCTTCGATTACATAACGAAACCCTTCGACCTTTCCGAGCTCAAAGTCCGTATCATGCGGGCAATCAACAAGAGGAAGGCTATACTCGAAAAGAAGAGAAAAATTGACGAAATCGAGCGACTCTGCTACACCATTTCCCATGATTTTAAGTCCACTCTCGTCTCGATAAAAGGGTTCACGAAGATTCTCATACAGGATCACTACACTCAGCTTGCCAGCGAGGGGCAGTTTCTGATCAACCGGATCAATGCAAATATCACCACAATGGAATCAATTGTCGAGGGGCTGCTCGAGTACATGAAAATTGGGAGCTGGCAAATCAAAAAGGAGAACATCAACAGCGGCGATATCATCCGTGAAGTCGCTGCAAATTTTACCCCAGCGCTAAAGGGGCATGAAATCAACATGATCATCGCAAAGAGGCTCCCGGAAGTGTACTTTTACAGAAACGGGCTCAGGCTGGTGTTTACGAACCTGATTGACAATGCAATAAAATACTCTTCCGGCGAGATAAACTCTTATATCAAGGTCGGGATTGATGAGAAGGCGCTACCCGACAATCACTTTCATCACTTCTACGTCGAAGACAACGGCACCGGAATCGGTGAAAAAAACCTCGACATCATTTTTGAGATATTTCAGCGAGGTACACTCGGCACTCAGAAACACGGGTATGGAATCGGACTTGCGATTGTCAGAAAAATACTCAAGACCATGCACTGCTCAATCCGCGCCGAATCTGAAGAGGGAAAACCGACACGCTTTACGTTCACCCTTCCAAAAGCGGTTAAAACTTCACCTCGGTCCTGACACCGGCGAATACACCGCTTTTCCCCTCAGGACCGTATGTATGGGCATATCCAATGCCGACCCGAAGCGGGAAATGGTACCCAATGAGAAAATTCAATTTAAGCTCTGCGCCGACCGAAGCACGAATAAAGCCGAAGGGATCGGAAAACAGCTCACCCAGATCACCTGCGACGAACTCTTTTCCCGGAGAATCGGACATAATGATACCCGCATCATAGAACCCGTTCAGGGTGATATTCTTAAAATACAGCGGAAACGCATGAATCCCGCGTTCCACGTACAACAGTGGAAATCCGAGCGTTGTTTTGAAGTCCATTCCGAATGAACCTTCAACCTCTTCAGGATATCCAACCGTGTACACAGGATCCAGAGGGGCGAACACTGCGGGGCTTTCGTATCCAGAAACGGCCAGTCCTCCCGTTTCCCCTGAAAAAATTTTCGAGTTGATTCTGAAATTGAGGAGCACTGCGCCAAACGGCCGAGAGTACATTGACATACTGGTGTCAAAGGCGGTAAAATTTTTCCCCGATTGAGGGTGGTGGTATACTCCCTGCTGAAAAATGATTCCTCTGTCCGGCCCTATCCACCGTATTGACTGTTTCGTACTCGCAAGTGAAAGGGATGCAGCAATTCCCTCATAGGAATTCTCGAATATCCCCGCAATCTCCGTTGTAAAAACGAAATCATGTTTCCGCAAAGCATAGGTGATCCCGGGTGAAAATGCAAAATAAGGATCGAACCCATCCTGGTCTGATGCCTGTGCGGTGAAGAATCTTCCAAAATAGGAGAAGTGCGGGCTGTTGTAGGAGTAGGAAAATACCGCCTTGTACTCAGCATCATATACGTCGTATACAAGCCCGAGGCTGTACTCATGCTTCTTAAGCAGATCATTCCCGCGGGTGTAGAATCCTATACCAAAGCCTACACTGTTCCCCATCATGAACGGAAGCCAACCGCCGGGTAAAAGCCATCTTCCCGGCCTGTAACGGGTGATCCTGTATGAGGAATCAGCTGCACTGCGCTGTACAGCTTCCGTGCTCGTGCCCGCCACCGGCCCTATTTCTACGTCCTGTTCCCAGTATAGGGTATCGAGTTCATCCATGTGCATATTGGACACCTGAAATCCTTCCGCCGAGTATACTCCGCACACGACCAGGGCGTTTTCCGAAACACACGGTTCGAACATACCGGTGAGAATATTTGTCCTGCGCCCTGTCTTTCCCGAAAAAATATTCACCGTGTACAGGTTGTACACACCATTTTCATCACCCACAAACATGAGCTCTCCGCTGCCAAGCCAGCAGGGGGAGTATGCCCTGTAGCGTGAATCCGTGACACGCACAAATGCGGCATGCCCCTCCTCGAGGTCCCGTAAAAGAGTATAGCAGATACCCCGTGTTCCACCTGCGTCCCGAAATGAAAAAGCAACCAGTCTTCCGTCGGGAGAAAGCACCGGATCTTCAAGCAGAAAACCCGCTTCCAGCGCTCCATCCTCGAAGGACTTCACGCAGGAGAAGCGCTTGTTTTTCCCATCAATGTCGAAAAAGCTGAGCTCCGTACCCCACGGAGAAGAACGGCACACGAGAAACCGATTTTCCTCTTCAAGGACACTGAATCCCTGAGCACCGCCTTCAGCAGTGATCCGTTTCTCTTTTCCTGTGCGCAGTTCGAGTTCATATATATTGCTGCGAATGCAGAGGTTTTTTTCGATATCGGACCGCAGATAAAAGATCCTTGTTCCATCATTCGAAAATCTGATGTTGAATGAATAGAGCCCCTTTTTCATGCAGCGGGTTGTTCCTGTTTTCGGATCGAAGAGATAAAGTCCCCCGAGCCGGTTCAGCGGCCTCAAGGAGTAGGCAACCAAATCCCCGAGGGGATTGATCGCAAGGGAATACAATAATCCCTTCTCTTCGGAAAGCAGCTCATATTCGGTGACTTCCGCCCTTTTTATACGGTTGACAACTTTTTCGCTTCGCGCCTCCTCTTTCCATTTCCACTCGTTCCACACTCGGTTTGCGCGCTTGCCGTATACACTTCGGAAAGGCTCCCCCCATGTATAGAACAGACAGGTTCCGCTCTTTCGGTTGAATTCGAAGAGTGTGCTCTCTCCGTATTCGCTGGCAAGATGCTGCACAAAAGAAGCACCGTACATGTATCTTGTCTGTCCCAAAGGCCAGATTGCGGTATCGTTGGACGCAAGATCAATCGATGGAAACATACGCTGCAGGCATGCAGTCCGAATATACATCTCGCTCACCGGGGAGTGAGCTCTTCCGTATCCATGCTGGTTTACAGTTTCGGAATACACCGCAAATCCCTCTCTATAGAACGGGGGCGTGCAGGAGTTAGGATAGATGACGTTCCCGAATACTTTGCTCATGACAAGCGGCAGTCCGCCTCGTAATTCTAGATGAAACACGTGAGAAAGTTCATGAAGAAGAACAAAGCTATACCATTCTCGGTAGGCATCGAGACCGGTTGAAACGGCTCGGTACGGATGAACCGCATATATCGTCACAAAGAGTCCTCTGGGGCCTTTCGCAACGTATCCGTTTGCAAAGTCACTTCTCGAGCTCAGGAGTATGTCTATTTTTTTTCCCGGTAAGTATCCTGTCCATGCGGTGAGGAGATGAAATATTTTCTCCGCCTCATCGGAAATGAGCAAAGAAAGGCGTTGCAGATGAACAGGGTAGAGCACACGGAAGTGCGCGCTCTCGACAACATACCATTGAAGCGTGCTGTCATCCTCCGGTCCACCGAAAAGAAAGATATTTCCTTCCTCAAGACTCGGTCCGTTTCCCGAAGCCGTTTCCGCAGTACATACTTTTGGAAGGGAGAGGAGACACGCTCCCGAAAAGAACAGATATACTATCCACAGAACAAATGCATTCTTCAAAAGTACCTCCCGCAAAACCAGCAGCACTGTCTGTATTCAAGTATATACAAAAAGCGGGCGTATTCATCACTTTCACTGAAAAAATGCTTGACACTTATCAAATCGCAATGGTAGTATTAATACTACCACAGAGAAATGGCGCATTCAGATGTTTTTCTATGTAAAAAGTAAAAAACTCCGTGGAGCGGGAACACACCGCGCATATCTTTCTTTTTCCCGTAACTTGTACGAAGAGGGGGTGAACGATGAAAATCGGAGCAAAAGGTAAGAAAATTATTGCAAAGGTCGGACTCGAGCTGATGAAGGTCAACTTCATCATGAATCAATATCTGAAATGGGGTGAAAAAATAATTCTTAAAAACCTCGTTGAAAAAAACGAAAGGAACAGACCGATCGGCGCTCAGCAGGAGAAGTACTACATAGTGAGAAACCTCATGAAAGCCTTTGAGAGAAAGCTCAGGGCCAATGCGCTTGCCCCGGGGGTCAGGAATTTCGTGTTCAACAGGCTTATCGGCGATGTCATTATCAACTGGCGGGAGCGGCATCCGGACGCAGCGGCGAGAAGAGACCGCGAAGACCCTCTTCCGCTCTATGTGGTGATCAGTCCCACCCAGAAATGCAATCTTTCCTGCATCGGGTGCTATGCGGCGAGCTCCAACAAGACATTCGAATCACTCGACTGGGACACCGTCGACGAGATCATGCGGCAGAAGAAAGAGCTTTGGGGATCGTACTTTACCGTCATATCGGGCGGTGAACCGCTCATGTGGGAGAGCAACGGCAAGACCATTTTCGACCTGTACGAAAAGTACAGCGACACCTTTTTCCTGATGTACACGAACGGCACTCTCATCGATCGGGCAACCGCGAAGCGGTTTGCCGAACTCGGGAACGTTGCACCAGCAATATCGGTCGAGGGCTTCGAAGAGGATACCGATTACCGGCGTGGGAAGGGTGTGTACAAAAAAATTCTCACTGCAATCGACCATCTACGCAATGAGGGAGTTCTCTACGGAATATCCTTTACTGCGACAAGACTGAACGCCGACAATATCCTCCACGATGACTTCATCGACGAGTTCTTCGACACGCAGGGGGCGGCATTTGCATGGATGTTCCAGTACATGCCGATCGGGAGGAAACCAGACTTCCAACTGATGCTCACCTCGGAGCAGCGAAGAAATCTCTGGTCCAGTGAACAACACATAATCAAGGACAAAGAGATCTTTTTTGTGGACTTCTGGAACGGAGGACCTATCAGTGACGGGTGCATCTGCGCCGGCAGGAAAGGCGGCTATATGTACTTTGACTGGTCCGGGAATGTGATGCCCTGTGTATTTGTTCCCTACTCAGTGGGAAACATCAACAAGGATTTCTTCGACAAAGGGAAAAACCTCAACGATATCCTCGAAACCCCGTTCTTCACGAAGCTCCGTGAATGGCAGGCAGGGTACAGCTATAAAAAACCTTCACACGAAACAGGGAATGAGATCACTCCCTGTCCGATCAGGGATCATCACAGCGAATTTCACCGCATCGTTGAATCCACTCATGCAATCCCTGTAGGTAAGTCAACCGAGAAAGCGTTTCATGATGAAAACTATATTAAGGGGCTCACCAGAATCGGTGAAGAAGCCAACAAAGCAACAATCGACATCTGGCAGAAGCAGTATCAGAAAATCTGATTGTGCTCCTTGAAGAAAAAAATGCCCGTTTGTTCTCACAGACGGGCTTTTTTATTCAGATGAAAAATAAATTACCCTGTTTTCCCGTGCCGACTGTTCCGCTTTTTTCATCGCTACTACGACCGCTTTTGATTCTGCGGGAGTTATGACGGTCGGTTTTTCCCCTGACGCAATGCACTTGAGGAAATAATCGAACTCTTCCTTCAGAAATCCCCTTCTCATGTTGTGCACCTTTGGCCAGTACGTCGACTGCGGGTAACTCAATCCCTCTTTTTTGAGGACCGAAAAATTCATCCCGGAGTTGTCAATATAGATGCACCCCTCGGTTCCCACGATTTCCATACGGGCGTCGATTGCGAAGGGATCATTGTTCGGAAGGCACCACACATCCTCAACGACCGCAATCAATCCGTCTTCGAATCGAAACATTGCCCAGCCGAGATCGTCGTATGGAAGCTCGGGCCGGGTATTTGTGGTCTGGGCATACACGCTTACAGGCTTCGAGCCCGAATACCAGAACATGAGATCGAGATCATGGATCCCGTCACCGAAAAGCGCACTTATCTTGTGAAGATGGCTTTCCGTCACCCATTTTGCAAGATTCCTCCGGGCGTGGATAGTGAGCAGCTTGCCGAGGTTCCCATCCGCTATTTCCTCCTTTGCGAGCGCATAGTTGCTATCAAACCTGCAGATATGGCCGACCATGAAGCATTTGTCGGTTTTGTTCGCTTCCGCGATGATCATGTCGCATTCTTCCCCACTGTTCGCCATGGGTTTTTCGAGAAACACATGTTTTCCCGCACGCAGCGCATCAACAGTGGGCTGAAGGTGGTCCTGCACGTGGGTGACCACGGTTACCATGTCTATATCTCTGTCAGCGAGAAGATCGTGATAGTCGGTGTAGGTTTTCTGAACCCCGTATTTTTCTGCAATTTCCTTGACCCTGTGATCCCTGCGGGTGCAGACGGCAAAAACCTCCGCAAGAGGCAGCGATTGAAGCGTATCAACATGATGCTCACCAAACCATCCAAGACCGATGACTCCACATCGAATTCTCTCCATCCTGTCCTCCTTTTCTGATTTGTTCACAACTTTACAAGCATTGTAACGGCTGCAACAAGATTGTCAAGCTTCGATAGGGTGTGGAGCGGTAGAATTAGCAGTTGACAAAACCGGTTGTCCGGATATAATAATACGAATAAATTTAAGAAAGGAGAAGTCGATGGAAAAAGAAAATATTTTTAATAAAAAAATGACCAGAAGGGATTTTATTAAGAAATCAGCCCGAACCGGCATTGGTGTCGGTGTCGGCATGGCCGCGCTGGGTACCGTGCTTGTGGGGTCTGGAGAGAAGCCGAAGGGCCTGGAAGAGCTTGACAAAGTAACATTCATCACTCCCAGAGGAACGCTCGAGGTCATGGATGATTACAATCTCTGGGTCCCGATCGAGCTCGGCTATTTCAACGAACTCGGTCTGGACGTGACAATGGAACCCGGTCCGCAGGACGCATTTGCCTGCACAAAATTCGTCGACCAGAACCAGGCAGATGTCGGGTACCCCTCTCCAGGAGTACTGACCGCGAGTGTTGATACGGGAATGCAGGTCATTCTGGCCTACGAAATGATGATCGGTTCTGTGTGGCATCTCGCGGTGCGGAAAGACAGCCCTTTGAAGAGCCCAAAAGAGCTCGGCGGAAAGAAAATCTCGATCGGGTTCGCAGGATGGCAGGTAATCGTCGATCCGCTTCTCGTTGAGCTCGGAATCGACCCCAAGAGTGTAGAGTATGTTGTCGCAGGACAGCAGTGGGGCCAGGTCGTGACACAGAGGAAAGCCGATGCTGCGTTGGCCTGGCTTGCACTCGACGTGCAGTGGAACGCAGTAGGTCTCGACCTGCGGTACTTCAGAGGCTCAGATTTCTCGATCATGCCGTCGAACGGATACGCAGTACGAACTGCTGATCTCAAAGATCCTGCAAAACGCGACGTGCTCGTTCGATTCATGAGGGGGTCGTGCATGGGCCTGCACTTCGGTCGCTTCAATCCGCAGGGAGCAGCGCAGATAGTGTACGACAGGTTCGCAGCGGTCAGAGAACAGATGACTCCTGAAATCGCGCTCGAGTCTATGAGACAGCTCGCATATGCATACATGGAAGGAGAGAGAAGGGGTCGCGGCTACGGCGCGTTTGTCCCTTCGGGCTGGCAAAAGTATATTGACATCATCTACAAACTGGGACAGACGAAAAGGCACCTGAGCGTGGATGAATGCATCACTAACGAGCTCATCGCAGAAGCAAACAACTTCGACAAAAAACGGGTGGAAAAAGACGCAAAGGTTTTTCATTTGAACGACACGTGGAAAGATGTAAAGGCACAGGGTCCGTTTTTTTGAGAAGAAACTGCAGAATGCAGGACCAGAATAAGGTAAAACGATCAATCAGGTCTGGTTTTCAATCATAAAAACGGATATATTTTACCTCAACAGGATGGCTCCATAGATGAAAGAATGGGGCCATTCGCTTATTATATCAATAAAGTTGAGCCTTTTTCTGTACGGAGTGTACAAATGGAATACTTTATCGATGTTCAGAGTGTCACAAAGATCTATGCAAGTGAACGGGGTCCGGTCCACGCGGTCGACAGATTCTCGATGCAGGTAGAAGAAGGAGACTTCGTTGCAATCGTGGGGCCGAGCGGGTGCGGGAAGACGACGCTCCTGTGGGGACTCACTGGACTTCACCCCTTCAACTGGGGAAGGGCCTATATCCTTGGAAAAGAAGTCGACAAGCCGCGGAGAGATGTGGGGATCATCTTTCAGCAGGCAAACCTCCTTCCATGGCGCACCCTCATGCAGAACATCTATTTTCCCCTGGAAATAATGAAGGAGAACCTCAAGGATTACAGGGAACGCATCCGGGATCTGATTGAGAGTGTCGAACTGACAGGATTCGAGAACCACTACCCCCGCGAGCTCTCTGGTGGTATGCAGCAGCGCGCTTCAATTGTACGTGCACTTTCGTATGACCCGAAAGTCCTGCTCATGGATGAGCCGTTTGGCGCCCTCGACGCCTATACGAGGGATGAAATGGACACACTGTTACTCGGAATATGGAAAAAAACAAGAAAGACGATTGCCTTCGTCACTCACAGGATCGAGGAGGCGGTATATCTTGCGAACAGGGTGTATGTTATGACCCCGAGGCCAGGTACAAACTCTGCTGTTTTCGACATAAACCTTCCCAGGCCTCGTCCT
>Ga0307437_1001333_pt1 | contig 16688 bp, 16 predicted proteins | sample SalMarWE160390MG_FD_202146 | JGI IMG/M metagenome (GOLD analysis project Ga0307437, IMG submission 202146) | Salt marsh sediment microbial communities from the Plum Island Ecosystem LTER, Massachusetts, United States - WE1603-90 | ecosystem: Environmental > Aquatic > Marine > Intertidal zone >...
TTACCCCCTGCCCTCACCTCCAGGGGGGTAAGTTGGGCGCTGTAGATAACATCTTCAGGGGCACGGCTCAACATCAGGCTAGTCCCCTGTATCGATGGATAGATCAGGGCGATGAAATAGTCTTGGGCAACACCAAACCAATCCGTCTCCGTAACGACCTTTCCCTCTTGCTTTATCTTCTTCGGTTTGACCTTTTGGTAGGCGCCATCGGTATAATAGATGGGGCCAAAGAACCCCCCCCAACTCTTTTTTTCTCGTACCAGTGCTGTCCACTCCAACTCCAGGATGTCTTTGGTCGAACTCCGATTGGCAGGGTTGGAGACTATAACCTCCATATCCATTCGATAGGTGTCAGCGTAAAACCGGAATTTCTTCTCGATCTGCTCCCCTGAAGGGGACCTCCAATAAAAGGAGAGGGTCTTCTCCTCCCCTTCGCGGCTTAAGGTTGCCCCCTTAGATGAAGGAACAAAGGGAATCCCTTCGTCGTATCCAATGCTGCCTTTTCTGAATCTGATCCCCAGAGGTGCTTTCTCCAGGGCTGCGGTGTTTACGATATCGACAGGTTGCGGTGGTGTTTCATCAACCTTTTCCCGTCCCAATAGCCCCCCTACCTTGTTCTGCACAAATTTCCCCAAGGGGTGCATCGGGACCTTATCCATATAGTGTCTTAACTTCCAACTCTTGAGTCTACCTCCATAGGTGCTAAAGGTAGCGATGTAGAGGGGAGTATCGACGACGACATCCTGATACACCGCCCCCTTTCGCGGCTGTCGCTGCTCTAGGGGGACCACCGGTGCTTCAGCCTCGAGTTTAGCCTCCTCTTCGCCCTTCGCCGCTACCACTGCCTCCTTGCTTTCGGGAACCTTCTTCGGTGGCTTCTTGACAAACACGAACTGGTAGAAGACCATCAAGAGCATGGAAAGAATCAAGGCGATGATCAATCGCGTGTTCATTATACCGACCTCCTAGCGTATCTGGGGTACCAAAGGGCTATCGTACGGGATCGTAACCGCCAGAGTGAAAGGGATGACATTTAAGAATTCGTTTGATTGAGAGAAGGATCCCACGCCACAATCCATAAACCCTGATGGCCTCAATAGCATAACTGGAACACGATGGGTAGAACCGACACGTGGGACCAAAGAGGGGGGAGACAAAGATTTTATACGCCTTGATGATCCCTATAACCGTATCCCTCCAGATGGGACGTTTACAGGGAAGCACTTCCACTCCTCTGCCCATTCTCCGTTCGGAGCTTCAAGGGGGCGCTCAGTTCATCCACCACTTGGGCATACTGTAAGTCTTGGGCCCCCTTCTTGCCGACGATCACGTAGTCAGTAGAGGCAGGCAGCCTATGCTTGTTCCTCCGAAAAAATTCCCTCATCAATCTTTTTACCCTGTTTCTCTCTACGGCCTCTCCCAGTTTTTTGCTTGCGACCGCCCCCACGCGGGAAAACCCCTGTTCATTCTTTCTTGCGATGATTAGAAAATTTTTCGTGTACCGCCTCGTACCCTCTTTGGCAATGGTTTCAAAATCTCTCTTTCTTCTCAATCGTTCTTCTCTTCGCAGTCCCTCATTCTTTTTTGTTCGAGGCATGGCCTATACCGTCAGCCGTTTCCTCCCCTTAGCCCTTCTGCGCTTCAAAATCCTCCGCCCCCCCTTGGTACTCATCCGTTGCAAGAATCCATGGGTCCTCTTTCTGCTGATCGTACTTGGTTGATACGTCCTCTTCATTTAATCGCCCGTATGCCTCCATATTCCAATAAATTTTTTAACTGTTTATTAAATCATAGCATCATCTTGTTTGTCAAGCACCGCCTGCAGGACCGAATTGCAGGACCCCTGAGATCATCAGGCAAGACCGTGCGCAGGGTGTAATACACCACGTGGATATAAAAATGCCTCTTGACAAAGGAGAGAGGTTCATATAATACATCCCATTGTGAAGTTTGGAACTTATTACACAAGAGCAGGAGGTGGGAGAGTCTCAGCACAAGGCCCTTGTAGATGCAGGAACAACAATCGGGAAAAGGGTCTTTGAACGCAAAAAATAGTATAAAAAAGGAGGTTGAACAATGGCATACGATGCCACCAAGATGTCTGACTGGCAGATTGCAGAGGATTCAGAGAAGAACATGCCGGCCCCTGAGGAGTGGCGGGAAAAATTGAATCTGGAAAAAGATGAGGTCATACCTTATGGGAGGCTCTGCAAGCTCGATTTTATGAAGATCATCGAGCGTCTCAAGGCAAAGCCGGACGGTAAGTACATCGAGGTAACCGCTATTACTCCGACACCCTTGGGTGAAGGAAAGAGCACAACCGCGTGTGGTCTCATGGAGGGGTTGGGCAAACGAGGCAAGAATGTCGGCGGCTGTCTGCGCCAACCCTCAGGCGGTCCGACCATGAATATCAAGGGAACTGCTGCGGGCGGTGGCAATGCCCTGCTCATCCCCATGACCGAATTCTCCATGGGGCTGACCGGCGACATCAACGACATCATGAATGCCCACAACCTGGCCATGGTTGCCTTGACCGCGAGGATGCAGCACGAGCGCAATTACGATGATAAGGAATTGGAAAAACGCAGCGGCATGCGCCGCCTGGATGTCGATCCCACGAGGGTGGAGATGGGCTGGATCTTGGACTTCTGCGCCCAGAGTCTCAGGAACATTATCATAGGCGTGGGGGGTCGCATGGACGGTTTTACCATGCAGTCCAAATTCGGTATCGCCGTGGGTTCAGAGCTCATGGCCATGCTCTCCATTGTCACGGATCTGGCAGACCTGCGCGCGAGGATGGACAACATCACCATCGCCTTCGACAAAAAGGGCACCCCCGTCACTACGGGCGACCTCGAGGTGGGGGGTGCCATGACCGCCTGGATGCGCAACACCATCAACCCCACCCTGTGCAGTACGGTTGAGTACCAGCCCTGCATGGTGCACGCTGGCCCCTTTGCAAACATCGCCGTGGGTCAGTCATCCATCATCGGCGATCGCATCGCTCTGAAGATGTTTGACTATCACGTCACCGAGAGCGGATTCGCTGCTGATATCGGCTTCGAAAAGTTCTGGAACGTCAAGTGCCGTTTCAGCGGTCTCAAGCCGCACGTATCGGTGCTCACCACCACCATCAGGGCCCTCAAGATGCACGGTGGTGGCCCCAGGGTGGTGGCTGGTCTACCCCTGCCCGATGCCTACACCAAGGAAAACTTGGGGCTTCTGGAGAAAGGTCTTCCCAACATGCTGCACCACATCAACACCATCAGGGAATCAGGTATGAACCCGGTGGTATGCATCAACGCCTTCCACACCGATACCAAGGCAGAGATCGCCATGGTCCGCAAGGCAGCCGAGGGGGCCGGGGCCCGCTGTGCGCTCAGCGAGCACTGGCTTAAGGGCGGTGATGGCGCCCTGGAGCTGGCCGATGCGGTGATGGACGCCTGTGAAGAGGAGAGCGAATTTAAGTTTCTGTATCCTCTGGAGATGAAACTGAGAGAGCGGGTCGATAACATCGCCAAGGTGGTCTATGGGGCCGATGGGGTATCATGGACCCCCGATGCCGAGGCCAAGGCCAAGATGCTCGAGAACGACTCCCAATATGGCGATTACGCCACCATGATGGTGAAGACCCACCTGAGTCTCACCCACGACCCGACCTTGAAGGGGGTCCCCAAGGGATGGACCCTGCCCGTCCGCGACGTCTTGATCTATTCCGGGGCGAAGTTCCTCTGTCCGGTTGCGGGGACCATCAGCCTCATGCCCGGTACCTCCTCTAGCCCTGCCTTCCGCAAGGTCGATGTGGATGTAAAAACCGGATTAGTAAAAGGACTTTTCTAAACCAGAGGGCATAGTCCTACACTTAAGGCCAGGCATCACGCCTGGCCTTTTTTTGTGCCTCCTCCGAAGCGTCGCACGGCACTATAATAAGCAGCGCTTCCGGTATTAGCTAAGGATGAAAGGGGGTATTGAGGGTTTTTATGAGAGGGGGCTTGGCGGTGTTGGGTAACTATCGCGGCGAGTGAGACTACGGGGTTTTCTTTCCCGGCCGTAATTGCAGAGATGAGTAGTTAACCTAGTTCTATAAAGCTTATGCTATTGTACAATATTTATTACAAGCCCTTTACAACCTCTTCTTTGAGCGGAAACTTGCCGCAGCCGAACTTCCCCTCGGGGCAGTACCCCAGGCGTTCGCACTTTGCGCCACCGTTTTCAAAGACAGGGGGGAGCTTCTCGCGACATATCTCCAACATCTGGTCTGCCAACGCCCTGATCTCCCACTGGGCCCGCTGGCAGCACCGCTGGCCGAAGAAATGTAACAACTCCCTGCAGTTCATGGTGAGCACGACCTTGCTCTCCCCCGCCTGGGGGAGGACAAACCGCGCATCCTCATGGGCTCGCTCTCCAGTAACGCCCTTTTCTTCGAACCGAGCCAAGAGGTCTTGATAGCTCCGTTGGATCTCCCCCATGCACCGCTCAAACTCCGTTCGCATGGCCTCATCACCGGCAATGGAGGGGGGGACGATGTAGCCGAATTGCTTCATATCCACGTACCGTTGGCTCTGCTGGGAGTACGAAGCCACTCGGTATCTTACCAGTTGGTGCGTCAAGGCCCGAGAGACCCCTGCGACGGCAAAGGTAAACTTCACATGCTCCAAGGGGCTGTCATGGCCGGACTGCATCATCTTTCTGAGAAAGGCGGCCTGTCGTTCCTCGCTCTCATCCTCTCCCCACATATCTCCTGCCCAACGGGGTGAGTAACACTGTCGGTAGGCCACATAGAGCAGGGAGAGGGGCCTTTCACTCATCTCCAAGAGTTTTACCTGTAATCCCACCGAAGGCATCTTTTCTCCTTTCGATCACCATCTTAACGCAATTAGTGGGCCACTGCCAAGGCCTTTGTTCGCAGCGGTCAAAGAAAGTTGTAGGTTATTGCGGTACACTTCAGCCCCTTAGGGATTGCATCCCTATCACACTATGTGTATCCTGAGCTACTATGAATCGCGTCGTGGTGACGGGGATAGGGGTCCTCAGCCCCATCGGGACCGGCAAGGAAGAGTTCTGGCAAGGCTGTGTAGAGGGTCGATCCGGCATCAGACCCATCCAGGGTTTTGAGGTGGGCCATCTCCGCTCACATCTAGGGTATCAGGTAGAGGACCCCGAGTACAAGCGTTATATCAAACCGACCAATCTGCGCCGTATGGACCGCATCAGCCGGCTGGTGACGTCCGCGGTAACGCTCGCCATCCAAGACGCCGGTCTGCAGATGACGACAGAAGATCCCGAACGGATAGGGATCATGATCGGAACGGGGCTGGGCAGTTCCAAGACGGTGGATCTCTTCTTCCGGGACCTGGTGCGCAACGGCCCCCATGAGGTAGCCCCCCTCCTGTTTCAGACGTCGGTCCCCAACGCCATTTGCAGCCACGCCTCGATTGAGTTCGGGATTAAGGGAATCAATACCACCTTCTCCCACAAAGAGGCCTCGGCGGAGAGCGCTATCGTCTACGCCTTCGAGGCCCTGCGCCGCGGAAAGGCCGAGGTAATCTTTGCCGGCGGGGGTGATGAGATCAGTGAACCCCTCTACAACGTATATGCCACCTTGGGTACCCTTTCCCCCCAGCGGTCTTCCCACCCGGAGGGGATGCGTCCCTTTGATCGAACCAGGAACGGGATCGTTCTGGGAGAGGGGAGTGGTGTGCTGGTCATGGAGACCCTCGACCATGCACGCGGGCGCGGCGCCCCCCTCTGTGCAGAGGTGGCGGGGTATGGCATGGTGGGATGTAACGAGGGGGTATGGAGCTACGACAGGGGCGGCTCTTCCATGGCCCGGGCCATCTCACAGGCGGCAGGAGATCTCCCGCAGGTGGATTATATCTGCGCTGCGGCCAATTCCACCCAGGCATTGGATGGGGCCGAGACCAGGGCTATCAGAAAGGCCTTTGGGAAAAAAGCTGAGAAGGTTTCCATTAGTTCTGTCAAGTCGATGATCGGGGAATTCGACGCCTCAGGGGGAATCAGGGCGTGTGCTGCTGTCCTGAGCATCCACGAGGGGGTCGTTCCCCCCACGATCAACTACCGCGAACCCGACCCCACGTGCGACCTGGACTATACGGTCGAGGGGGCCAAGAGGAAAGCGATAGATTCAGCCCTCCTCAACGGCCTTGCCAACGGAGGGGCCCATATCTCCATCCTCTTTAAAAAAGTCTCCTAGACAATTCGCTCCCCCCTCGGTTGCTTTTATCAAGACAAAGAAGCCTTATAGAGGTACCAACTCGTATTCCCGCCTGCCCAGGCCCATCTCCTCGCCGTATGCCAGTTGGACCTCCCAGTCCACCTCCCGGTGTACTGCGCGGAACTTATCCGTCCCCGGGGGAAGATTTTTCGTATGCGGGCAAAAGGGGTTGCCCGGCTGGGCGTTCACCAAATCGACCGAGGCCTGGTCAATAGCCACGGGGTCATCCGAGGCGAGGATCCCCACATCCCCCACGATGGGGGCATCGCTGTACCCATAGCAGTCGCAGTAGGGGCTGACCTGCGTGATGAAGCTCACAAACGCAACCCGCTCCCCCTTGTTCTTCAGGGCCCCGAGGGCGTACTCCACCATCTTGCGCTGAAATGCCGGGGCGGCCTCGTTCCACTGAATCTGGATGGCCCCCTGTGGGCAGATTGCGATGCACTCCCCACACTCCACGCACGTATCAGGATTAATAAAGGCCTTCCCATCCCGCATCTCAGGGGCCCCATAGGCACACCACTCGACACAGGTCCCGCACCCCACACAAGCCTTGCGTTTTATCTTAGGCCCGAGGGTGGAGTGCTGACTCAGCTTCCCCTCCCGGCTGGCGCATCCCATTCCGATGTTCTTGATGGCCCCCCCGAAGCCGGAGAGTTCATGCCCTTTAAAGTGCGTCACCCCGATAAGGGAATCGGCGTAGTAGATCGCATTGGCGATGTTCACCTCTTGGTAGATCTTTCCTTCTATCGGCACACGGACTGAGGCGTTTCCCATGAGGCCGTCGGCGATAATGATCGGGGCCCCCGACACCGAGAAATCAAAACCGTTCTCTACCGCCGTGCTAAGATGAGAGACGGCATTCGACCTGGTCCCTCCATAGAGCGTGTTGGTATCGGTAAGGAAGGGCGTGCCCCCCAGTTCCCTCACCCGGTCAACGACGCGGCGCAGGAAGACGGGTCTGACATAGGCGGTATTCCCGCGCTCGCCGAAGTGGAGCTTGATGGCCACCATCCCCTTGGCCCTAATCCGCTTGGGGAGCTCCACCTTGTCCAACAACTCCCCCACCTTGTCCAAAAGATTTCTGTTGACCTTGGTCCGTAGGTCAGCGAAGTAGACCGTGCTTGCCATCTTATGTCCCTCCTAAAAACCCATAACAAGAAACTTCTTTGATGTTATCGTAACAAGACCTCACGGCAAACTGGAATATATCTCCCGCAGGACCTCCTCGGCCCCCTGGGCCAGGAGGTCTTCGGCCAACAATTCCCCCACCCTCTCGGGATCCTCCCCCTCGGCCTCGGCACGGAAGAGCTGGGAGCCGTCGAGACGGGCCACCAACCCCCTGAGGGAAAGCCCCCCTCCCCGTACCTCACCATAGGCGGCGATGGGAACCTGACATCCACCCCCCAACCTGCGCAGAAAGGCCCGTTCCCCTGCCACGGCCATGGCGCTCTCGGGGTGGCTCAGAAAGGCGATCAATTCATTGACGGCGCCCTCCTGCAGGCACTCGATCCCCAGCGCCCCTTGGCCGACAGCCGGGAGCATCACCTCAGGGGGCAGATATTCAGTGATCTTGTCTTCCAATTTCATCCTGTGCACCCCGGCGGCGGCCAGGATCACCGCGTCGAGGCCCTCGGTCTCTAACCGTCTGATCCTGGTATCAAGGTTTCCCCGCAGGGGGACGATCTCCCATTGGGGGTTGACCCCCAGAAGCTGTGCCCCTCTCCTGAGCGACGAGGTCCCAATTCGGGCCCCCACAGGGAGTTCCCGCAGCCCCCGCCCGTCCCTGGAGACCAGCACATCCCGGGGGTCCTCCCGCTCGGCGACGGCCCCCAGGTGCAGGCCCGGTGGAAGCTCGGTGGGGACGTCCTTCATGCTGTGCACCGCCAGATCTATCTCCCCGCGCAGGAGGGCCTCTTCGATCTCCTTGACAAAGAGCCCCTTCCCCCCCACCTGGGCCAGGGGTACATCGGTGATCTTGTCCCCCGTGGTCTTGATCCTGACCACGTCTATATGCAGGCCTGGATGCTGTTCGGCGATCCGCTCCCGCACCCATGTGCTCTGTCGCAGGGCGAGCTTGCTCCCTCTGGTGCCGATTCTGATACGTTTCACAGAACTCGCGGACGGGGCTTACGGCTAAAAAGGAATGTCATCTCTTGCTCCGCTTCACCAATGGTATGAACTCAATTTTCTAAAAGACCACAAGATTCCCCTTTTGTCAAAGGGAAAGGTGAACGCCACTAGTGTGTTATCTACTACATACCTCTTGGCTCGCTTTTTGTGATCATCTTTGGTACTATGCTGCACAAAGTCACCGAGGCAGAGAAGATGACAAAGCGGATACGATTGGAGCTCATTACCCCGGCGGTGGAGGATAACGCCCCCATCCCCAATCTTTCCCTCGCCACGGTGGCCGCCCTAACCCCGCCTGAGGTTCAGATCTCCTTCAGCGACGACCTCATCAACCCCATAGATCTGAATGGCGCTCTGAAGGCAGTGGATCTGGTGGGGATTTCCTGTTCCACCAAGACCGCCCGCCGGGCCTACGAGATCGCTCAGGCCTATCGCAAGCGGGGGATCCCTGTCGTCCTGGGTGGAATCCACCCCACGGCCATGCCCGAAGAGGCCCTTGAGCACTGCGATGCCGTAGTGATCGGGGAGGCCGAGGAGAGTTGGCCCCGTCTGATTGAGGACTTCCGCAAAGGAAGCCTAGAGAAAATTTACCGGCAGGAAGGTTTCACCCCGCCTGAAGAGATTCCTTTGGCCCGTCGTGAGATCTACCGTGCCAAAGACTATTTCCCCCTCGACTCCGTGCAGGCCACACGGGGATGCCCCCATTTATGTGACTTCTGCTCGGTGAGGAGATTCTTCGGCGGGACCTATCGCTACCGCCCCCTTGATGCAGTCATGGCGGAGGTCCGTTCCCTGCGGCATAAAGTGATCATGTTCGCCGATGACAATATCGTGGGTCACCCCCGCTACTCTCAGCAACTGCTCGAGGCCCTCGTCCCTGTGCGAAAGTGGTGGGTCGGGCAGGCCTCCCTGGCCGGGCTGGATAATGAGGAGAAGATCAGGCTCATGGCGAAGAGCGGCTGCAAGGGGCTGCTCATTGGCTTTGAGTCCATCTCCGAGGAGAATATAAAATCATCACGAAAGTATCAAAATCGGCCAGCTGACTATCTGAAAATCATTCGCACCCTGCACCGCCACGGCATCGCCATCTGGGCCTCCTTTATGTTCGGCTTAGACCACGACGACAAGGGGATCTTTGAACGAACGGTGCGTTTCGCCATTGAGGCCAAGTTCTTCTCCGTAGTCTTCGCCATCCTCATCCCCTACCCCGGCACCGACCTCTATGAACGATTAAAAAATGAGGGGAGGCTGACCGACGAGCGGTGGTGGCTCTTAGAGGATCAGGAGGCTCATGCCCCTCACTTCCACCCCCGGGGTATGACCAGGGAGGAGCTCCGTCAGGGGTGGAAGTGGGCGTGGCAAGAATACTACTCCTACACCGCCATCCTGAAAAGATTTCAGTGGGAATATCCCCCGACCCTCCTCAACAAGGCCATCTACTTCCCCTTCAACCTCTTTCAACGCCGCTTTGTTCATAAAAAGGTCCTGGGCGGAGAGCGGCTCGGGTGGACCAAGGTCCCCTGGAGAAAGAGGACGGCTCAATAACAACCCAGGATTATCAGCCCTCGCCAGAAACCTCTGCTCTTTTGGCAAAATTATTGCGGCACTCTACCCCGAAACACATGCGTTGCGACAAAACCAGGAATAATCGAGGAGAGCTGATGAACCTTTTCCAAGACAAGGTTATCGTGGTAACGGGTGGGGCCTCAGGGATCGGGCGCGCCCTCTGCGAGGCCCTGGGGCAGAGGGGAGCGGAGGTTGTTGTGGCGGATATCAACGGCAAAGGGGCGCAACAGGTTGCCGCAACGATCACCAAAAAGGGCGGTCGGGCCCATGCCGTCCATCTCGATGTCTCAAAATCAGCGCAGGTCAGGCACGTCATACACGATACCGTCAACGAGTACGGGCAACTCAATTACCTGTTCAACAATGCGGGTATCGCCGTCATGGGCGAGACGTTCGACATGAAGCCTGTGCACTGGAAACGCACCCTCGACGTTAATCTCTGGGGCGTTATCTACGGCACGGCAACCGCCTATCAGGTGATGGTTAAGCAGGGGTTTGGACATATCGTCAATACCGCTTCCGCAGCCGGGCTCGTTCCCATTCCGTTGCTAACGGCCTACACTACCACCAAACATGCGGTGGTGGGACTTTCACTCTCGTTGCGGGTCGAGGCAGCCGGGCACGGCGTGAAGGTGAGTATCGTCTGCCCTGGGATTATCCAAACCAATATCCCAAACGTGGCAACATACCTGAAGGTCAAACGTGAGGTTGCGCTCTCCAAGCTTTCATCCATCAGGATGATGGATGTGGACAAATGTGCTCGTGTCATCCTGCGCGGCGTTGCGCGTAACAAGGCCGTCATTAAAGTCGCCCCCTTTGCATATATTATCTCATGGCTGTACCGCATCCACCCGGCCTTGATGACCCCGTGGTACCGCAAGGCGCTCAAAGACTTCCGGTTGCTCCAGAGCAAATCATAGGCAAAAGGCTTTTTACCCCTCTAACAGATTACTCCACAAAAAACCCATCGTATTGCTCGAAAGTGATTAACATGATAATCTAAGTTAATAAGGTACTGGTCGCCTAGCATGACGCATACCCATAAAATCGATGGAGGAATCCAATGATAAAGAAAAAAAGATGTTTTGGTGTAGGTGTGGCATTACTTGTCTCCCTAACGGTATTACTGTTATCTGGTTGCTTTGAGGGATATGTCGGTTCCGAAGGGGAGGTGCTTAAAAAATACTTGCCTCCTGAACAGTTAAAGGGATTAGTGGATAATCCTGATGATTCCATCTGGATCGTCGATGTCCGCCCCTCATCCGCGTATCAGAAGGGTCATATTCCAACCGCCAAGTCCTTTCCATCCTCTGAGATACTCTCTCGTCTGGATGAGATACCGAAAAACAGGTATCTCATCATGTATTGCGAGACCGGGGGGCGCGCTCAGAGTGTTATCAAAAAGTTGAAAAAACAAGGCTACACGCGGCTCATGAACTGGGGGGGCATGTCGCGCTGGCCCTATGAACGGGTGAAAGAATCAGAATAACCTTTGCATGAGCGTTGTCGATTGGATAGTAGCGATCTATGCCATCCTCTTCTGCCTGCTGTGGTGCATCTCCTGTCTCCTCACGGTGTATTCACTCTTTGTCCTACGCATATTTGAAAAAATAATGCCTCCGGCCCCACAAACGTGGCCCCGGCTCAGCATCGTCATCGCAACCTGCAACGATGCCGGCACCATCGAAGGGGCCGTTGACACCCTCCTCCAGCAGGATTATCCCGATCTCGAGATCGTTGTGATCAATGATCGCTCAACCGATGGGACCGGAGGCATCATTGAAAAGATGGCCCGGAGGGATCGCCGGGTGAAAACGGTGCATATAAAACACCTGCCCCCCGGATGGCTCGGCAAGGTGCACGCCCTGTACGTCGGCACGCAGAAGACGAGCGGTGATTGGATCCTCTACACGGATGCCGATGTTCACTTCCGGCAGGGGACATTGCGCAAGGCCATGGCCCTCGTCCTTGCAGATCAGAGCGATCACCTTGTCCTCATGCCTATCCCCCGCACCAACTCATTTTGGTTTGAAGTGGTCTTGATGGCCTTTGGCCCTCTCTTTGTCCTCGCCACCAGGGCTACGTTGATCGGTAAACGAGGCTCGGGTGCCTTTGTCGGTGCCGGGGCGTTCAACCTCGTCCGTAAAGCCGCCCTCGATCGAACCGAGGGGTTCCCATGGCTCCGCATGGAGGTCGTCGATGATGTAGGGTTGGGTCTGATGCTGCAACGTTCAGGGGCCAAGAGCAGCTTCGCAGTCACCCTCCAGGGCATCTTGCTCACCTGGTACCCCTCCCTCGGTGCCATGTTCAAAGGCTTGGAGAAAAATATCTTCGGCGTAGCCGCTTACTACAGCATTGCACGGATGATCGGTATCATCGTCTTAGTGTGGGCATATGCCCTCGCCCCCCTCGTCGCGATCCTCTCTACAGCCGTCCCGAATCTCTTATGTGCGGGGGTGATCGCATATCTCTCCCTGATTGCCGGGGCTGTAGGCATGACGATCAAATTCAAGCAGAAATTGCTCCCCTTCCTCTTTTTGCAAGTCGGCTTGATACTCATCAGCTTCATGCTCTTGCGTTCCGGGATCTTATGTGTCGTGCGGGGAGGGATTGTCTGGCGCAGTACGCGATACTCCATCGATGAGCTTCGTGCCGGGCAAAGACTGAAAGTGTAACAAGCCACATCCGCCACAAATCCAACCCGATGAACCCTCCACCGTGATGATGCTTGACTTCCCAGAGGGGGGTGTGTTAGCAATGAAAGAAATGGAGATCGGAGGTTAGAAAGGTGAAAATCAAGCGTTGCGTGGTCGTGTTCCTTTTCCTCGTGATGGCGGGATGTTCAGGAGGCGGTGGCGAGTTAAAGGGTTTCCTTCCCCCTTCTAATGACGTGCAGGGGATCACGAAAGAAGGCCGACCGCAGGTCTATAAGGGGAAAAAGCTCTTCGACTATATAAACGGCGGCGCGGAACTCTTCTGCGAATACGGCTTTGAACAGGCGTGCGTGCAGCGCTATCAAACCCCCCCCGGAGAAGTCACGGTCGAGATCTACCAGATGGACCTCCCGGTCAATGCCTACGGGATCTACACCTTTGACACCCAGGGGGAGCATCCTCCTATAGGACAGGACGCCACCTATGAACGGGGGCTTGTGACCTTCTGGAAGGGGAAGTACCTCGTGCGGATCTTCTCCGAGAACGAGGATCTCAAGGAAACAGTCCTTGTCCTGGGACAGGCCATTGCCCAGAAGATCCCCGAGGAGGGGGAACGGCCCGATATCTTAGCTGCCCTCCCCCCCCGTGGGGTGGCAGGAAATTCCATCCTCTATTTCCGTGGGATGATCGCCCTGAACAATGCCTACTTCCTCTCCCACCAGAATGTCCTCTCCCTGAGAGAGGGGACTGAAGGGATTACCTTCCAATATAAACCGGAGGCAAAGCCTCTCAGGGTCATCATGGTGCGCTATCAGAGCAGTCCCCAGGCCGAGGAGGCCTTTCAATCCCTCCAGGCATCTGATGTCATTAAAGAAGGGACCATGAAAAATGGAATCTTCCTGGGTAAGGGCAGGAGGGGATACGGCGGGGTTACCGTGGTGGGGGACCTTGTAGTCCTGGTCCTCGACGGCGCAGCCCCCAAGACCGTAACGAAGGCCCTAAGGTCACTGTCACAGAAGAGGGGACAAGGATGAAGCGTGTGGCCACGGGTGTCGTGCTGGGCGCAGCAGCTGGTATGTGCGGCAGTATCGTGTATGAACTAGCCGATCAACGGATCTTGGGGTGGTTGATCGCCGGAGTCCTCCTCGGTATCGCCGCTCAGCTCCCCCACCTCTCTAAGGGGAGGTGGGCGTTGTGGGGGGTGCTAGGGGGAGGCGTCATCGTGATCAATTGGGCCCTGAGCAACTGGATACAACATTATCCCATCTTGACCGCCTGGCCCCTTCTCGGGGGGGTCTTTGGCGTCATCTGTGCCCACAGCGGCGTGGGGTGGAGGGTCGGCGGGGGCGTCATCGGCCTCCTGGCTGGACTCTTGGGGATGGGTATCCTACCCCTGATCACTATGATTATCTTGCCCACCCTGGGGCTGCCGACCACCTTTGACTACGACTTGGACGTGCTTGGGTTGTTGGCGACCGGGGTCTTTATCGGGGGGACGACAGCGTGGTTACGGGGGAGATGAAGAGAAAATACGCGAATAAAAGGGGTCTGAGATCGTGAAAAAAGACGATAAAAAGAAGCTATCCCGCCGTGATTTTATCAAATATGCCGTAGGGGGTGCTGCGGCCTTGTCGGCTTGGGGCTCTGGGTGTTTCAGGGGGGCTCAAGGACCTCGCTCAGGGATCCCCAACCCCTTTGTGGTGGGGGGCAAACCCGTGGTGGTCTCTGTTCACGGAAAGGACCCTGAGCGGATGCTCCGCGCCGCCCTGGAGACCCTCGGTGGCCTCAAACCCCTCGTGGGGGACGGGGCAGAGGCCCTCATCAAGCCCAACTTCATCTTCCCCCAGGCCTTCCCCATCACCACCGATCCGGAGATGATCTTCCTCGCGGCCCGCCTCTTGCGAGAGGGGGGGGCTCAAGGGGTGGAGGTCTTCGATGCCCCGGGGACCTATCTCTTGGGGACTGAACGGGAGACCTCCAGTTTTTACGACATCGTCCGCAGGGGAAAGGAGCAGGGGATCACCGTCACCATGGGTGACGCGGGACGCCGCCGGGAATACGTGAAGACCAAAAAAGAAGGATGGCGAGCCTACCCCGAGATCATCGTGCACAAGAAGATTCATCAAGCCCCGGTCATCGTCAACATGCCCTGTTTGAAGAGGCATCACTCTTCCTTTCTCACCTGTGCCCTGAAGAACCAGTTTGGGGCCATCTATGGGGCCCAGCGCTGGGACTCCCACATCAGGGGTGAGGGTATTCAAAAAGGGATGAAGGGGGCCGACGCGCGGACTGTGGCCCCGTTCCGCAATGAGACCCATTTTATGACCGCCCTGGCCGAGTTCGCCGATGCGGTGCGCCCTGAGCTCTCCATCGTGGATGCCAGGGCCATCCTCACCAAGGGGGGCCCTACGAGGGGAAAGGGGGAGGTCAAGGAGGGGATCAACAGATTTATCCTGAGCGGGGACATGGTGGCCTTGGACACCTACTGCTCGCAGATCATGGAGGAGCACGACGAGACCTACACCACCGATATGATCCTCCCCTACCTGCGGGTGGCAGAGCGGCTGGGTCTGGGGACTATGGATTTGACGAAGGTGAAGGTGGTCGAGATCAAGGTATGAGACTGGGGTCAAGTCGCCCTCTTAACACACCGCCCTTCCTGACCAATCAAAGAAGCAAGTCTATTGTTGGGTCCTCTAGAGCCTATCAATTCGGCACGCAGTGCCCCGGTATCCAGCGCCCACTGGGTCTATGGTGGCCCCGGACCCAATGATGGCCCGGTGGACAACGCCGTCTGCGCGGGGCGCAGGAGAGAAAGAGCCCACCGATTAATACTATGAGCAATAAGACGGCACTGTATTTGGTAAATCTGGACATGGTCTACCCCCTGAAAGAACTATCACCCATTGAAGGCCTAAACTTCTGATTTCACGTCTTTCTTTTTACCCGTCTTCGAATCCCCCGAAGTTACGGAGAAAATCAATTTGCTTCCTCTCCCCAGGGGGGAGAGGATTCAGGTGAGGGGGAATCATTTGATAGCATATCCACCCTCACCCCACCCCTCTCCCGCCAGCGGGAGAGGGCGTAGATGGCATTCTCATTGTTCGTAGGTGTCGGTGCCGTCATTGGAATTACCTCGTAATCTTATCGATCACATACCACTCGTCCTCTGAATCCGATGCAGTGTCCACCATCAGATGTACTATGGATAGGGTTGGGAATCTATCCTTGAGGTCATCGAGGTCCACGGGCTCGAATCGCTTCTTGTTGTTAAGATATGCCTGGGGCGTCAGGGCATTGGATTCATAGTTTTCCTTTGTCCTCTTGGAGATCTTATTGAGGGAATACTCCTCGGGACAGTGGGTCTGCTGGATAACAAAGGTCGTATTGTTCCGTGCAGCCACTTCCGCAGCCCTCATTCTGAGTTTCTGGCTGACAAAGGTGGCATCCATAATGACCCCCGTGCCCTGGGCGGCGAGGTCATCCGCTTTGGAGAACATCGCGTCGTAGACCATCTTTCGCTTATCCATATTCGAGGCCACCTTTTCATCGAAAATATCTTCCCCCTCGAGCACCTCTTTGCGAATGAGATCCGTACGCAGCATCTCATATCCCTTGAGCCGCGCGACGACCTCCATGGTCTCAGTCTTATTGGTGGCGGGAAGCCCGCAGGCGATCAGGACCGCATCATCCCCCATCTCCTTTTCAACAAATTCCTTGAATGGTACCCTCATCGTGAAGCTCCCGTAACATCCTTTTTTGTTGCAGAATCTCTCAGAAATTGCTCCCCCACATAATCCGGGATATCCACCTCACCCATCAACACAGGGTTTTGATGGCAGTCCGACCCCCCGGAGACCATGAGCCCCATTGCTTGGGCAAACGTTGCGTATGCCTCCGTGGTCTCTCTTTCATGCCGGGAGTGCCAACACTCAATCCCGTCGATATATGCCATCATGGTGTCCTGGACAATCTGCAATTGTTCCGACAATACGGAGGTTAGACTCATCAAAGAAGTGCCGTTCGGGTCGTTTGGGTGGGCGAGCATGATCCGCCCCCCTGCACCCCGGATGAGTTCTGATGCCTCCTTCAGGCTCAAC
>Ga0307437_1001338_pt1 | contig 16605 bp, 13 predicted proteins | sample SalMarWE160390MG_FD_202146 | JGI IMG/M metagenome (GOLD analysis project Ga0307437, IMG submission 202146) | Salt marsh sediment microbial communities from the Plum Island Ecosystem LTER, Massachusetts, United States - WE1603-90 | ecosystem: Environmental > Aquatic > Marine > Intertidal zone >...
ATTTTAATTTCTATATTGCTGCTGTATTCTTATTTCAAATTCGTATTATTCCCAGCAATTGAGTGCCGTTCCGTAATTATAATTTTTGTATAGGGTTACTCCATCTGTACCTATGTTAACGAGCTTTATCATACTAGCATGGTCATTGAGGATATAGTTGTTCCCTAAATTCGGATCATCATTTATTATAACATCTGATCTACCTGGATGGGTGCCATATTCGCTTGCATAATAATGTTCGTAAAGCACTACCCCTTTTGCGGAAATATTGCCAACCTTGATCGAAGATACGCTGTTATCAGCGCTATAATTCCTTAAATCTGAGCACGATTGCGTTAATGTAATGCTATACTGAGGGTTCTTAAACTGGCAATCCCTGTAAAGAATACATGTTGCTCCTCTTACCAATTTTACAGAAGAAGCTACATCGCTACTTACTTTATTACCGGGCCTCCACAACCAACCGCCCAAATTAGGATCCTCCGCAATAAAAACTTCTTTTATACTACCTTGATAATTGTAATCATCGTAGAGAATGACATACGATTCACCGATGGTATCCCCGGATACTCTTAAAGAAGAAACCTTATCATTGCAACAATTTAGGTCGTAATATTCCTCCCACCTTGTTTTCGCTGACTCGAATTTTATATCGTCAGATGTTGCTTCGGGAGCCACAGGGTTTTTTTCACACGAGAGAAAGAGAACTGTCACCGCAATAAGAGCACAAACAATTAAACCGGTTACTTTATACTTCATTTTACTTCCTCCTTTTTTCCTTGTTTTACCGATTATAGTAAAAAATCAATATGTATTCATTAATGTAAAAAATTATACGATATTTTTCGATTCTGTCAAGGGTTTTTTTGTTTGCTTTGGGAGAGTTCATGCGCATGGTGGTACAGTTTGGTAGTTCAGGAAAAAAGAAAAATTAGAGGCGCTACCTAACCTCTAATTTTTCTTTAACTTTAACTTTTATATTTGTTGCTGTATTCTTATTTCTAATTATGTATTACTACCACCAGCCATAGATTGGGTTTTTGTATTTAATATCTTTATACAGGGGTTACCTCATAGTCGCTTACGTTATTGAACTGGGCCCGGATCTTTTCCTACTTGGCAAGGTATTTCTAATTCTCCATTGTTAATCGGTACCAAATTTTCTCTGCTATAATATGTGCCAATGTAGTAAGGATTTTTGTATAATTTTGCATCGCATATGTTTACAAGTTTCAGCATGCTAATACCAACCACACTATTTTCGCATTTATCATATATTCTTTTGCAATCTTTGAAGAGAACCCATGACATACCGGGATGAGAGCCATATTCATCTACGTACTTATGCTCGTAAAGTACGACCCCTTTTGCGGTAATATTAGAAACCTTGATTGAAGATGCACAATCATTAAACCCTTTATCTCTTAAATTTTTACACGATGCCGTTAATGTTTTTTTACTTCCCTTAAACTTAGAATCCTTGTAAAGAGTGCACCTTGCTCCTCTTAACAATTTTACAGAAGAAACCTTATCGTTGCCAACCATATTCCCTAGAAACCATAACCAACCGTCAAAATTGGGGTCATTTGCAATGAAAACTTCGCTTCTGCCTCCGTAATTTTTATGTTCGTAGAGAACGACATATGATTTACCGGCACTGTCCCCAGCTAATTTTATAGATTCTAGGTGATCGTTCAAGGTACCACCAAGTTCGTATATCCCAGTTATTCGAGGTGGAGGTGGGGTACTTGCCAACGATATATTATCTCCTATTGCTTCATCGGATGTTGCTTCGGGAGCAACAGGGTTTTTCTCGCACGAGAGAGAGAAAACTATCACGACTATCACAATAAGAATACAAACAATTAAACCAGTTACTTTATACTTCATTGAACTCCTCCTTTTTTCCTTGTTTCAACGATTATATAGAAAAAAATCAATATATATTTAAATTGATGGAAAAAATTATACGAAATTTTTCGATTCTGTCAAGGTATTTTTTAATCAAGGTGGGGAGAGTTCATGCACATGGTGGTACAGTTAGGAAATTCAGGTAAAAAGAAAAATTAGAGGCGCTACCTAACCTCTAATTTTTCTTTAACTTCAGTTTCTATATTTGTTGCTGTATTCTTATTTCTAATTATGTATTACTACCACCAGCGCCGCCCATCGATTTCTTTTTTGTAATTAATATCCTTGTATAGGGTTACTTCATAGTCTGTTACGTTTACACATTTAATCATGCTGGCACGGTCATTGCCGATATAATGGTTTCTTAAATCACTGGCATCATACCATATAGTTTGTGACCTACCAGGACTACTGCCATATTCACCTGCATGATTATGTTCGTAAAGTACGACCCCCCATGCGGTAATACCGTGGACCTTGATCGAAGATACTTTATTGTCGAACCCTACTGTCCTTAAATCAGGACACGATTCCGTCAATGTTATACTCTTCCCGCGAAACCCGGAGTGTTCGTAAAGAGTACATGATGCTCCAGTTATTATCTTTACAGAAGAAACTTTATCGTTTCCCACCTCATTACCGGGCCTCCACCATCGACCGTCAAAATTGGGGTCTTCCGCAATGAAATATTCGTAGGTTTCATACCAGTTGTAATTATAATCATCGTAGAGAACGACATATGTGCCATGGCTAAGGTCACCGTCTACTTTTATTGAAGAAACCTGATCATTGCAACATTTGGAAAGGTCACGTTCGACTTCAAACCATCTCGTTTTCGTTGACTTAAATGTCGCATCTTCGGATGTTGCTTCTTCGGATGTTATCTCGGGAGCCACAGGGTTTTTCTCACACGAGAAAAAGAGAACTGTCGCCGCAATAAGAGCACAAACAATTAAACCGGTTACTTTATACTTCATTTTTTTCCTCCTTTTTCCCTTGTTTTACCGATTATAGTAAAAAATCAATATGTATTCATTAATGTAAAAAATTATACGATATTTTTCGATTCTGTCAAGGTGTTTTTTTGTTTGCCTACACCCCCAAAAATTTATGTGTCAAAACTCTAAAAGGTAGGTTTTGCAAAGATTTATTGGGGAAAAACCCAGATATAGCACTTAAAGCCTTGAAAAGGACAAAAGAAGAAATTGGTCAGGTCTTGACTTTTTTTGCTTTTATTTTATTATCCCCGCATGAGGATTTGTTTAATCACTGATGCGTATTACCCGTCAATAGGGGGAGTAGAAACTTGTATACAGGTAATTGCAAATGAGTTTGCGAACGCCGGAAATAAAGTTTTTATATTAACACATTATCCTTTAAAGGATAAAGAGAGACTCGTCCCGGACAATTTACATCCAGATATTGAAATTATCCGGATAAAAGCGAAAGCCATCTTTCTGTATGGTAGTGATCCGGTAATTGATCCTTTTGTAACATCGAAGGTTCATCATGTTTTGAAAGATTTGAATTGCGATATTGTCCATGGACAAGGCCTGTTTTCTTTGTTGGTCTTTGGCGCCTTCAAAGTCGCCAAAAGTTTAGGTATACCTACAGTTCTCACCAAGCAGTCTACAATAGGTCAAATTAAAGCACTTTCGCCAATTACAAAAATATATATTTCTATTATTCCTTATTATCTCGAGACTGTTTGTGACGCGGTGACCGGTGTGAGTAAACAATGTATTAATGAACTTCGTCCGTTAAAAATACCTGCGTATGTTATACATAATGGTGCGGACTCAAAATTCGATATTTTCTCCGATGAGGAGAAAAAGAAAATTCGCCGGGATTTAGGTTTTTTTTCAGACGATGTGGTTATAGGTTTTTTTGGCAGGTTGGTAAAGAGAAAAGGAATTATTCAATTACTCGATATGATACCGGAGATAAAAAAAAGAGTGCCAAAGGTCAAACTATTAATAATCGGTGGTGGACCGTTGGAATCATATGTGAAAAACTATATATCAAAGACTAAAGAAGACACAATTATATTCCTTGGTAAGAAAAAAGCGGAAGAAATGCCTGAATATTTCCAGGCAATAGATATATTTGCATTCCCTACTTTTGGAGAAGGGTTGCCGATTGTAATGCTGGAAGCATTAGGCTCAGGGGTTCCGGTAGTGGCTTTCCCGGCAGTGGGTATACCTGAAGTGATAACTTCCGGAAAAGAGGGATTTGTGGTAGATTCCAATGAGGAGTTTTTAGATAAAATTGTTTATCTCGCGGAGAATAAAAAAGTTCGTGAGGAAATGGGTCGAAGAGGTAACTCTTTAATTAATAAAAAATTTAGATGGAAGCACATTTCGGAGGAATTACTGGAGATATATAAAGAATTAATTCATTGATATCTAACTTTTAATATCTTCAATTTCTTCATCTCAAAACTACCCCTGACATTCCCCCAAAATTTTTGTGTCAATGCAATAAAACTTAGTTATTGCAAGACTTATAAGAATTTTTACGCGGGTATAAGCTATTCACGATTATTTATAGAATCAGAGGGTTTACCGTCCGAGAAAGACGTGGTCAATTTCACCTGCGAGGAAATTGCCACTCGGCTCTCGGGTTCGCTCCTCTTGAAATGCAAGCATTTCAAGAGACCGTGCTCGCTCACCCTCCGAGACGCTTTCCTGGACGGTAAACCCTCTGATTCTTACCGACGTAATTATTGAAAAAATGGGGGGGTAGGCAGTCAAAACTACCCATCTTTACGAATTCTAATAATATTTCTAAGAGTTTAAAACAGAAAAGTGTCAGCGGTATTGTATTTCGACTGTCTCGAAAACAGAAAAGACAGACTTAAATACAAAAATTATTGTTTGTTTTACTAATTCTGTCAAGCTAAATTATGATTTGTCAGGAAAAGTCCGAGACCTTGACATCTTCAAGTAGTTTTATATAATTACCCTGCAGATAGAAAGAATCGCTTAGTTTAGGGTGTATATATATTTTACTTCGGATATAAATGAGTTATCTGCGATTAATCGAAAATGAAGGAGAAATGATATGACGCTATTAAAAAAATTAGTTTTTATCGTACCAAATCAGCTAAAATCACCAGGTCATTTAAGATTAATTTTCCACGGAATAAAAAAAAGAATAAAGCTAATTACGGAGATAAAAAAAGTTACAAATATATCTGCTCCTTCAGTAGTAAACATAAATCTCACAAATGCATGTAATCAAGATTGTAAAACTTGCACTTACAGAGTTTCCAACCGGACTAATCTTAATATAAAATTTCTGCCTTATGAAGTAATTAAAAGGCTTATTGATGAAGTAGCTCCTTATGGGACGAATTTAGTTTTTTGTGGTGGAGGAGAGCCAACATTACATCCTCAACTTGGCAGAATAATAGCTTATGCTAGTAAGAAAGGACTGTATTCTGAAATTACAACCAATGGATTCATATTACGAGACAAAGTCAAAGAATTAGTTGACGCGGGAATAGGCGCAATAGTAGTATCCATTGATGGACCGGAAGAAATCCATGATTTAGTCAGAGGAAGAAAGAATGCATATGCGCGAGCTATAGATAGTATTATAGAATTAAACAAAATCAAGAGACGTCCTCATGTTGCAATATCTACTACAGTATCACCTATAAATTGGAAATCATTACCGGAGTTCTTTAAAAAAGTCGAAGTTCTTATTAAAACCAGGAGAATAGACTATGTAATGATAAGACATATGCAAAATATTTTAGGAAAACGAAATTTTGAGGAGTATAATAGAGAGTTTGGTAAAGAAATGTTTTATGCTGAATTAAATGAATATGAGGATATGGATTTTGATTCAATAGATATGGAAAAACTTCATCAATTAGTCACATGGAGTAATAAAGCATTTCCATGGCTTTTTTGGGTAGGCAAAAGGATGAATGTCAAGGAACTTGAGAAATATTATAAAGATCCAGATGTGTTTATTAAAGATAGGAGAGTTTACTGCCCCTGGTTTTTTGTGAATATCACAGAAACCGGCGATGTCGTGTTATGTAATGAGGTGACAGCGAGTAATAATTTTGTCTTTGGAAATATAAAAGAACAATCTTTCCTGGAGATATGGAATACCAGTCCCAAGATTATAAGATTCCGTAAAATATTACAGAAGTATGGGAAACTTCCTATATGTGCAAGATGCTGTGGGTATATAAGTATCAGGATATGAGGATTAAAGTTAAAGTAAAAAACAAAGCATGGGAAGCCGACTTGCCATCTATGGATATAAAGACCAGGAGATTAAAGGGTAACATTTATTATCTTGGCTAACATTAAAAATCAACTTGTGCTTCTCTTTTTGAATTTTTCTATGTTTCAAACGATTAGAAATAGAGGGTAGATATACTATGACTACATTAGGGGAAAGGGTAAAGAAGGGATTAAGGTTATTTATTGTTTTAGTAGTTGTGACTATGGTTGTACTTCTCATATTCACCGCTCGTAAAGAAACAATTGATGCGCTGAGAAAAGTGAATGCCTTTTATTTAATTTTTGCCTTTATCCTTTGGCTTATATACATTAGCTTGGAAGCAGTACGTATCTCATTATTTGTTCATGGAATAACAGGTAGATGGGGGAATATAAGTATGGGATACAAAATTATACTCACAGGGTCTTTTCTTTCAGCAGTAACTCCAACTGGAATGGGGGGATTCCCGGTGCAACTTTATATTATGGACAAGGAGGGAATATCATTTGGTAAAGGAACCCTTGTTCTACTCTTACGCTGGATTTTCTCCGCTATTTTGATAGTTACAATGCTTCCCTTTCTCCTTCCTATATTCAGCAAACAGTCTGATGTTATATATATAAGGGTTTTCTTAAAATATAGCATTGTTATTTATATTGTACTAATAGTGTTTTTTGCATTCGTAATGATAAGACCTAACGTGCTTAAACGATTCCTTTACAGGATTTCTTTGCGGCATGGGAGAAGAAAAAGAATAACAAAATGGATTTATAGGGGATTTAAGGAAATAGAAGAAATGAGGGAAGAATTCTGGAGTTTCTCTATCACGAAAAAATGGCATTCTATCGCGAGTTACTTTTTGACCTTTTTTACTTATCTTCCATTTTTCTCGATTGCACCAATTCTTTTAAAGGGTTTAGGAGTGGAGATGTCATTTCTTCAAGCTGTCTTTCTCCCGCTGGTTGTATCTCTCTTTACCTTCTTTGCCCCAACTCCTGGGGCAACAGGAGTATATGAAGGAGGATTTGCCGTTTTGTTCTCTTCCTTTGTTGTTAAGCATCTTCTCGGTGTGTTTACTATACTATGGAGATTCTTTACCTATTATATAGCTGCTATACTTGGCGGATTAGTAACACTTAAAGTACTTAAATTAGGGGGAAAGGAACTTGAAGAGTAAGAGATTTGTCAGAGCTAATCTTTTTAAAGGTTTAAGGTTCTTTCTTTTTATAACCTTTCTCTCGGTAACATTGATTATTGCCTTTACAGTTAGCAAAGAGACGAAGGAAGAACTAAAATTAATCTCTCCCATGTTTATTGCCTTTACTGTCTTCTCAACATTTCTTAGTTATCTTTTTAATATATGGAGGCTTCGTTATATTATAAAGGCTTTAGGCAAAGAACTGAGCTGGAGTGGGGCTTTCTATTATACCATGGGTGGTTTATTCTTGGGAGGTGTGACGCCTCTGCAGGTTGGCGGTGTACCGCTTCAGTTATATATCTGTAGAAGGGAAGATATAACCATACCGGAAGCAAGTGCTGCGATATTTACCAGGGGTTTGTTATCTGCTTTTGTTCTTCCCTTCCTAGCTCCTTTTATTTATTATTATCGGGTCTATTTTACATCGGGAATAATGCAGGGGATAGTAAAATATCTCTCTATTCTTTATGGAGTGGCTGCTTTGTTATTCATATTTGTTATTGCCAGAACCGACTGGCTTACTAGAAGGTTTAAAGGGAAATTTTTTAAAGGGGTTATCGAATTTAAGGAAGTATTTAGAAAGGAGTTTGTTAAGAGAAAAAAACCATTCTTCAAAGCTTATCTTTTAACGGCGCTTTCTCTTGTTTTTTATTTTCTGATCGCCTTTCTTCTTCTGCGTGGTTTGGGAGTACGCGCTGATTTCTTTAAAGCCACAGTTTTACAAATTATACTTACTTACGGTCTGGCTTTTATGCCCACTCCCGGAGCTTCAGGTCTTGCAGAGGGAAGTGCTTATGGATTATTCAGAGATATTGTCCCCAGGTCGATTCTCGGAGTATATGTCGTTTTATGGAGATTCTTCACTGGCTATCTGGGCATGATAATTGGAGGGATAGCTTTGTCCCGGTTTTTTGTAAAAATAGAGACAGTCGGGAAAAAGACAGCCGAAAATAAGAACTTAAGTAGTGAGACCTCTTAAGGGTTCTTATCAGAGGCTACTGCCGTCAATATAGCAGCAGCATCGAAGTCCACCTCATTCGGAGATAAAGCTTTTGTAATTGTCATTTCCTTAGGCGCACTTTTTGAAATTTTACCTTTTTCTACCACTGCGACTTCATTTTCGGAAATCATAACACCCTTCATACCCCCTTTTAATAAAACTATTGTTCCGGGTGGATATATTCCCATTATGTCGAGAAATACTTTGACCAGGGAAGGATCATAAATCTCGTTGCTTTTTATAATGTATTTAAGTGCTTCGAAAGGACTTCTTACGTTTTGGTAAATTCTGGGTGTTGTCATTGCATCGTAAGAATCGACTATTCGGATGATACGAGCAAAAAGAGTTGGGTTTCTTGTGCTGATATCGGGATATCCGGTGCCGGAGTAGTCAATATGATGTTCGAGGATACCACGGAGAGCGAAGACAGGAACTTCTTCTACTCCTTTTAGGAAAATTATTCTTTCGGCAGAAAGGTAAGGATGCTGTTTGATTTTCTCATATTCGATGTTCGTAAGTGTATCCGGCTTATTTAGAATGTCTCCGGGAATGTCTATTTTACCTAAATCGTGGAATAGCGCTGCTATTCCTAGTTCGAGTAAATCTTTTCTCGAAAGCCCCAGTTCAATACCCATAGCAATTGATAGTATGCAGACGTTGGCAGAATGATTGAAGGTGTAGGAACCGATATCTTTGATTATGGTTAAAGCAATGAGATAGCTTCTTTCTTTGAAAAGAAGTTCCGTAAATTTTCTTACTATTTGCCGGGCTTCAAAAATATTTGTTTCTTCTTCAATAGTAACCTTTTTCAAATAACTGATCGAGTCCAGAAGACTTGAAAGAGCTTCTTTTCTTATGGAACGGAGAATTCCATCTCTCTGGTTTGAATCTTCTATTAGGGTTATTTTTATGGATTTAACCCCTTCTTTTTTTAAGCTCTCGGAAATTTCATCAAAAGAGTGTTTTGATGAGGCAAGATTCATACCAAGACAACACAAAAAGGAAACAATCTCCTCGAGTTCAGGTAACTTGACGAATAAGATTGAGCCGATCGACAGAGTTTTTAAATCGTGAATTAAGGATCTATACCTCCCCATTATTCCCATTTCTACGCTTGCTCTCTCATCGTTAAAAAAAAGATGATTGTCGGAGATTGACAGTTCTATTTGTTTTAATTCTTTAAGGATGTCCGATAGAAATTGATGCATTTTTTTAGCATGTTGATAGAGAGTTTGACTTTTTGTTTGGAAAACTCTTGCTATATGTATTGAAGAAGAAAAGTAAAGTATAAGATTTCTTATATCAGTTTGTTTCATATTTCTTTAAAATTTCTGCTACTGTTTCTTTTAAAATTCTTGAATTTCTGTATCGCGATATAAGTTCAACTGCTTTTTCGTCTTTAATATTGGGTAGAGCCTGAAGAGCCATTCTCTTGATGTCGTATATTTTATCTTTAAAGAAGTGAGTTTTACGGAGTATTGTGCTGAAAATTTTTATTGTATCGTCGGTTTTAAGCGTGGAAAGTAATTGTAACAGTGCTTTAATTTCATCTTTATCAAGGCGCCAGAAACTCTTCGACATTATCCTGTTTCGAACAATTTCGAATTCTTCAGGAGTCCATATCGCTTTTAACTTTTCAAGAACAATAATTCTAACCGTAGGATCCGGATGATTTAAGTATGAGATTATATCTTTTCTTGATAATAGTGAAAAGAGGACTTCTTTTACTTGAGGTAAATTCTTTTTCTCAAACAGGTCTTTTAAACAGGGTAGGAAATATGGGTCTTTTAATCTTTTTATAATTAGTAATAGAACCGAAAACGTCTTTTCCGTAGAGTTAACAAGGCGAACTTCAAGTTCCTCTTTGTGTTCGGCGAAAATATTTTTTAATAAAGATATTATTAAGTCTTTTGCAATAAAATCGCTCGTTATCTCCAATTCGTTTATCATTTCATCTGCACCTGATATTCCAACATATTCAAGAAGATCGGCTGCCTCTCTTTTTATTCTGTTTGAATTGGAGGAGGTTAATGCATGAATGTATAATTGTAAAGCTGCCTTAGAGGTTAAAATTTCTTTCATTTCATTTAAAATTTCGATAAATTCACGTTTATTTTCCTTTTGATTTTCAATTAGTTTTTTTGTCTGGTATAAAGCAGAAAGATTACCTGTTTGAAGAAATTTGGGGATGGAATCTTTTAGAATTAAATATATGCTTTTCCTTTTTCTATGATTTATTTCATAGGAAAGAAGATCTTTGATACTTTCAATTAGCAGGAAAGAAGCGCGTTCTCTGTCTATTGATATCTTTTGTTCGTACTTGAGACCTATTTCCTGTTTGTTTTTTTGAGAAGGGTTTCTTTTCTTTACTTTTACAGGAAGGATTGTGACATCCTGGCTGTTTATTCCTGCCGGAGGTTTTATATCATCTTCGTATTCATGAAGTTTTTTCGTTTTTTCTACGGCGTGGTAGATTATGTGAGGAAATTTTGATTCCCATAGATCTTCTAATAGACCTACTTGAGAGGAATATTCTCTGCTGGCAATGATTGTTACGAGAGCTTCAAGTTCTTCCTCGCTTATTCCTTCAAGAAATGTTAGAGATCTTATTCCGTTACGGTACAGGAAGAGGGGAACTGAGGTTAGGCGTTTAGGATCAGAATGTAATACATTTGAATTGTTCATAATTTTATCTTCATTGATTAATAAAACTACCGGACCTAATTCTTCCTGAGCTTTTTTCAAGTTAAGGTAACATTTTCCTATAAATTCCTTAGTTGTTTCAGATACCTTTTGATATAATTTATGGTTCTTTATTGATTTAATAAAATTTGTTACAAAAAAATCCAAATCTTTCATGAACTTAATTTTACTCTAACTTAGGAAATTTTCAACCCCCCCTTTTTGTTTTTGAGCTATTTGAAAGATTAAAATCTGTTTCCAAGAATTTTTTTTGCCCTATCGAGGTTAAGCCGTTAAGTGCAAAAATTAAATATCAAAATGCAAAACTACAAATCAAAGTTAAAAAATTTATAAAAGGAAAAATCACGAGTACCGCCAGTAGCACGGATTATTTTTCGATTTTTACGTTTTGGAGATAAGTTGATTTTGCATTTTAATTTGTAATTTTGATTTTTACTTTTTAATATTTGATTTTCCCGGAATACAAAATTAAACGGTATATTTTTTTAAAGAATTAATTCATCCACGATTCGGCGCACTAATTATTATTCTACGATACGGATTGCTTCGGGATCGGATGTGGTGATTTCAAGTCCGTATTTTTTGTGGTCTATGAGTTTGCCCTTAATTTCTATCTCAGAGTTATTCAAATCTTCGAGGTCGAAATCCATCTTTTTTAATCCTTCCAGACCTTCTTTCCAGAGAACGAATGTAAATTGTTCTTTTCCTTCTACGAAATCTATAAAAAGGTGTCCGGATCTGGAAACGTTCCAGTTGGTAGGTTTCCCGGAAATAATTACCCATTCTCCCACGTGTTTTTTTAAGCCTTGTAAATTATATGGGTCCAGGCTCACGGGTTTTTTAAAGAGTTTACTCCTGTCCCACAATTTTAGAAATTCTTTTTCAAACTTACTTATGAGTTCTTTCGCATCTTTTATTATCAGAAGGTTCTCGTTGTTTAATTTCTCCGCCGAGTGAGTCCAGTTATAAGAGCCTGTTATCAGAATTTTGTTGTCTATTATTGCAAATTTATTATGCATTATTCCTTCGTATTTATCGCCGTATGATTTGTGTGTATTGTCCAATCTTACATCTACTTTTCTTTCGCTTAAGAAGTGGTGTTTTGAGTACCCTATTTCTTCGGCACTTTTTGCGTCGAGAAGGATTTTTACTTTTACTCCTCTTTCTTTTGCTGAGATGAGGGCGTTCGACAGTTCCCTATCTGTAAATATATACATTGCTATATCTATTTCCTTTTTTGCGTCTGCAAGTTCCTTCAGTATTGCGTCGCGTGCTCCGCCATTTGGGCTGAAAAAAACCTGAACGGATAAAGATAGTATTAGTAATAGCATTTTTAGAGGCATCCCCCTCTGTGTATTTTGAGGGGGATGCTTCAATTAATAAATCAACCCTTTTTTACCTGTAGAAAAGTCCTATTACTCCGACAATTATTGCTGCTATTCCGACGGGTACAGTTAAAATGGTCATAAGATTATCGAGTTGCTTTTCTGTTTCTTTTTTCGAAGGGATAAGTTTCAGCAAATCGAGTATCAGGACTGAGCCTGCAATAATACCCACTAGTCCCTGTAATGTTCCGGCAGAACCGTGTGCACCCCAGAAACCAATACTGGTAAGTATTACAACGATACCGATCGGTATTTTGAGTCCTGAAAGGGCTTTTACAGAGTCTTTCAGTTTTTTGTTGATTTTTTTTAAGAGATCCATTGTTAGTATTAATCCGCCTAAAATTAAAAATTCCATACAATACCTCCTGTACTTTTTTGTACGTTTATGAGTTTTTTACCATTTGACATTCAATTCTCTGTTTGCTTTTACCTCGTCGAGCCTTCCCACGGGAGTTGTATTAGGACTATTTTGTAAGTAAGTTGGATTTTCTTTTGCTTGTTTTGCTATTGTTTGCATTGCTTTGATGAAGCCGTCTAAAGATTCCTTTGATTCGGTTTCCGTTGGTTCTATCATCATACACTCTGGAACGATAAGAGGAAAATAGACTGTTGGAGCATGATATCCCATATCTAAAAGTGCTTTTGCTATGTCGAGCGCTCTTACTCCGCTTTTTTTAAATTTAGAAGCGGAGAGAACAAATTCATGCATGCAATTCTTCTTATAAGGGATATCATATTTTTCTTTCAGATGGTAAAGTAAATAGTTTGAGTTTATTATCGCCTGTTCTGATGCACGCCGTAGACCATCCGCGCCTAACATTCTTATATATGCGTGAGCCTTTACCATAACTGAGAAAGCTCCATAGAAAGTTGAAACTTTTCCGATAGAGTTTTTGAGTCTCCAGTTGAATCTGTACTTTTTACCATCAAATTCTATTATAGGCACAGGCAAAAATTCCGATAGATATTTTTTAACTGCTACGGGTCCGCTGCCCGGACCCCCTCCACCGTGAGGAGTCGCAAAAGTTTTATGAAGATTGAAATGCATTATATCCACGCCAAAATCGCATGGTTTAGCTATGCCCATTAAAGCGTTGAGGTTAGCACCATCCATATAAAGAAGAGCCCCGCTTTTGTGGAGTATCCTTGAAATTTCTTTTATGTTGGATTCGAAGACCCCCAAAGTATTGGGATTGGTAATCATAAGGGCTGCCACATCTTTATTTATTGATTTCTTTAAGTTTTCTATGTCTAAGATTCCATTTTTATTGGATTTTATTTCTTTTATTTTAAATCCGGCTCGACTGGAAGATGCGGGATTTGTACCATGTGCTGTGTCCGGAATTAGCACTGTTCTTCTGCTTTCTTTTTTTAGATTAAAATAAGCGCATGCGATTAACAGCCCGGTTAATTCGCCTTGAGAACCAGCCTGGGGTTGAAGAGTTATTGCATCCATTCCTGAAATTTCTTTTAAAAATTCTCCGAGCTCGAACATTATTTTAAGAGCACCCTGTATTTCACTTTCAGGAGCTTGGGGGTGTAGCTCTGAAAGTTCGTTCAGACTTGCTATATCTTCAGCTACTTTTGGATTGTATTTCATTGTGCAGGAACCGAGAGGATACATCCCTTTGTCTACGTGATAGTTCTTGTTAGATAACTTTGTGAAGTGTTTTATTACTTCTCTTTCGGGAATAGGGGAGAACCGCATTGGGTTTTTTCTTCTCTCGGAAGTTTTAAAAAATTTCAGCAGAGGTTTTTCTTTAACGTCGAGAGCCCGAGTATAATTATTTTCCTTTGAACTTTTATAGTTACAAAGTAATTTCATATTAATATATTATCAAAAGAATCAGTTTTTGTCAACCAGTAAAGTTGCTTATCTTTAACGCGAAATCGCAGAGAATGAACAGTCTTCCCCTAAATTTTGAAATTGCTTCCTTTGGGAATGTAAATATTAAAAATTAAAAAGCAAAATGACATCTTAAAATGTAAAAACTAAAAAGATAAAAAACAGATTCAAAAGGGCTTTTTATTTGTTCTTTTTAATTCATTTTTGAACTTTGATTTGTAATTTTCCATTTTTATATTTAATTTTTACATTATAGAGCGGCTTTGCCGCAATAGGTGGTGGCTTGACTTTGGGGTAAAGGGGATTAATATAATTCCATGATGGATTTAAATGAAATAATGTCGCGAGATGAAGAATATCCTTTACGAAAAAAACGTTTTATTACCTTGAGGAATTTCTGGAAGAAGGTTCGTTCTTTGAGGAAGTTTCTCCCTTTGAGGAAACGAAGATTTGTTGTATTAAATATTGTGTTTTTTGTATTTGGTGCGGTCATTGGTATTAATTTTTCAATATTAAGCAGTTTGCCCGACGTTGATTCATTGGCGAACTATGAGCCGAAGCTCTCTACAGGTATTTATGATATAAATGATAAACTTATTTTGGAAGTTTTTGAACATAGGAGAATTCCTGTAATTCTCGATTCTCTCCCGGAATATATCCCCGCTGCGGTTGTTTCTCTTGAAGACAAAAGGTTTTATGATCATTGTGGTATAGATATCAGGCGATTGGCAAAGGTTATATGGGTAAATTTAATCAGAAAGATTGGTGGAAGAAAATGGGGACAGGGAGCCAGTACAATTACTCAACAGCTTTCCAGGAATATCTTTCTTACTTTGAAAAAAACTCTCCTGCGAAAAGTAGAGGAAATATACCTGTCACTTTTGATTGAAAGAAGATATACGAAAAAAGAAATACTTGAAATGTATTTAAATGAAATTTATTGGGGGTACGGGAATCATGGTTTAGGAGCAGCTTCTCGTTATTATTTCGATAAAATACCTGATAGCCTGTCTATTTCCGAGGCGGCAGCTCTTGTAGGTTTACTTCGTTCTCCAGGGGTCTATTCTCCTTATAATAGTTATGAGAGATTCATAGAAAGACGCAATCTGGCTTTGAACGAGATGTTTGAGGAGGGAGCAATTACTAAAGGTGAACTTGATTCTGCTGTTGCGGAATCTCTTAGTGTTGTAGATCAATCAAAAAAAGAAATTATTGGTCCTTATTTTATAAATGAAGTAAAAAGAGAAATGGAGAACCTTTTTGGAAGGGCTTATATATCATGGGGTGGATATAAGGTTTATACCACCATGAATCAGGATATGCAGATTCTTGCAGATAGTATTCTGGAATGGGGGCTTGGGAGAGTCGAATTATACTGGCATCTCAAAAAGAAAGAATCAATTCCGGATTCTCTTATTCATCCTGAAAATATTTCATATTTACAGGGCGCAATGGTTGTTATGGATCCTTCGACCGGTTACGTCCTTTCCCTTATCGGTGGTAGAGATTACAAGCATAGTCTGTATAACAGAGCTACTCAGGGTAGGAGGCAGGCTGGTTCTGCTTTTAAGCCTTTTCTTTATACTGCGGCTATTGATAACGGATTTTTACCTTCGGATTTCGTCTTTGACCTTCCGATGATTAAAGAGTTGGGAGGGGAAGTTTATGCGCCAAAAAACTATGACGAGACTTTTATGGGTAAAATACCCTTGAGAACAGCTTTAAAGATGTCCAGAAATGTTGCTTCTTTAAATCTATGTCAGGAAGTCGGACCTTTTTCTGTTGTTGAATATGCTTATCAGATGGGGATAGAAAGTGATATTCAAGCTGTTCTTTCGATAGCTCTTGGGGTGTCTGAAGTTACACCTCTTGAGATGGTCCGGGCTTATTCAACAATTGCGAATTTAGGAGAGAAGGTTAACCCTATATTTATACGTAAGGTTGTCGATAGATACGGTAATGTCGTTTATGAAAATAGAATTGTAAAACAAAGAGTTCTTTCAGACGCTACAGCCTATATAATTTTGGATATGATGCAGAGTGTTTTTGAACCCGGAGGAACCGCTTCATATGCAAGAAGGAGCGGTTTTAAAAAGCCCGCAGCCGGGAAAACCGGTACCACAGATGACTTTAGCAATGCTTGGTTTGTGGGGTTTGTTAAAGGATTAAATGTAGGCGTCTGGGTTGGGTACGATTATCCGAAGAGTATGGGGAAAGGCGCAAGTGGAGGGGCTCTGGCTCTTCCTATATGGACTGAATTTATGAAGGCGGTTTGCGATTCTACCATGAACCAAGGATTTCCTGTGCCGGAAAGTGT
>Ga0307437_1001342_pt1 | contig 16589 bp, 14 predicted proteins | sample SalMarWE160390MG_FD_202146 | JGI IMG/M metagenome (GOLD analysis project Ga0307437, IMG submission 202146) | Salt marsh sediment microbial communities from the Plum Island Ecosystem LTER, Massachusetts, United States - WE1603-90 | ecosystem: Environmental > Aquatic > Marine > Intertidal zone >...
CATTTATTGGACCTATCTCATCGACATCATTCCGAAATTTTACATATATTAAATAAGTTGTTTTATTATTTGTGCCAGCTAAAAACAAAGTTTTAGTTTCATTATAAAATTCCCAATTACTCCAATTATATGCAGTACTATTACTAAAACACATTTCTTCTGCATCCTTAGCATAAACGGCAACATCTACAATAGGTGTTAATGTGTATTGTGCACCATTATTTATCTGGATCTTAGGATCTGTCGGCAAGTAGCCTATATACAGAATATCATCACTAACAATGTTAGACTCTCCAATCGAGTTTCTAAATTTCGCACTAATTGTATATTCAGAATTATTTATTGGGTTTATTAAATTAATATTTTTGCTTGTACTATAGGGTTCCCAAGAAGTCCAAGCACTGGTTCCGCATTTAAAACACATCTCATCAGCAGCATTCGCTGAAAGTGCCAAAATAACAGATTTAGAATTAGTAATTTTGGCATCATTATTAATATTAATTTTAGGATTTGTAGGTGGAGTTTCATATGTCCAAATTAATCGTGGAACTTGTTCTGCAGGACCTTCCCGACTACTTCCTGTTAACCAAAACACACTATTATATGTAGGATCATGAATTACAATAGAAAAGCCATCTCCGCCTTCTATAAAATCCGTAACATCATAAGTATAAAAACCTTTTTCTGATATTTCATCGCTTTTTATGAAAGTCTCCCCCATAGGTGCGTTAAACCAATTAATTGTATCCTCTTCCCAATCTGTGGTTATCGTGAAAATTTGAATATCTACTGGCCCTAAATGATCTTCAAAGTATATCCTTATCTCAGCTTTAATAACGTTATCCGGCTTATCTGTAAAAGGGAAGTGGAGGTAAGCGTTCCGTTTTCCCTTTCCGATCGCAAGATCCCACAACACCCAAAATTCTTCTTTAGAACCATAATTGCCCAGAGGTAGAAGATCTATTACATAAGAATCTTTATCCGCTATTGTCGAAACAGTCGCAATTCCGGCACTGCCATGAACAGGATTAATATTAAGATCTAAACCATATAAAATCGAGAACAATCCAACTAAGATAATAATTTTGAAAATTGACTTGTTTCTAATATGTCAGCACCTCTATCTCATTGAAATTATAAATGGGGAATCTAAAATCGGAAAATTTATTAAAAAATTCAAACATTTTATCCAAATTAAATAGACAAATTGCAATTAAAAAGCATAAAAGCGAAATTTTAAGATATCTATTAAAACACTCCTCATTTCTGTGTAATATTGAACGTATTAAAAACACGAAACCAAAAATTTCTAAGCTGCATGATGCAATCATTAAAACTATTATTAAACTTAATAATAATTCCATTTTTATCTTGCTTTTTCAATAATTTATATTGACTTAGAACTAAAATAAAACGAGGATATATAAATAAAAAAAAGAGAAAAAATATTTTTAAAAAAGACACTTCGAAATTTTATTTTATTTTCAGTGAGATTTTTTCCAATCTTTCTTTATTTTTATTAATTTTAATAAAATGCAAATAGATGAAGGGGAAATATTTAATAACTCTGAAACTGGATTTAGCGATAGGGATGTGCATAAATAGATGGCTGTCGCCAAAATTAATTTGGGAGAACGAGACCTATTAATTTTGAATAACCGAATACATATTTCTTTAATTGCGCTTGTTATTTTATCTTGATTATCTCTAATTTCCTGGATATCAAAATATTCATCATATAAATTGCAAGCAGGTTCGCATAAGCTTACAACACACACCTCCTGACTCGTAATTCTTTTATTTTCAAATTTTTTCCTTAATCTTTTCAAATTATTTTTATTTTTAATCTCTCTGATTTTCTTTTTTCCTATTCGGTTGATTATATACTTTTTATAATCTGGCATATATTTCTCAAGATATTTCCCAACTGTTTGTATGCCTATGTCCAATTGCTCCCCTATTTGTAAATTTGTTAAATATTGTCTTTTTAATGAGATCATCTGTTCAATTTGATTTCTTTTAACAACCATATTCTATTCACCATTATCCTTGTGGAGAAAATTCAGACTCGTTATCCCATATTCGATTTGATTTTATTAAAATGAAAATAAAATGAGAATATTTAAATAAAAAAATGAGAAAATAGGCAATTGTAATACGATATATTAATAAATAGGAGGATAAAGCAAAAGTTTCTAGTGTTTCTCCGCCCATTAACAAATAGGGGGAGGAGGAGGGTGAAAATAAGTGTAGATCAATACTACACCAACCAAAAGACAAAAATCCAGTATGGGGGGAGATGCAACTTATGACTTTATCCTTACCAATATTATTTTAAAACTAACTATAAAAAGATTACCATTCCATTTTTTTGTTTAAAAAAATCCAATGAGATAATGAAATTTAATAATTATCATTTAATACGGAACCCACTTGTATCGCTAGATAATTTAAGATAACATCGTAATCTTCAGGTGTTATCTCTTTGGTCCTAAGAACAAATTTTTTAATGCTATTAATACAGGAGAGTTGTGTTCTAATCTTTTCAGATTGGAATTTATTATGAAGAAAGGATTCTTGATTCCTAATCTCGCATATTAACTTATCTCTTAATTCCTCCAATTGTGGATTAAATGCAATATTTTCAATTCCCATGTTATTAATTCTAAAATTCATCATAATAATTTCAAATTAAATTCTAATTATTTAAATAAAAAAGGGCCGGAAAGATACTATAAAGAAAGAGAAATAACTAAATAATTAAGACTATATTTTCATAGAATAAAAAAAATTGTAAAAGTTCAATATATCAATGATATCGATGACCATTATAGTCATTACAAGATTCTAACGAGCATTTTAACATATTTTTTACGTAGAAATATTGAAAATTATGAATTATTATTTATAGAACCTTTATTGTATTTAAGAAATATCAAAGAAATCCCTGAAGATACACCTATTTGGGATTTTATTTTAGGTGAGATAGAGAATTACCAATTAATTCGTATTATTATAGGTGAAGTAAAAACACAGAAAGCAAGAACATCTATGAGTTTTTCACTCACAGGTCATCCCCACTCAGCGACCAGTTTTTGTATATTATCCTTCTTTTTCTCCCATTTGTCCGCACTTTCCAAAACTGGCTCAAAAATGTTATTAATCTGCGATATTTCATTTCAAATAACCCATTAAATTACGATATTTCATAAACACTTATTTTTGAATTAAGTGATAGTTCGGTATATTAAAAGATAATGGAAGAAAATTACTTCAGGTACTTAATTCAATAAATAAATAATTAAATTGATGAAAAAATAATTTCATCTTCCTCAGCGGGTCTACCGAAATAAAAAGCTAACTTTTCCCGCAATATTTTTCTTGTAAAGGGTGTCAATTCCAGACATTTTGATTTTAGTATTATATCATCTATTTTACTATGAGTTATTCCTTCACAGCGTAATGGATAAATATGTCTAAAATCAATAACATAGAAATTAGTGTAATATTCTTCTCCTTTATATTCTATTTTATATTTTAGAAATAAATCAGTTGCTTCATAAAAAAAGAAATATTTAAAGCCATATGTTTTACCTTCACTCATTCTTCTTTGTCTCTCATCTTCATCAAATTTATTTTCCCATACTTCAGGTGGAAATAATTTATCTGGTTCAATTTCTTCATTAAGAATTGTAAAATCATCATAAAAATATGGATTTTTAAAAAGCTCTGGAGGAATCTGAAATAACGGTGTAAGAGCAATAATTTTTCTTTCAATATTACAGCAAGGGGTCATAATGACTGAGAATGTAGGAAATAATGATTCTATATTATATAAGTAATTATTACGATTAGAATCTAACAAAGGCTCTTGTAATTGAGGAAGAGATTCAACATAACCTTCTATTACATCACCAAATCGCAATTTGTTTGGTGTGAACTCCTCTTGATAAAACATTGAACCACCTATTCCTCAAAATAAAAATCCTCAACATTAAGAGATGTTTGAGATATATGCTTTTGCTTATAGTTGCGGAAATCTTCGTTTAGTTGGACTTCTGTAATGCCTATAAATTCATTATTTGAGGAGACTGCAACAGTAATTTTATACCTATCAAAAGGATATTTGATGAATTTAATTTGTTTCGGTTCATCGACAATTCCAGTAGATTCCACTTTTTCCTCCCAAGCATAAAACCCAGAGATCTGCTCCTTAAAACTTTCTTGCCATTTCAAACCAGATGAACTGATAAAAAAAAGGGATTCTTCCTTATCTTTAGAATTTTCATTATTATTTTCAGTCATTTACTCCTCCTCCATTTTATCCATCCATTCTTTAACTGGGTCCCTAATCGTATTTTTACTCCATTCATCGTGAATTAAATTGTGCAAGTCATCCAAAATCTTTAAATAATCATCTTTAAGAATATTTCCCGCATATCCATCAAAATCTAAATAATATTTAAGTATTAATTCATCTGTTTTAACATCTTTCTCGTGCTGTAATGTCTCTTTATAATTTAATTCGTATTTTTCTCTTTTCACATTTAAAGTTTGAAATACCATTGTTCCCACCTCATTTAATTTAAATCGGTTAAGAGGGAATGCAGTATTATACCATTTTTCAAATTCTTCTGTTTCTAAAGAGGGAATTGGAGCCTCATCAATATATCTTAAACCTATTCTTTTAATTACTTCAAGAGGGATCAGTTCAAGAAATTTGTCCATTACAAATTGAATAATATCTCTAAAACCATCTTTATCATCAGATCCATAATATGATTTATGTTGTTTTGATGTAATATCTAAGGAATTAGTTAAAACATTCAATTCATATTTATCATTGGAACTAAAACGCCAAATTTTTCGACCTACAGTTTCTTTTGAAGGAATATGTTCCATTTTGAACTCTGGACCAACATCTGCAAAAAGCAGCTCCCTTCTTATAGTAAATGAAGAATCGGGAAATCTCTTTAAAATTTTTGTTTGAAACTCCCCTATTCTATTTTCAATTATGAATAGATTGGAAAATTTTATCTGGAAAATAACTTTCTTTACAGTGGGTTTTCTATAAACTTTGTAGTTTTCTGGTTTCATAATTTAATCATTTTTTTCTATTCAAGTAATATTAAGAATTTCAATTATTAAATTCTACTTATTTAAAATGGGAATCTTAATGGATAGACGACAAAAAACATAAAAATTCATATAATCAAATCATCACTTTCTATTTCCAAATTTCCCATAAATAAATTTAAATATGCATATTTTCATTATTAAATGGTTTGACAGGTATTAATATTCAAGAAAGGTTTGAAAACTACATTTCTTCCCTTTCCATCCCTAGACATATAAGAGTTGATCTCCAAAGAGCAGTTTTAAAACTTGTAGAAAACTTAAAAAAGGTTGGAAATCCAATCATATTCCCCATCCAACAAACACGCTCTAAAATTAGAAATGTCGTGGTCTTGCGTGGACACCAATTTGGCGGGTCGTATGATAGGGGGACATATGTCAAAAATGTCTCAGATATCGATGTATATGTGATATATGAAGAACAACCAGCAATGGAAAGACTAAAAAAAGCTATGGACACTAGAAATAAAGGTTCATCTCAAGAATACAGAGGGGAAATATTGTTAAAAACACTTCGACACCAATTAAAGAAGATTCGGTTAAGCATCCGTAGAAATTTGGAAGTTAGAAAACCTCCTTATAGGCACGCAATAAAAATAAAGATGAGATATGCAAATAAAAATATCAAAACGGATTTAGTTCCCACCATAGATTTACACGAGGATGGAAACTTACTCATTCCAAATAATATTAAAAAAGTCATTAAAGTCAATCCTACGAAAGAGGAAAACGCACTAAAGAAGCTTAATAAAAGAACAAACGGTGAAGGAACCAAGATGATACGGCTGGTTAAAGCCTGGAATAATCACTGGCAAGGTAAAATAATTTCTTACATATTAGAACGGTTAGTGTTGGAAGTATTTAAGAATAAACCGATAGGTAATTGGGTTAAAGCACTGCGTACATTTTACAACGAATCAATACGATTAATCAATGAAAGAGCGTTTACGCCCGATAAGGTATATTCGCATAAATCGATTCTTGACGAGTATAATCAGTCGTATCTATTAGATGTTCTTGAGATGCTTAAAAAAGCAAAAAACTATGCAGATAAATCTGAATGGAAAAAGCTTCTTGGAACGGGAAGAATTTAAATTTTTTTCATTTATTTTTTTTTACATTTAGATTTCTAATTTACTTATCTTAAAATTTAATTTCGAATAGCTACCTTTTTCAATGAATCCTCTTCGGACTTCAAGTTGTAATATTGATCGAGGGTTTTTTTCATCTCTATAGCAATAGCTTTAATGACGGGAACAGGCACCGAATTTGCGAGTTGTTTATATGCTTGGGTCATTGAAACGGGAAAAGTAAAACTTTCTGGAAAACCTTGTAGTCGAACCCATTCCCGTTCGGTCATTTTTCGGATACCTTCGTTGTTTTTTTTCTTAAGTGGATCGTCACCTGGTTTCCACGGATTATAAATGATCTCATCTTTAACCAAGTTTCTTTCCTTTCCCATTCCGCCACACACAATCGTATTTGCAATACCGTTGTGCGGAATTACAATGTAGCCAAATCCATGCCCTTTAGCTTTATGGCGTGCTTTATGGCTTTTTAAACTATTAAAGTATTGCTGAGAGAGATAATATTTAAGTTCCACTTTCTTTTCTAGAATATCTTCTATTTTTACATCTTTCTTATTTCCTTCGGGAAAATTAAATTCGAGATCCTCTTTAAATCCAACGATGTAAATTCTCTCTCTATTTTGGGGCAGACCGAACTCAGAAGCATTGAGAATCTTGTAGTATATGTTGTAACCTAATTTTTCAATAAGGCTTTCTTTAATAACGGAAAAAGTTCTTTTCTTATCGTGATGCTCCAAGTGTTTAACATTCTCTAACAAGAAGGAAATAGGTTGCTTCTCCTTAAGAATGTCTTCAATATAAAAATATAGATTTCCTCTATCGTCATCAAATCCGTTTTTCCTTCCCGCAATAGAAAAAGCCTGGCAAGGGAATCCCGCAAGTAAAATATCAAAATCTGGAACGTTTTTAAATTTAATTTTTCGTATATCTCCCTTTGGGTCTTCTCCGAAGTTCTCACGATAGGTTTGACAGCAAAAGTCGTTAATCTCGTTTGAAAACACGAACCTTATCTCTTCTCCGAAAGCTTGTTGAAAACCCAAGCGAATACCTCCTATCCCAGCGAATAAATCAATGACTTTATATTTGCATTTCATATTATCAAAATCCGAATCATTGAAATAAAGATCAATTCTAATCTGCATATATAAATAAAAATTCTTAATCTTAATTTTTACGAATAAACTGTTAATAATTTTAAAATAAATTATTTAAGGGACTATAAAAAAAGAGATTTGTAATGACCTATTCCGATTCAATGAAACAGATTCATTTAATGAATCGAATTTGTAAATTGAGTTTAAAATAATACTCGGAATTTTCTTCATATATTTTTCCGTAATCGTGCCGACTACTACTAGATGTCTCCAATTTCAAATTTTTTAATAAAAAATCTTGAAATTCATTCTTGTTATAAATGTGATAGCATAGAACTTCACCATCTTCTCGGACAATTATGATTCCTCCAGTAGCATCAATTAAACCATCCCATACAGCAGTGGGAATCATACCTAAAGCTATATCCGATAATAAATTCTTGATTTTATATTCATAAAATGGATGGGAATGATCTAAAATAAAACTGCACGGATTTCTCTCTTTAATTAATTCAATTAAATCGTAAATTTTAGAACCTTTCCCTCTAAAGAAATCTAATAAGATCTCGCTAATTATTTCTGCCATTCGTGAATCTATCAGCTTAAGGTTAAGTTCAAAAGTCTCATTTTCTGCCTTAATAAATTTTAAGTCTCCTCCGATTTCTTCAATTTTATGCAATCGGTCTCTAATTTTAGACTTTGTATTGATGTTATTTATCTCTTCTATGAGTTCATCGCTTAGTCCAGCTCCTTCTATCTTGTAAATGAAATTTGTTGATCGACTTGCATTAAGTAAGGTAGAAGGGCTTCCCAACTGTGATTTAATGCTAAAACCTAATGTGGGATCCACTCCAGTTCCTAAATCGTGAACCATAATCGTGATATCCCTTTTTTCTTGCGGATTAGCCTTTATGGCATAAACCTCTATGCTGTTCATAAATGTTTCTATTAAAGGAATTGCGAAGGCTCTTGCACTTGATCCTCTGATTTCTTCTAAAAGCCTAACGGCATTATTTTCGAACTCTTCAACGGGTAATTTGACCACGGTTTCATTCGTTTCTCCGTTTACAACTCTGATGACTGAATTTCTATAATATTCCCAATTTCCCCTTATTTCTTCCCTTATTATTTTTATTATCGGATAATATATCTCATCAATTTTTTTCAGTTCACTATCGGCGGCGTGCAATACCCCATTGGCTAAGAGCTTGAAAAAAACATAAATTTCGCTCCATTCCCCCTTATTTCCCGTTATTTGATCCTCGCTCATTTTAAATCTGACTTTTCTTCCTCTTTCTCTTGATTAATAATTTGATTAATAGAGATATTAATTTTATTATAAATTAATTATATATAAATAAAAAATGACTTGGTAAAAGATATAATAGTATGATAACCGACGATTTAATAGTAACATTTCAGAATGCGATTAAGAAATGGGCGGAGGAAAACCTCATTGAATATCCTTGGCGTGAAAATAGGACCCCCTATAAAGTGTTGATCAGCGAGATCCTATTAATTAGAACGAAAGCACCTCAAGTCGAACCCGTATTTAGGGCTTTTATGAAGAAATATCCCGATCTCGATAAGTTTCTTGAGGCTGAATTAAAAGACCTCGAAGATTTGATTAAATCGCTCGGATTACTGTTTAGAGCAGAGATGATCAGAGATTTAAGGGAACAATTGAAGAATGAATTTAATGGAATAATCCCCGATAACTTTGATGATCTCAAGTCATTGAAGGGTATCGGAGATTATGGTGCCAATGCTATTCTGTGTTTCGGTTATGATAAAAAGAGACCACTATTGGATTCGAATTTCATACGAATCTATAAAAAGTTTTTTAATGTGACTTCCAAGACCAAAACAGCGAAGATAGATAAGTTTCTATGGGCTTTTTCCGAAAAACTACTTCCAGATGAAGATTATGTTCAATTTAATTACGGCATACTTGATATCGGAGGTAATATCTGTCTAAGTAGGAATCCAAAATGTTCCGAATGTCCTTTGAAAAAATATTGCTATTATATTTCAAATCTTTCTGATTAAGCTGACGGCGTCCATGGGAACCGATTAGAGCTTTACGATCCATTATAGTGTTCATTATACATTTCGTTTTAGAATGGTTCGTTCATCGTAGCGTTAGATCGGGAAACGATCATCCGACGAGAACGCCGACCAAAAAAATATAAGAATGATCGAAATTGGAAAACTTTAGTAAGAGATTTAAAAGAATTCCTTAGCGGTAAAGGAGCTATTAAGAAGGAACCATTAAAACCTTTTGATAAAAATAAATTAAAATTAATAACATTAGACTTTATCTCCTAATCTTCTTTAATCATTTCCATCAAGTTTATAGGTTCTGGTAAAACTTGTAATCCTTGAGGAGTAGTTCCATTTTCAAACACCATTTGCCAATATTGATTATTTTGTTTTCCACCAAAAACGGTTTTAGACAACTCTCTATCAACCCAAATTTTTAAATTCCTTAAATTTTTTATGAATATTCTTAAAACTTCAAATAAAGGTTCTGGAAACTTGTATTGGAATAATTTCTCTTCCGTTATCGGTTTTCCTTGCATACTAAAATAATTGCTTATAATTTGTTTAATATATTTCAGCCAATTATACATAATTTCTTCTCTACTCATTCGATAGGCAATTAGGTGATCCTCTGGGATCTCTTCTTCTCCCTTTTGGATTGTATATTCAACCCTATGTGCACCAATTCCAGGATCAAACTTACCAATGTAAATTTCTTCAGCTATAATATTCATTAATTTAGTTATTTGTTCCTTTTCCAATTGCCTTGGATTTTCTCCATCCTCTAATCGAAAGTCAAGCGATATTTCAAGTAATTTTTGATATATAAAAAAGGAATAAAAAGTCTTTTCGATAGAAATGTACGATAATGGGTTTTCTTTCTTTCTGCCACCGAAGTCAATAAAATCTTGTAGTTTGTTTTGGGAATTATGGGTTATGGCATTCCTTATGGAATCTAAGATATAGCGTTTCATCTCTCTAGATTCGCCCTTAAAATACTTAACTAAATCCGCTTCAGAGAAGTTAAAATCTTCTTCACTTAATCCAAGATCTTTCTTATACTTATTAACTCTATCTATATAAAGCTGGCTACCTAAATGCCTTTGAACTGATTTATCAAAAGCTACTTGTCTTAAAGTAGTTCCCGCATTGGTATTGGTAGTAAGTAGAGTATCAATGTCGGGATCAATAAAAACCCTCACGGGAAGTTCTCTAGTACCTAGTAAAACTTGTGCAGCTGCTTTATGCTGTCCGTCAAAAATTTTAACTTCTGAAGTTCCCTCTTTGGAAAAAATATAGCCTAGAGAAATGTGAAGCTGAGGGCGTTTTAAAAAGAACTCATTTATCAGTTTTGAAATATTTCTGCCAATTGAACGAGGATTTATCTTGTCGTCGTGGTATAGGTATTGAATGGGAAAAATAGCGAATAAATACTTGAAATTATTAAGTCTATCTTCATAGATATTAGATTTTAAAATTTCATTCTTTCCCACATCAGCAAACGAGTATTCAATTGAACTATCAGTAATTTTAAAGGAGAATTTATATTTAGCACCCCCATAAACCTCAAATATATCGCTTAAGTTCGGCGTTCTATTATTTTTTTTTAATGACTTTGCTGAAATATCATCGAATCTTGCCATTACTCTTGCAATTCTTAAATCCGAGGCTTGTTTCGATCTATTGCACGTAAAATGGGTTAAGGCGAAATTGTTTGGGTGATCCTTTCCGTCTAACTGCAGAGGAATGACATGGTCAATATCAAGTGCGCCTTTTTGTATTACTAAGTCTATTTCCTTTTCGCAGATAAAACATTTATGACTCTGAGTTTCCCACAATTTCTTTCTTAAATCATCCTTTTCTTGATTCGATAAACTATTAAGATATTTAGATCTCATATATATAACCTAATTTGAATTAATATTACTTTATATTCTGGAATTATATAATATAATTCCCCCTTATCTAATTAAATATTTTATGATTGTAAACCAAAAGTTCTATAAATTTTGAATAAAGGAAATATATACATTGTATATATTTTATAAAATATTACGAAAATAATATACATTTTTTTGTTATTATTAATGTTTTTCCCCTAATTTAATAATTATATTAAATTTTTTATTCCAAAATCAGTTTATTCCCCACGATAAACTATGTTTCTAACTTTTTTTCTCCTTATCAGTTTTTATAATATTATTACTATTGCGTTTTCACTTTTTGCCGAACTAATCTTCATTTTCATTTTTTGCTAAAACTAGTAGATAAAATAATCTCTTTCAGTTCATCAAGTTCAAACGGTTGATTTCTTTCTTTCTTTAACCTACAATATTCCTCAATTCTTTGGGGATATTTAACGTTAAAACGGCTCAAGTAGCCTCCTAAATATTCAATGATTTTGTTAATATTTTGAAATCTTTCAAAAGGAGCTGGAGTGGCTAGGTATAATATCTCCAAACTTATTAGATTTTCGAGACCTTTTATTTCAAGGATTGGATTATAATAATTTTAAATTTCTAAGTAATAGATTTCTGCCCAAAATAAGAATGGATATATAATAAAGTATTAAAAAAAAATCGACTTCATTTCACCACTGAGCTTGTGGAGAGAATTCAACATCCTTATCTTTATACCTGTTTTTTGCCATTGCCTTATATTTGGTATATCTGATTTTTTTCAAATTAAAATTAATCAAATTCAGCATATGAGACAATACTAACCCCGAGTATTTTACTACGTAATAGAAACCCATTGAGAGCATCGATAACACAACCAAAAAATCGAACATGAAAATCTCATAATAAATTATTATAAGGTAGGAAATTGCCAGCGCGATAATAAGCACAATCGTTTGTATGAACGCATATTTTCTAAACAATTTCAGGGATGTGAAAATATATCGCATATCGGCTCCACTGGGACTTATCTGCGTAAGAATTGAAATTGCAACATAAATTAGGATTGCCGCGATTGTATAATTTACATCAGGGCTTGCGATATAATGAATAATCAATCCAATGATATAAGTTCCAACAAATAACGGTGCAAAACCGATAAACAACGACTGCAGAAAATTTGGTGGTTGAGCAGGCTTAATAAACCCCTTAAGGCCCCCTTTTTCATCCTTATCTGGGAGAATTCTCGCTTTCTCTACAGGCACGTGTGTTAGAAGACACATCAAGTAATGGCTTAATTCATGCACCGCAATCCCGAGAAAGAAAAACGCGTTAAAAATCTTTTGCGTAGTCGGAGTCCTTGAGAAAAAAGTTAGCACACAAGAGGCAATAAATGATAAAATCCAAATGCAGAAAAATATCCAAATATACTCAATTATCATAGTAATAATTATTGAAAATACTTCTATATAAAGAAAAAAATCAACAATTCAATATTTGGATATTTCTCGCTTTTTTATAGAAAAAAATTAATTGAATCTTTTTTTTCTCAACCATTTATCAAGTATTGTATTTGTTCCATCGAACGTGGTATTTTTTCCCTTTACTATATTCCAGAATTGTTGAACATTTCTATCATTCCATGATCTAAACCTTTCATCTCGTAATTTTTCTATCATTGGAGTTAACCATTCTGCAGAAACACCTTCTCGACAACAAAACAGTAAAGTATAATGAAATCCCGTTTTTGTTCGAATTGGGAGGGTTTCAATTTTATCTAATCCGATATTACTTAATTGTTCAATATAAATTTTACATAATTCCGTACTTTTTATACTCTCATCAACATTGGTTCCAAAAAAATTTTTTATTGCTGTTACTTTATGTATTGCACGAGCAATTAAGCTATCTTGAAAGGTGATAATCAAATCCCCAAAGCGACATTTATCTCTTATATATTTTAATGTATTATAAGAAATGTCCATTCCTTCGTTGTCAATAACCATTAAATAATTAATAAAACGATTTCCTCTTCTAGTTATATCATTCAAGACCTTTTTAATCCAAATATTTGAATCAATATTTTTTTTTTCAGGTGGCTCAATATTAAATTTCAATGATTTTTTAATTGAATTATTATACACCGTAAATCTCTTGATTAAAATTTCTCTCTTTTTCGGATTCAAATCATTTAAAAAAAATTCATCAAAACCTCTTTTATTTTTTTCTGAAACTAATGCTGCTTTAACTGAGGTTCCTGGAAAAATAAATTGATCATTTCCATGATTTTTAGTTACCCTGTTCATTCCCCAACTAGATAAAGGATCAATGTAGTAAAGTTTAAAATTTTGTTTATTTCCCCAAATATTTAAATATCCTTCATCGTAATACCTGATTCCTATTTGTTTTGTTACCATCCACCAACCTTTATTATCTTTTTTGGTGTAGAAATAATTATTATTGGACCATGGGAAATTTGGAATTTGCATTAAATATTTACCGTCTTCGACTAACTCTTTTATATATTGAATATAAAAGTCAAAATTCGATTTTTTTTTAGGGATTTTTTTAAAAATTTCTGTTGTCACTCTTAGAAACCATATATCCTTACTCTTTTTTATCGAATAAATGAAATTATATTTAAAATATTAATTTATTAATTGTTGAACATGTGGAACAAAAAGGAAAATTATTATTAATTTAATAATAATTAGAATGAAGAAATGTTCCGACTTTATTTGATTTGTTACAAAATTAGTATTTAAAAGAATATAGTATGTTAAATTATAATAAAAAATTAAAAATAAGAATCCTTAACCTTGACAAATTTATTTGGTAAATCGAGTGATTTTTCTTTTGAATGTTTTGAAAGAAGTATAATTATGCTATCCTTTAGATTTATTTTACATTCAATTATTTTATTTATTTCTGATATTAACGAAATAATATTATCAATTTTGTAATTTTTTCTTAATTTTTTATAAAATTGTGATTCATTTGCTTTTAAATGATTTCTATTAATGTAATTCATTTTTCCTATCCAAATTGATTCGGTTGCAAAAGGTGCCAACTTTTTAATTAACGGAATTGGGTTTTTATCCAAAAATGGTTCTATTGACACACTTGTTTTATAGTTGGATTTATATGCATATTTTAATGATTCTAGCCTTTCTTCAAATCTTGGTGCATTAGGTTCCCAAAATTTTAATAAATCATTATCAAGTGATGTTATTGTAAATCTAAATTGAATTAAAGATTTAAATTTAAAAAAAGAATCACATATTATCTTAATACAAGATAAATTCGGTTTTGTTGTAATTAAAACCTCATTTCTAGCATTTAATAATCTTTTTAATACAATAATACAACTATTCAAGGAAGAAGGAGTGATATCATGAGAACTTGGAAACATTACTCGACCTTGTCTTTTTTTGAAATTCCTATTTATTACCTTTTCATTTGGAATCATTAGCTTCCAACTTTTTTCAGTTTTTCTCTTAAACCTAATCGCCATTTTTTTAGCATAGCAGTACCTACAATCATTTGAGCACCCAAAATAACAATTGACATTAGAATCTGCCCATTCTTTTGTGCCTGAAGTTATTTTATTTTTCTCACATTTACTCATAATATCAACTTGATTCAGTCATATTGTAATTAATTTTTATGGTATTTAAATTTCCTATAACCGAGAAATTAGAGAGATATAAAAGAAATTTTAAATCCAATAAAATCTCATGATTCATGTTAACTCATAGAAATATAGATATTAAAATAAAAAAATTATAATTGAAATATGGACTCTTATTAATTCCTAAAAAGAATAGATTTTTATCTATAATTCTCATTTAAAGATAAAAATAAATTCTACAATTTAATCAATTTATTTATCTTCTTTTTACATTCTAATTTTTTCATTTAAATATATTCAATTCATTTTATTTTGAAATGTTAGAATCAGCAAGATCAACTAGCGATAATAGTGAGCAATTTAAAAAACCAGATAACGACGAGTCCCAGAAATATAGTGATTATGATTTACTTAATATCTGGAGCGATCGCCCAGCCAAGAGAGATATTAAATGGTGGCATAATGCCAATAAAGTTCTTTTCATCGGCTTCATTTGGGGTGCATTGTTTACAATATCATATTTTAGCAGTGGGTTACTAATAACTTCTTTTTTGTTTTCAAGCCTAATGGTAATTATCTTTATTATAATCTCTTTTGGGAATATCTCCTTTATTTATGAGAAAGTACATTATCGGGGAGTAAAAAGAATCGATTTATTTGAGGACTTAAATTTCAGAATTAGAGATAAGAATTCGGATACGCTTTTTATATTCAATAGGAAGGGTTACGGGACAACAGGTTTAAAAATATTTAAAATAGACATTATTCCTGAGACGGTTCATGGCAATGTTAAGCGATTTTTAAGGTCTTTAGATAGATTGGGAGTTCCTTATACTTATCAAATTATTCAAACTTCTAATATTCAATTGATTGAGAATTCTGCAGAATTATTCGATAAAGAAGAAAGAAAAAAGGCGAGATCTCAATTATTAAATTCGCAGAATTCTTTAATAACATCTTTATATTTAGCAACATCATACTGGGGTAAGACTCTATATTTCTCAGCGAATTTAGATAATATTCAGAAGCAGTTAGATAGTTATTCAAAAGTAATATTTTCTTCTTTTACCTCGTGTTTCCCGCACCACCACTTATCAGAATTAAGGGGTCTGGAATTAATCGATGCATTGTATGCACTCTTTTTTAAAACTAAAGTAGCGTCAAAAAATAAACAAGAAAGCATTGACGATTTAAAGACTAATAAAATCATGATTTCAATGATAATTAGAAGTATTTATCTTATGATTTTTTCAGTTCTCAATTTATTCATTATTCAAAGTTTAGGGGTTCCTTTTAGTTATAATATTTTGATAAACCTAACCGGTAATTTTCTTATTATATATATCTTTTGGAAAGATTTATTTAGTCCTTTGGCAGATAAATTTATTTTTAGAGATTTTTATAGACTCAGTCTTTTTACAAACTATAAATTTTTTATGCGAACAGGAATTCCCGATACTTTATTTGTTTGGAGTCAGAAGTTGAATTTATTATTGGGTACTAAGATGCTTGCTGTAAAACAAATTCGGTCGAACGGTTATAACGAACCTGACCAATTTTTTCGGGGAATTGCTCCCTTAAAGTTGTCATTTTCATATACAACGATTCAATCGCCCTTCTCTTGTCTAGATCTTAAACATGGGTTTGTGAAACATCTTAATGAACCTAATCAACGATATCTAATTAAATATGCTGGAAA
>Ga0307437_1001344_pt1 | contig 16582 bp, 17 predicted proteins | sample SalMarWE160390MG_FD_202146 | JGI IMG/M metagenome (GOLD analysis project Ga0307437, IMG submission 202146) | Salt marsh sediment microbial communities from the Plum Island Ecosystem LTER, Massachusetts, United States - WE1603-90 | ecosystem: Environmental > Aquatic > Marine > Intertidal zone >...
TATACAAGGTGGGGAGTGGCTGGGCGTATCCACTCTTAACCCTCCCCAAACAATTCTATGTTATAATTATGTTAACCACCTGTTGAGAGGTGAAATGGAAGAACTGCTCTTCGGCACGGGCGGCACCCCTCATAGCGCCAAAGCCCCCTCGGCTATAGACGGCATCAAGCGCATCGCCGAGCTGGGACTGGGCTGCATGGAGCTTGAGTTCGTCTACGGCGTCAGGATGGCCGAAAACAGCGCCCGCCTGGTGGCGGCAACCGCCCAAAGCGAAGGCGTCAAACTCTCGGCTCACGGCCCCTACTACATCAACCTCAACGCCCGCGAGCCGGAAAAGATAGCCGCCAGCCAGGAAAGGATAATCCAGACTGCCCGCATCGGTGCCCTTTGCGGTGCCCAAAGCATCGTCTTCCACGCCGCTTTCTACCTCGGCGACCCCCCGGAAAAGGCTTACCAGGCGGTCAAGAAGAACCTGGCCGAGGTCATGAACCAGCTCAAAAAAGAAAAAAACAGGGTCTGGGTCAGGCCCGAGGTCATGGGCAAGACCAGCCAGTTCGGCGATATCGACGAAATCATCAACCTATGCAACGAACTGGATAGAGTCGGCATCTGCATGGACTTCGCCCACTGGCACGCCCGCAGCGGGCAGGCCAACTCCTACCCCGAATTCGTCGCCGTACTGGAGCAGATAAAAAACGGCCTGGGGGAACAGGCAATAGCCAACATGCATATCCATGTCTCCGGCATCGCCTACGGCAAGAAGGGGGAGCGAAAACACCTCAATCTCTCTGACTCCGACCTGCGCTATGGCGAACTCCTCCAAGCGCTCAAGGACTACGGGGCTAAAGGACTGGTAATCTGCGAAAGCCCCAGCCTGGAAGAAGACGCCCTCCTCCTCCAGGAAAGCTACCACCGCCTCTAAAGCGGGTACGATTTCGCTATTGACATCTCCTTCTGATATAATATAGGGTACGAGTCTAATGATGAAATCGAACTGGATGCGCAACAGCTTAATATACATCATCATTCTGGTGGCGGCGGTCGTCCTCCTCTACCAGCTCTTCCCGACTTCGCCCAAGCCGACCGAAGTCGGCCTGGAGCAAGCTATAGCCATGTCGCAGGACGGCGAGATAGCCGCCATTACCGTTGACAATGAAGAGCTGCTCATCACCACCATCGACGGCAGCGAGCTAAAAACCGCCATCGGCAACCTCACCCTGGTCGAGCTTCAAGAGCTGGGCTTAAATCTCGAAGGCGTGGACTATGCCGTCGAACCCTCCGGCTTTGACTGGGGCAGTCTGCTCATCGGCTTCCTCCCCCTGCTCCTCTTCGGCGCCCTCATCTTCTTCTTATTCCGCTCGGCGCGGGGGGCTAACAGCCAGGCGATGAGCTTCGGGCGCAGCCGCGCCCGCCTCCTGCAGGGCAGCACGCCCACCGTCACCTTCGACGATGTCGCCGGCGTGGAAGAAGCTAAACAGGAACTGCACGAAGTCGTCGACTTCCTCAAGTCGCGGGAAAAATTCCAGAGCCTGGGGGCACGTATTCCCAAGGGCATTTTGCTTATCGGCCCCCCCGGCACGGGCAAGACGCTGCTGGCCAGAGCCGTAGCCGGCGAAGCCAGCGTCCCCTTCTTCTCCATCAGCGGCAGTGAATTCGTCGAGATGTTCGTCGGCGTCGGTGCTTCCCGTGTACGTGACCTCTTCGACCAGGCCAAGCGCAACACCCCCTGCATCATCTTTATCGACGAAATTGACGCCGTCGGCCGCCATCGCGGCGCGGGCCTGGGCGGCGGCCACGACGAAAGGGAGCAGACCCTCAACCAGATTCTGGTCGAGATGGATGGCTTCGACACCAACACCAGCGTTATTATTCTGGCGGCGACTAACCGCCCCGATATCTTAGACCCCGCCCTCCTCCGCCCCGGGCGCTTCGACCGCAGGGTTATTCTAGACCGCCCCGACATCACCGGGCGGACGGCCATCCTCAAGGTCCACTCCAAGGGCAAGCCCCTGGATGAAGAGGTCAACCTGGAGGTTTTAGCCAAGCAGACGGCGGGCTTCAGCGGCGCCGACCTGGCTAACCTGCTCAACGAAGCCGCTATACTGGCGGCGAGGCGCGGCCAGAAGGTCATCAAGATGAAGGAGTTGGAAGAATCGATAGACCGCGTGATGGCCGGCCCCGAGCGAAAGAGCCGCCGCATCAACCCCAAGGAAAAGGGAATCAGCGCCTACCACGAAGCGGGGCACGCCCTGGTGGCTAAGCTTTTGCCCAACGCCGACCCGGTGCATAAGGTCTCCATCGTGGCGCGGGGGATGATGGGCGGTTACACCCGCCTCCTGCCCACCGAAGACCGCTACCTGATGACCCGTTCCCAGTTCAAAGACATGATCGCTACCCTCCTGGCGGGACAGACCGCCGAGGAGTTAATCTTTAAAGAAACGACCACGGGCGCCCAGAATGACATTGAAGAAGCCACCAAGCTGGCGCACAAGATGGTAACATCCTACGGGATGAGCCAGAAGCTCGGCCCCCGCAGCTTCGGGCACAAAGAGGAAATGGTCTTCTTAGGCCGCGAAATATCGGAGCAGCGGGACTACAGCGAGAAGATCGCCCAGGAGATTGACGAAGAGGTGCACAGCATCATTCAGAACGCCCACGACGAAGCCAGGCGCCTGCTCACCAGTAACAAGAAGCGGCTGGTCCATATCGCCGAAAAACTCATCGCCCAGGAAACCATAGAAGGCGAAGAGCTGGAACTGGCTTTCACCGAACCCCTATCGGTCAAGCCCAAGGCTAAGGAGACCATCACCCAACCCGTCGCCGAGCCGCCCAAGGCAAAGGCTAAAACGGCCCCCAAGAAAACGGCGGCGCCCCAGATCATCCCCAAACAGGCGCCGGCATCCTCATAGGCAAGAGCCGTGATTGAGATTACAGCCAAACCCATCTCCCCTGAAGTTGTCGTCAACAGGATAAAGACTCCCGGCAGCGGCTGTGTGGTGGTCTATGTCGGCTTAATTCGCAATAACTCCCACGGCAAGCAAGTCGTCTCCGTGGAATATGCCGACCCCGAAGGCACGGCTAAGGCCGAATTGGAGAAGATAGCCGCCGAAATCAGGCAAAAATGGCCGCTGGAGGATATCGCCATATGCCACCGCACCGGCAAGCTTGAGGTGGGCGACATCAACTTCCTGGTCGCTATCGCGGCTGCCCACCGTAAAGAAGGCTTCGCCGCCGCCCAATACGCCGTCGACCGTTTCAAGGAGCTATTGCCCACCCACAAAAAGGAAAGCTACAGCGACGGCAGCACCCGTGTCGAAGGGGGTTAAACCGGGAGACCAACGTCCCCGGTTATTTCTTGCGGCTTATCACCAAGTCGGCTAATTCCCTTAATGCCTGACGGCTGGGCTTAGCCGGCAGCTTCCCCAGGTCGCGGCAGGCTTTATCGCAATAGCCCGAGGCAAGCTCGTAACACTGCTTGACGATAGGCGAATGCCCCACCAGCTCTATCGCCCGTCCGATTTTATCCCGCTTATCCCTTTCGGGCATACCGGGATTACGGAACAATTCCTTTACCGGGTTGTCGTCGGGGTATTGCTCCAGCAGCAGCATGGCGGGCAGGGTCAGCGTCCCCTGCGAGAGGTCGGAGCCGATGGGTTTGCCCATCTCCTCCTCGGTACCCACGAAATCGAGGATATCATCCACAATCTGGAAGGCGACGCCGAGGTTGAAGCCGTAGTCCTGCAGAATCTTTATCGAATCTTCGGGTGCCTGGCTCAATATAGCCCCGGAAACGGTAGAAAGTGAAAACAGCGAGGCGGTCTTGCTGGCGATTCTATCCAGGTAGTGCTGGCGGGTCTGCTCCAGCTTAAAGGCGTCGTTGGTCTGCACAATCTCCCCGCTGGTTATGGTCTGCAGAGTCTGGCTGAAGAGTATTATCACCCGCAGGTTGCCGGTGTCGGCGGCGAACTCGCCCGCCCGGGCGAACACATAGTCCCCCAGAAGCACTGCCCGCTCCTCCCCCCACACCTCGTTGACCGTCGGCCGCCCCCGCCGCACCGCCGACTTATCGATGGCGTCATCGTGCACCAGGGTGGCGGTGTGCAACAGCTCGACGGCGGTAGCCATGGGCATCAATAAGTCGAGGTTATAGTGGTAGAACTTCCCCGCCAGCAGGGTCAGCGCGGGCCTTATGCCCTTGCCTCCCCCCAATATATGTTGCAGCAACTCGGCGAGATGCGGGGAATCGACCTCGGTCACCGCCTCCAACTGGCGCCTTACTCTAACCAGGTCCTCTTCCACCAGTTGATAGATCTCTTCCAGCTCCAACCATCTCTCCTTTATCTGATGGGTAGTCGGAACAGGCTTATCGTGTTCTTGGCCGCCGCCTCCGCCACCTTCTCCCGGGGTACTTCCCTGACCTGGGCCACCTTCTCGGCGATAAGGGCGACATAGGCAGGCTCGTTGCGCTTCCCACGATAGGCCTGCGGGGCTAAGAAGGGCGCGTCCGTCTCCAGCAGCAGCCTGCTCAGCGGTATCTCTCGGGCTACCTGCACCAACTCCCCCGCCGAGGGGTAGGTCACCGAGCCCGCCAGCGAGATATAAAAGCCGATATCGATATAGCGCTGCGCCAGCTCGATATCCCCGCTGAAGCAGTGTATAACCCCCCACCGCCGTCTCCCCGCCGAAAGCGTTGACTTCACCCACGCGCTCAGTATCTTAAAGACCTCCCGGTGGGCCTGGCGGCAGTGCACCACTACCGGTAATCCCAGTTCCGCGGCCAGGTCGAGCTGCTTGCGAAAGGCTTTTTCCTGGATCCTGCGCGCGGAAAGGTTACGGTAAAAATCGAGCCCGATTTCGCCCACCGCCACCACCCTATCATCCTGGGCAAGCTCGGCCAGGATTTTAAGGTCGCCGTCTTTCATCTTGGAAGCCTCGTGAGGGTGAAAACCCACCGTGCTGAAAACATCGTCGTACTGCTTGGCCATCTCAAGAGAGGCGCGGCTCGACTCGGCGTCCAGCCCCACGTTGATTATCGCTCTGATACCACCCTGTCGGGCGCGCGCGAACACCTGCTCGCGGTCTCTATCGAAGGTGGCTAAATCGATATGGGCGTGCGAATCTATCAGCATCAGACCCGTCCCAGTCGCGCCGTCTCTTCCTCGATGAGTTTTTCGTCGAGCTTGACGAAAAGAGGCTCGGGTTCGCCCAGCTTCTGCCCCCCCGTCGGCAGGCGCAGCTTCCAGCCATCGTCCCCGATGGCGCCATCGAAGCCCATCATCTGATGCAGCTTTTGTGAGCTGAAGGGCAGGAAGGGGTAGAGCACGACTTTAAGCGCCGAGATAACACCCAGCGCCACATATAACGATGTGGCGGCGGCTGGCTTATCATCCTTGATTACCTTCCAGGGCGACTTGTCGTCGAGGTAGCGGTTGGCTTCCTGCGCCAAGGACATAGCCGCCATCATACCCTGCTTGAAGCGGCACTGAGCAATAAAGTCGCCGACGGTATTAAGCGTTTCCTCGGCTTGAGCCATAAGTTTCCGACTCGGCTCATCCAGCTTGCCGGATTGAGGCACACAGCCGTCGAAATTGCGGTAGACAAAGGTGAGCACCCGGTTGACCAGGTTGCCGTAGGTAGCCACCAGCTCGTCGTTGTTACGGCGGAAAAACTCCCGCCAGGAAAAGTCGGTATCGCTGGTCTCGGGCATATTTATTGACAAGAGGTAGCGCAGCGGGTCGGGCGCATATCGGGATAGATAATCGGGCAGCCAGACCGCCCAGTTACGGCTGGTGGAAAGCTTTTTGCCCTCGATGGTCAAAAACTCGTTGGCGGGCACATCGTAGGGCAGATTTAATCCCTCGTAGCCCATCAGCATAGCCGGCCAGATTATGCTGTGGAAGGGAATATTGTCCTTGCCGATGAAATAATAGCTTTTGGCGTCTTTATCCTGCCAGAAGGGACGCCACCCCTCCCCATCCCCATTTATCTTGGCCCACTCCTTAGAAGCCGAGAGGTAGCCGATAACCGCCTCGAACCAGACGTAGATGCGCTTACCCTCGTAGCCCTCCAGCGGCACGGGCACCCCCCAGTCGATGTCGCGGGTGATGGCGCGGTCTTTAAGACCGTCCTCAAGGTAGCGGACGGTAAAGTTGAGCACGTTCTGCCGCCAGTGGCTCTTCGGCTTTACCCATTTAAGCAGCTTTTCCTGGAAGGCGGATAATTTCAGGAAAAAGTGCTCCGAGTCCTCGAAGTAGGGGGCGGCGGCGCACAAGCGGCAGCGGGGGTTGAGCAGCTCGGCGGGGTTCATCGGCTTACCGCAGTCGTCGCACTGGTCGCCCCGGGCAGCGGTAGAGCCGCAAAAGGGGCAGGTGCCCTCGATATAGCGGTCGGGCAGAAAACGCTGACACTGCGGGCAATAGGGCTGCGAGACCCTGGCCTTATAGATATAGCCTTTTTCGAGCAGGGTAAGAAAGATATCCTGGGTCACCTCGGTGTGGTTGGCCGTGCCCGTGGTGGTGAAGAGGTCGAAGGAGACACCCAATTTTCGCCAGGATTCGAGGAACTGGCGGTGATAGCGGCCGGCAATATCGGCGGGCTTTTTCCCCTCCTGCTCCGCCTTGATGGTTATGGGCGTGCCGTGCTGGTCCGAACCCGAAACCATCAATACATCGTTCCCCTTGAGGCGGTGGTAGCGGGCGAATATGTCCGCGGGCAGGTAGGCACCGGCAATCTGCCCCAGGTGCAACGAGCCGTTGGCGTAAGGCCAGGCGACGGCAACCAGGATTTTTTCAGTCATTCTGATTCTCGGGGAAAGATTCGGGCTTTTCCGGGAAAAAGGTCAAAACCTTTTGCCCCTTTTCCTCGGTATAGCGAGCGTAGCCCTTGCTCAAACAGCAATCGACACAGATACGCGACACCGTGCCTTCCTCGTCGATAACCATATAGCGTTCGGGATATGGTATCGGGCGCTGGCACTCATCGCACTGGACATCCCCTAAAGACGTACAACCACGGCGCATTGTCAACTCACCTCCATACCCGAAAGCGTTAGCCCGACTTCAGCCAGGCGCGATATAATTCTTTCTTGGATAACCCTGTCTCTCCGGCCAGCCCGGCCACCGCCTCTTTCGCCCCCACCCCCGACCGCCGCATCTCCTGGAGTCGTTTTTCGATAGCTGCGGTAAGCTGCGGCTTCTCTGGCTCCTCTTGTCCGGCGATGACCAGGGTAAACTCCCCCCTGGGCTCAGCGAAGTGCTCCGCCGCCTGGCTCACCTTCCCCCGAAAGACCTCCTCGTGGAGCTTGGTCAGCTCGCGGCAGACGGCAATCTCCCGGTCACCCAGGACTTCCAGTATATCAGATAGCGCCGCCGTCAGGCGGTGCGGAGTCTCCAGAACGACGATGGTGGCCGGGTCTTCGGCAACCGATTTTAGCAGTTTTTTTCGGGCGCTGCCTTTATGCGGCAAAAAGCCTATATAGCGGAAATTAGCCGTATCCAGCCCCGATACCGCCAGCGCCGTAACCACCACCGAGGCACCGGGAATAGGTATTATGGGAATGCCCCGCCCGCTGGCGGCGACGACAAGCTCGTGCCCCGGGTCGGATATGCCCGGCATACCCGCGTCCGATACCAGCGCCACGTCCCCTTCTCCCAGTTGTTCCAGAATATAGTCCAGCTTGGTCAGCTTGTTGCGCTCATGATAGCTGGTGGTCGGTGTCTTGATATCATAGCTCGCCAGCAGTTGCTTGGTGCGGCGGGTATCTTCGGCAGCGATAAGCTTCACCTCACGCAGAGTCCGCAGGGCACGCAGGGAGATATCTTCCAGGTTGCCAATCGGGGTCGCCACAATATAAAGAGGCATGGTTTTTATCCGCCCGATTTTTGCTATTATAGCGCAAAGCTAGCTCCTAGTCCACTGTGGAGCCTTATCAACGCCACCCCGTTTTATATCTTTTCCCACACCACTCCCCCCTTGTCCAGCGAAGGTGTTGCTGACCCAACCCAGCCCACCCTAATGAGTAAACTCCTTAACCTGCGGTACGTTATTCCCCACTCCACCCCCCCCCTTGAAAAGGGGGATTTTCCCCTATTTTAGGGGTTTTAAAGGGGGCTTCGCCCCCTTTTACCTTAAAAGGTTGGCGGGCGGGAAAAGATAAAAACGGAGTGGGGGGCGGAAAACATCAAAAAATCCCCCCAAAAAACTCCTTGACTTTGCCCAACCCCTTTGTTATAGTTTTGGTTTAAGAAGGTGCAAGATGGCTAAACCCAAATTCAGAGAACTGCGACGCTCATACGGATTTGACGAGGTGGCCATCGTCCCCGGAGACATAACCGTCAACCCCGACCAGACCAACATTGACCTCGAGATAGAAGGCATCACCTTTTCCATCCCCATCCTGGCCGCGGCTATGGACGGCGTGGTCGATGTCAAGACGGCCACCCTGATGAGCCAGCTCGGCGGCTTGGGCGTGCTCAACTTGGAGGGCGTGCAGACCCGTTACGGAGACTCCGAAGAAGTCCTGAGCGAAATCGCCCGCGCCCCCGTCGACAAGGTCACCGCCCTGCTGCAAAAGGTCTATTCCGCCCCGATTAAAGAAAACCTTATCGGTGAGCGCATTAAGGCGATTAAAAAATCGAAGGTAACCTGCGCCGTTTCGGTAACCCCGGCCAACACCAAGCGCCTGGCTCCGGTAACCGCCGAAGCCGGTGCCGATATTCTGGTCGTCCAGTCCACGGTAACCACCGCCCGCCACACCTCCAAGAGCTACGAAGGGCTTATCTTCCCCAAGCTGCGCAAGCTGGTGTCCATGCCCGTTATCGTTGGCAACTGCGTCAGCTACAACGCCTGTTTGGAGATTATGAGGACGGGAATCTCGGCGGTCTTAGTCGGTGTCGGTCCCGGCGCTGCCTGCACCACGCGGCAGGTCTTGGGCGTCGGCGTTCCCCAGGTAACAGCTACCATGGACTGTGCTTTAGCTCGGGATGACTACTTCCGCGAATCGGGTAGATATGTGCCCATCATCACCGACGGCGGCTTCCGCAACGGCGGCGACCTCTGCAAGGCTATTGCCGCTGGCGCCGATGCCGCCATGATTGGTTCTGTTTTTGCCCAGGCTGAAGAGGCCCCCGGGCACGGCTATCACTGGGGCATGTCCCACCCCCACCCCGCTCTGCCCCGCGGGACGAGGATAAAGGTCGGCACCACGGCCACATTGAAGCAGATTCTCTTCGGCCCCACCTCGGTCACCGACGGCAGCCAGAACCTGGTGGGAGCGTTGCGCACCGCCCTGGGCGTCTGCGGCGCGCTGAACATCGAGGAGATGCATAAAGCGGAGATAATTATCGCCCCGGCCATCACCACCGAGGGCAAGTCCTGGCAGATGGCTCAGGGCGGCCCCTAACTAGTCCTCGTCTTCCTCTTCTTCCTCGGATACGGCCCCCATCTCGCCGCCTATGCGCGGTACCAATGGCTCGGCTCTTCGGCGCTTACCTGCTTTAGGGGAAGGTAGCTTGTCAATCATCGTGCGCAGCTTGTCCAGCTTACCCCCCGTCACCACCCCACCCACGCCGGCCTCGCATAGCGCCTGAAGCTCGCTGGCGGTAATATCGGGCGACATCGCCACCAGCAAAGGCTTGGTCAGGATGTTAGCGCAACGCCGGAAGAGCATAAGGTCCTGCCAGGTCAGGGAGGGCTTTTCCCCGGCGATAAGCACCGCGTCTACGGGCAGGTCGTCGATTGCCTTTAATAATCCGGCATCGAGCGCCGCCTCCACCTCCACTATCTTGCCCGGCTTCTCCTCTTCCAGTACGGCCTGAGAGACGCTGGCGGCGGGAAAGACGATAAAGTCGGCGCCCCCCTCCACCAGCTGCTTGACTCCTGCACTGGAGACCTCTTTGAGCCAGCCCCCCCAGGGTATATCGGAGAAGGCTTTGGCTAAAGTCTTCGGGGACTTTGCCCCCGCCTTGGGGATTGACAGCAGAACCGCGTCGGCGCCGGCAACGGCTGCTTTAGCGCCAGACTCGGCTATATGCGCCACCAGCACCATCTTAGGCCCGGGCTTGGCGCCTGCCGCCCTAAAGCCCATGGGCGCCAGCCCGCCCGACGCAATTGAATTCAACTTATCGATAAATTTACTCATATACACATAAAGGCTTATCGTGAACACGGAGCCCCATCGGTAGTATTCAGGCTATTGTGCTAAAGCTCCATTATCTGGACGCCGGCTGGCAGCTCGAACATGCTGTCGGGGATATCGCTGAAATCTATGTCCCTATAGACGATTACCGTCTTGCCTTCGGGGGTCGTTGTCTCCATACGGACGGGGAAGCCGTGCTCCTTCCATATCCAGCTCTTTACCGTCGCCCCGCCGTAGCTATATTCCACCACCAGGCAGACCTTGCCGTCCATGGTCTCGGTGCCGATAATCGTCGGGCTGTAAGAGGGTATGTCCTGGACACCTTCGTAATCGGGTGGGGGTGCCTGGCTAATGTCTATCTCCATGGCCATATTCTGGTCGGGCATGTACATGTACGCCTTCCCGGTGTCATAGTTCGCTAGGTAAATCATGTGCTGTCCCTGCTGTTCCATCTCTGTTCTAAATTTGTTCTGCTCCATCCATACCTGCGTGGTAATCGCCGGCGCTCCGGGCCCGCTTATCTCCATAATGTAGCTAACCGAGTCTATACCCGTCCCGTGCCCCAGTATGTCGCCCAGATCCTCCCCATCCCCATTTCCGCCACCATTTCCGTCTCCGTTAGCGTCTCCGTTGCCGTTGGCGGGCTCACCACCGCCGTTATCGGGCACCGCCCCACCATCCCCACCACCACAGGCAGCCAGACCCACACAACCCAGCACCACCACCAAAACCAGCAATAGTGAAATAACTCTCTTCATTTCATTTACCTCCTTATCAAACTACTCATCAAAAGCGATTCAAGCAATCTTCTCGGCAAACTTGCCGGCTATGGGTATCTTAATTTTCTTGCCCCGGTAGGCCTTTATCATCAGCAATATCCAGAGGATAGGGGTCAAAGCCCCGAGAGCCCAGCTGAACACCCAGCCGACAACCGGTATCCAGAAAAGCAATAAGAAAGCCACGCTTATGAAGCCGAAGACGATAATCGACTGTATGGCGTGAAAGCGCACGAACTTGTCCTTCTTTTCCAGAAGCAGTAACTCCAGCCCCGTCACCCAGAACAGTAAGTAGCAAAGTAATCCGGCGACGTTGGACCTCAGCCCGGTACTCGCTTTGCCCCTCGCTTGAGCCATCGTGCCACCCTATTTAGCGTATTTCTCGGCCAAATCCCCAGACACGGGCAGCTTATATTTTTCGCCCTTGTAGGCTTTAAGCATGAGCACTATCCACAGAATAAAGGCGAGTATGCCGACCAGACTGCCGAGGATAATGAAGAGGATACCAACCCAGGGAATCCAGGCCAAATTCCAAAACACGACGTGGACCACGGTGAAGGCGCCAAAGACGATTATGGACTGTACGGCATGAAAGCGTACGAACTTGTCCTTCGGCTCCAGGACCAGGAAGACTATCCCGCTGACCCACCACCCCACGTAGCAAAGTAAGCCAGCGACATTCGGCTCCAGGCCGGTGCCTGTTTTGCCTTTATTTTCAGCCATGGTTTCAGTCCTCCTTTTTTGACTTTGAGCTAGATATATCATTATTTCAGCTGAAAGTCAATTACTTGACCTACTTGACAAAAAGTGGACAATAGGCTACACTCCCCCTAATTAAATATCGTTAAAGGCTGGGAACGAGATTAGTATGCCCCCAGCGAGGCTAGCAGAGAGCCGGGTTGAGGTGAAAACCGGCGCTGGCGCAGGGGTTGAATGGGCTCGGGAGCTGCAAACCGAAAGGCCTTAATTCTTAATAAAAAGGGCGAGTAGGCTTTGCCGGAAAGGGTACCGTTATTAAAACCCAGGGTATCGCTCCAGAATATTGAGCCGTACCTGAAAAGAGATAGTTGCCAAAAGCGACTAATTAGGGTGGCACCGCGAAGCATTAACCTTTCGCCCCTATCGGGCGAGGGGTTATTTTTTTAGGGAGAAAAAATGTACCATCCCGACTTAAAAGAATACGGAAGACTGAAAAGACAGGGCAAGTTGGTGCCCGTCTACCGCGAGATAGCCGCTGGCGGCGAAACGCCCGTTTCCGCGCTATTGAAGATAAAGCGCGGCGATTACGCCTTTCTCCTGGAGAGCGTCGAGGGCAACAATAGTACGGCCGGCTACAGCTTTATCGGCACCGAACCCTACCGCGTGCTCAGAACCAGGGAAAGCGAGAAAACCAATCCTTTAGATTCCCTCGCCGAAGAGCTGTCCAGGCACAGGCTGGTCGAAATAAAGGGCTTGCCCGACTTCTGCGGTGGCGCTGTCGGCTACCTCGGCTATGAGACAATACGCCGCCTGGAAGAGCTGCCCTCGCCCGAATCAGACCCGCTGGCTCTACCCGAGTCAGTCTTTATGCTCGTGGACACTTTGCTTATCTTCGACCACGCTAATAATAAGATTAAAATCGTCAGCCTGGCTCCCCCCGACGGCGATAACGCTTACAATGCAGCCGTGGAGAAAATAGACGACCTGGCGGAGAGGTTAAAACAGCCTTTGGAGCCGCCCCACCCCACCCCATCCCCCCACAAGTCGAGCGGGACACCAGAAGTCGCCTCTAACCTCACCAGAGCCGAATTTGAGGCTAATGTGGCCAAAGCCAGGGAATACATCATCGAGGGCGAAGCCATTCAGATTGTGCTCTCCCAGCGCCTCAGCCGGCGCACCAGTGCCCAAGCTTTAGACATCTATAAAGCGCTGCGGCGCATCAACCCCTCCCCCTACATGTTCTTTCTGGATTTCAAGGGTTTCCAGGTTATCGGCTCCTCACCGGAGATTCTGGTCAGGGCCATAGACGGCAGGGTAACCACCCGACCGCTGGCGGGGACAAGGCCAAGAGGCAAGACGCCAGGTGAGGACAAGAGGCTAGAAAAAGAGCTGCGCGCCGACGAAAAGGAGCGCGCCGAGCACATCATGCTCGTTGACCTGGGGCGCAACGACATCGGGCGGGTGAGCCTGCCGGGAACGGTTGAGGTCAGCGAGCTTATGGACGTGGAAAGATATTCCCACGTCATGCATTTGGTCACCAACGTGGACGGTAAACTAAGGCCCGACCTGACGCCGATTGACGCCTTAGGCGCCTGCTTCCCCGCGGGCACGGTATCGGGGGCGCCCAAAATCCGCGCCATGGAGGTCATCGCCGAGCTTGAGCCCGACAAGCGAGGACCCTACGCGGGCTGCGTCGGCTACTTCAGCTTCTCCGGCGCCATGGACACCGCCATCACCATCAGGACTATCGTCATGGCTGACGGCACCGCCCACGTCCAGGCGGGCGCGGGAATCGTCTATGACAGTGTGCCGTCGCGCGAATACGAGGAAACGATGAACAAGGCCCGCGCTTTGCTCAAGGCAATCGAGGAAGCCGAGGCTTCAGAGGAATAGAATGCTGTTAATCATTGATAATTACGATAGCTTCACCTACAACCTCTTCCAGTACTTAAGCGAGTTGGGCGAAGAGGTGCGGGTAGTGCGCAACGACAGGATAACCTTAGAGGAGATTGAGCAAATGAGCCCGGAGCGCATCGTCATCTCCCCCGGCCCCTCCACCCCCCTCAACGCCGGCATCTCCAACGATGTTATAAAGCATTTCGGGGACAGGCTGCCCGTGCTCGGCGTCTGCCTGGGGCACCAGTGTGTCAGCCACAGCTACGGGGGCTTTTTCGGCCCGGCCAAGACGATTATGCACGGCAAGTCCTCGCTCATTTACCACAGCGACACGGGCATTTTCTCTGGCCTGCCCAACCCCTTCCCCGCCATCCGTTACCACTCTTTGATGGTCTCCCGCGAAGGCCTCCCCGACTGCCTGGAAATAACCGCCTGGACGGAAGACAACACCATCATGGGCCTGCGCCACCGCCAGCACCCGGTGGAAGGCGTCCAGTTCCACCCCGAATCGTTTATGACCCGTAACGGGAAGGACATACTCAATAATTTTTTGAGGGGAGGCAGGGCATGATTAAAGAAGCCATTGCGTTACTCATAGACGGCAAATCGTTGACTATGGAGCAGGCGTCCGAAGTCATGGAGGAGATAACCAGCGGCAACGTTAGCCCCGCCCAGTTTGGCGCCTTCGTCACCGCCCTGAGAATAAAGGGCGAGAGCGCCGACGAGGTTGCGGGCTTAGCCAGCGTCATGCGGGCTAAGTCGGTGAGGGTGGAAACGCCCGACCCCGTGATTGACATCGTGGGCACGGGTGGCGATAACTCCGGCAGCTTTAATATCTCCACCGCCGCCGCCTTTGTCGCCGCCGGCGCGGGCATCAAGGTGGCCAAGCACAACAACCGCGCCATGACCAGCCAGTGCGGCAGCGCCGATGTCCTGGAGGCATTGGGGATGAAGATTGAGCTCGACGCTTCTCAGGTCAGGGAGTGCATCGAAAAGGTCGGCATCGGCTTCATGTTCGCCCCCCTCTTCCACCCCTCGATGAAGTTCGCCGCCGCCCCCCGCCGCGAGCTGGGCGTGCGCACCGTCTTTAACATACTCGGCCCCCTCACCAACCCGGCGCTGGCCGAATCGCAGGTTTTAGGCGTGTCCAGCGAAGAGCTGGGCGAAAAGATGGTGCGGGTATTGCAACGCTTAGGGACGAAGCGGGCGCTGGTCGTCCACGGCTTAAACGGCATGGACGAAATCACGGTATCGGGAAAATCCCGCGTCTGGGAGCTTAGTGACGGCGAGATAACCCAATACGATATTTCCCCCGAGGACTTCGGGATAACAGAGGCTAGTGTGGATACACTGGTCGGCGGGACATCCGAGGAAAACGCGTCGATAATGCGCTCGGTGCTGAAGGGAGAAAAAAATCCGAGGAGGGACGCCGTGGTGATGAACGCCGCCGCCGGCATCGCCCTTATTAATAGCGCCAAAGGCGTCCCCGCCCTGAAGGAAGCCGCCGAAATAGCCATAGAGGCAATAGACAACGGCAAAGCGCTCGAAAAACTGGAAAAGCTGGTCAGATTAAGCCAGAGCTACGGATAGGAAAATGTTTTTAGACAAGATTGTCGCCCAAAAACGCAAAGAGCTGGAACAGAGGCAGAAAGCCGTGCCATTATCCCAGCTTGAGGCAGCTATGGCGCAAAAGCCAGCGCCTCTCGATTTAGCCTCGGCGCTCAGCGGTGACGGCATCAGCCTCATCGCCGAGGTCAAGCGCGCCTCCCCCTCGCGGGGAGCCCTCAACCCCGGGCTGAACGCCGTCGAGCTGGCTAAGACCTACGCCCGTTGCGGCGCGGCGGCAATATCGGTGCTCACCGAGGTGAAGTACTTTATGGGCAGCGGAAAAGACCTGGAAGCGGTTAAGAACGCCCTGCCCGATGTCCCCGTATTGAGGAAGGACTTTATCTTCAAGCCCTATCAGGTGCTCGAAGCCCGCGCCTGGGGCGCCGACGCCATACTCCTGATTGTGGCTATCCTCGATAACGACGCGCTTAAAAACCTGATAACCGTGAGTCACAAGCTGGGGATGCATTGCCTGGTCGAGGTGCATAACGAGGCTGAGCTGAAAAGGGCGATAAGCTCCGATGCTCAAATCATCGGCATCAATAATCGCAATCTGGACACGCTGAAGGTGGACATAAACGTTACTAAAAAACTCCGCTCCCTCATCCCCCCCGGGCGCATTGCCGTCAGCGAAAGCGGCGTCAAAGGTCGAGACGATATCCAGAAACTAAAGGACTGGGGAGTCGATGCGGTCTTAATCGGCGAGGCACTGGTTACCGCCGCCGACATCCCCGCCAGGATAAAGGAGCTATTATGACTTGGGTCAAGATTTGCGGCATCACCGATGTCTCCCACGCCCAAGCGGCGGCGGATGCGGGTGCCGACCTTATCGGCGTTGTCTTCGCCCCCAGCCCCCGCCAGGTCACTCAGGAAAAGGCGAAGGAGATAGCGGCAGCAGCCAAAGAATACGGGCTGTCTGTAGTCGGCGTCTTCGTCAACACACCCCCCATCGAGGTCAACGCCATAGCCATAGATTGCGGGCTTGACTGGGTGCAGCTCAGCGGCGACGAGAGCTGGGACTGCTGTCGCCAGATGGAAAAATTTTTGATAAAGGCGGTCCACATATCGCCGGAGTGGGACGAGGAACGGCTCCTGTCTCACCTGAAGCGCGGCCGGAGGGAGCTGCGCTTTCGCGCCGCCATCTACCTGCTGGACACTTTGGTCGAGGAGAAGTATGGAGGCACGGGCCAGGCTTTCCCCTGGGATATCGCCCGCCGGGCGGCGGAGAGACACCCGGTAATTATCGCCGGAGGCTTAAACCCCGAAAACGTGGAGAAAGTGGTCGCCGAGCTCAAGCCCTGGGGGGTCGATGTCTCCAGTGGGGTGGAGAGCGGAGGGGTTAAAGATATTGAAAAAATCAAGGCTTTTATAAAAGCGGCCAAGGCGGCTTAAAGCCTTATCTCAACAAAGGAGGACAGTGAGATGTTAGTAGTCATGAAAAACGACGCCACCGAAGCCCAGGTGAAAG
>Ga0307437_1001348_pt1 | contig 16567 bp, 13 predicted proteins | sample SalMarWE160390MG_FD_202146 | JGI IMG/M metagenome (GOLD analysis project Ga0307437, IMG submission 202146) | Salt marsh sediment microbial communities from the Plum Island Ecosystem LTER, Massachusetts, United States - WE1603-90 | ecosystem: Environmental > Aquatic > Marine > Intertidal zone >...
TGAGATCGTGAGGACAGTCACGGACCTCATGATGGGAAAGATGAATACAGATAAGATCATCTTGACGCCAGGAATTGACAACCTTCACATCATCACCTGCGGCACCATCCCGCTGAATCCGGCTGAGTTGATGCAGTCAAAGAAGTTTAAGGGCCTCCTCGCAGAGCTTCGCGATCGATACGACGTTATTTTGTTGGATGCCCCCCCTTTAGTATCCGCGGCGGATGCCCTTGTTTTGGCAATGGGGGTGGATGGCGTTTTGCTCACCTATCGGGTTGGTAAGGTTGCCCGGGGAATACTCAAAAGGGTTAAGTCTCAACTGGAGCAGATAAAAGCGAATATTATCGGGGTTGTGCTCAATGAAGTAAAGGCTGAGGCAAGCTCTGATTTCGCTGAACTCAAAAAATATAGATATTATACCTACTATGGAGAACAGGCCAAGAAGAAGAAAGAGAGAGGGAAAAGATTTCTTTTTAGGGTCCTTGCCCCGATACTGTTGATTACTGCCCTCATCATCTTGATTGCGGGCATACTTTGGCAGACCGGGATCATTGATCTCGACAAATACTTTTTGCCATAAAAAGCGTTTTTAAAACAAGAGGTCGGTTATTTTTGTATAGGAGATGATACCAAATTGCATTCAAACGAATACTATTGATAGATGTCATTGCGAACGAATGTGAAGCAATCCCTGGCCCAGACCTGGTTTTCGAAGCCATGTATAGAATACTAGGCTCTGGAAATTATTCACCGTATATGCTCGCCGATTAGTATCTCGCACCAGGGCAGGCTCAATATCATAGATTGCCACGTCGCTTCGCTCCTCGCAATGACATGATTGCAATTTGGTATGAGATGGAGCAGAAGGCAGTCTTCCTCAAGGGAGCCGATGAAATGGCCCGTATTCTCCATAAGAACGGCATAGAAAGCAGAGTGGTGCTACGGTAATTGTTAAAATCCTCGATACATAATCCTTCAGGACAATCCACCTTTCAGCTGATCGGCCCGCTGCTTATCATTCTCAGCCTTACCCTGACCCTTTTCTATTTCATGCCCCGAATGTCTTCGGTGAAGACCATCGCCATCGCCGGGGGCATGGTGTTCTTTATCATCAGCTTTGCAAGCACACAGATTGCCCTCTATATCCTTATCTTTTCCATGCTCCTGGGCCCTGAGCTCCTTGTTGGGACGACTGCGGGCGCCACGCTTGGCAGGGGCGTCACGTTGCGGCTTGATGACTTTATTCTGGTTATCATCGGGTTCAGCTGGCTTGCGAGAATGGCCATATACAAGGAATTGGGGGTTTTTCTCAGAACGCCGCTCAACAGGCCGATTGCCCTCTACATCACGGTGTGCCTTGTTGCTACCTTGTTAGGCGTCCTCTTCGGGAGGGTGAACCTTACAACGGGTTTCTTCTTCGTGCTGAAGTACTTCGAGTACATGGTGGTCTACTTCATGGTGGTCAACCATTTACAGGATAAGAAACAGATCCGGTATTTCCTGTGGGCCTTGCTTTTTACCTGTGTCATTGTCTCCCTTATTGGGATGACCCAGATACCAGGAGAGGGAAGGGTATCGGCGCCCTTTGAGGGAGAGGCAGGAGAACCAAATACCTTTGGCGGTTATCTGTTGTTCATGATGGCTGTAGCTCTAGGGCTTGTGCTCACCTCAAATCTATGGAGAGACAGGCTTGTCTTTGGAAGTATTGCCGTAATTGCCTTTATTCCATTTATCTTCACTCAATCGAGGGCATCGTATCTCGCGTTTTTTCCCATGCTCACGGCCTTTGTGTGGTTGTCGGAGAAGAGAAAACTTGTTTTGCTTGCCCTCTTATTCTTCGCCGCCCTACTGCCCCTGATAGCCCCTCAAGTGGCAAAAGAGAGGGTTTCTTACACCTTTACCCAAAGATATCATCCCGGCCAGCATGTTCAGATAGGAGATGTTAGACTGGACACCTCTACCTCCGAGAGGCTCAGATCGTGGAAGGCCGCATTACAGGATTTTCCTCGACACCCCGTTATCGGTTTTGGCGTAACAGGGTACAGTTTTCTCGATGCCCAGTTCCCAAGGGTTCTTGTGGAGACGGGTTTAGTGGGGCTGATCGCCTTCCTGCTCGTATTGTGGGCCATCTTTAAGCAGGGCATTACCGTGTTCGAGCAGACTCACGATCCCTTGCACAGGGGAATATCCATGGGTTTTCTGGCGGGCTTTATCGGGTTGCTGGTGCACTCGATCGGGGCGAATACCTTTATCATCGTGAGGATCATGGAGCCGTTCTGGTTTGTAGCCGGTATGGTGGTCATGATACCGGAGCTGGAATCCAAGGGTGCTCAAGATGAGATCTCATAATAGCACTCAATCCGGGGAAGGGAAACCATATTGATCGTGAGCCTTATCCATCGATCGGATTCTCAATGAGGCATTTGCCATAAATCGGTTGCCCATGAAACAAGGAATATCGGTAATAGTGCCTACCAGGAATAGGCCCGATTATTTAGCCGGCTTTCTGGATTCCCTCAATAACCAAACGAGGTTGCCGGAGGAGCTCATCATTATCGATGCGAGCGATACTGAGGATACGCGCAATATGATCGGAATGAACGGTGATGGCCTCCCTTTTGAAGTTATTTACAAAAGGGAGGTGCCTGGTTCGGCCAGGCAACGAAATATCGGGTTTCGCATCAGCAGGGGCAGGTATCTATTCTTTTTTGATGACGATGTTATCCTGGAGCCGGACTATATTGGAACTGTTTGCGATACATTCTCCAAACACGGAGAGGAACGGCTTGGCGGTATAACGGGGAAGATCACCAACATTCGCCAGGATTCACGCCCATGGGATAGGGCCTTTAAAGGCATGTTCTTCCTCAGTGATTTCGGAAGAGGGCGTGTAAAACTATCAGGCTTCCCCTCCTTGAGGATAGGGGATGAGCCATCGTATGTGGAGATCCTGTCGGGCTGCAACATGGCCTACCCGCGAGAGGTATTTTCGCAATTCCTATTCGATGAAAGGCTTACGGGTTACTCCTATATGGAGGATATCGACCTCTCCTTCAGGATAAGCAGGCGATACCCACTCTACTATCAACCACGCGCAAAGCTCGAGCATCATCCAAGCACTTATCGAACCTATGACCAAAGGAAATTGAGAAGGATGATGATTCAAAACCATAAATATCTTTTTAAGAAAAACCAGCCTCAAGATCTTCCACACCTTCTATGCCATTGGATTTCCATACTCGGCGTTTTCCTTTACAATGGTTTCCTTCAACGCGATTTCATGGCCGCCATGGGAATTATCGAAGGATTGAGAGAGCCCTTACATGCTGAAAAAAATCTTTGAATCCACCCTCATCATGGGCACCAGCTCGGTGATGGTTCTGCTGTTGGATCTGGTACGGGTCAAGATCCTCGCGGTTTTTTTAGGGCCATCAGGCGTGGGCATCCTCTCGGTTCTCAACCATTTTCACACGGTAGCCGTCACCGGTATCGGGTTGGGCTTGGGCACAGGGATTGTAAAATATGTCTCCTCCTTTCAACATACGGGTGATGAGCCCTCGATACAGCGTGTGCTCTCGAATTCCTTTTCCATCACGTTTATTGTATCTCTCATAGCATTCGTGGTTTCCCTTTTCCTGAGCCCGCACCTTTCCCGCTGGATGCTCTCAGATACACGGTATTCCCTCTTTATCGTCCTCTATGCCATCTCTTTCCCACTTGCTGTTTTTCCCATCATCACCAACAGTTTTCTCCAGGGATTAAAGAGGATTACCTCCCTGGCCAAGATCAATGTGTTCAGGAGTTTTATATCGCTCCTGTTTATTATCCCCCTGGTCTATTTCCTGAGGCTTAAGGGGGCGGTGCTGTCAGTTCTTATCATCACCGCTGTTCACCTCCTCTTGAACGCTTACTACCTCGGCAAGGAAGAGCATCGCTACTGCGTTGTCAAGCGGCCGTCATTTGATGCAGATCTGCTGAAGAAGCTCTTTCAGTACGGCCTGACCAGCCTCTTGGTGGGCACGGCCTATTATCTCTCCCACCTGGTGTTGAAGATTATCATTGTGAATTCCCTGGGGCTTGAGATGAACGGGATTTATCAGCCGATATGGGCGCTCACCATGACCTATCTGACGCTGGTCCTGTCCTCCATGTCCGCTTATTCCTATCCTCGATTATGCGAACTGGATTCGGTTCGGGATATGAACGAAGAATTGAACGGTATTATACGAGTGGCGGTCGTTCTCATTACACCTGTCATGTTCTTTCTGCTGCTGGCCAGGGGGCCTCTCATTCAGGTCCTCTACAGCAGGCAGTTCTTAGCGGCTACGGAATTCATGCCCATTCAGATCATGGGGGATTTTTTCAAGGTACTGTTCTGGTCGATAGGGATGTATCTGCTGCCCACCAGGCGCCTGGTGGCATTTATCTGGTCGAATATCGTACAAGATGTGGTGATGGTTGTGCTGGCCTATCTCCTGGTGGATGCCTATCAATTGCACGGTATTGCCGTGAGCTTCGCCTTGAGCTACCTGATCGGATTTGTTGCACTGTACTGGTACACGAAAAGGGAGATGGGCTTTTCCCTGTGGAGGAAGAACAGAAGCCTGGTGCTTTCATCGTTTTTCGGATTGCTTGTAATAATTCTTGGAGAGGCCTATTTGGCCATCAGGCCATTCATCGCCGTTGTCGCAGCGGCGATCCTTCTCTGGGCCTTGTTTTCGATCAAAAGGGATGAGGTAGTTCAGGTCAAGCACTACCTATCGGAGAAGATCATCAAACATTTGACCTCCTCAGATATGAGCTCGCCATGAGGGTGTGCGTTATCTCAGAAGCCAGGTCCATACACACCCGGCGCTGGATGGGAAGCCTTGCCAGGGAAGGGTGCGATATTCAGCTGGTGTCATCCTCAAAGGCGGAGATCCCCGGCGTCACGCTGCACCGCCATCCCATTTATTCCCCGAATCCCTGGCACCAGGTCCGAAATGTCCGGTCAATCAGGGAGTTGATGCGTGCGCTCAAACCCGATGTAGTCCATCTCTTCGGGCTCTTTTCGGTGTCCAGCCTGGGCACGATGTGGGCAATAGGAGGGCTTCAGAACCTCGTGATCTCGGTGTGGGGCTCTGATGTAGCGCCGGCTGGACCAAGAGAAAGCTACAAAGAGCGGTTGATCAAGCGGCATCTCCTCAATCAAGGAGAGTGCCTGGTTGCCGTTTCCGAATACCTGGCCCATGAGGTTGAGCGGTACCTGAAGGGACCAAGGTGGATAGAGGTGATCCCCTGGGGTGTGGACATTGATGTGTTTAAGCCAGTTGAAAGAAAAGGCAATTCAGGAGCAGTAACGGTTGGATTTGCCAAAAGATTGCATCCCCTTTCAGGACCGGATATGCTTCTCAAGGCCTTCCGGTATGCTCGCGGCAGGTGCAAAAGGGAGCTCTTGCTCAAGATTGCCGGCTCTGGTCCCATGGAGGGTCAACTCAAACAGGAGGCGGCTCAATTGGGCCTTGCAGGATCTGTCGAGTGGACAGGGTGGCTGGGAACGCCTGAAGAGTTGCGGGATTTTTACTGTTCTGTTGATATGTTGGTGATGCCTTCAAGGAGAGAATCGTTCGGGGTTTCGGCAGTGGAGGCCTCAGCTACTGGCCTTCCGGTAATCGCCTCTCGATTTGGCGGCATTCCCGAGATTGTTCTCCATGGTGAGACCGGTTTACTCGTTGATGCTGACGATGTAGCTGGATTTGGAGAGGCTATTCTCCTGTTAGCTGGAAATAGTGATCTCAGGCTAGAAATGGGGTTCAGGGGAAGGAAAAGAGTCGAGGAGAAATTTGATTGGAGGGATTCCGTGAGGAAGATGGTCAGGATATACAATAAAATACAAAACATATAGATAGAATGCGTTATGAACTGCCAATTTAAAAGATTTTTGAAACGTTCCGCTTTTTTAGTTGAACTTGCCAGGTCCCAACGCGTTCTGCTGAGGTCCCTGAGATATGATATGAGCAGACTGAAATGGTCCTGGTATCGCTCACAACAGATCAAGAAATATGCTGCGTCTCATACTGTACGGAAATTACAATTGGGCTCAGGGGATAATCTATTGAAAGACTGGCTGAATACCGATTTGCATCCCAGATCAAAGGATTATATTTGCATGGATGCCATGAGACAATTTCCCTTTGAGGATAGTATGTTTGACTACATATTCAGCGAGCATTTAATTGAGCATTTCACCTATGAGGCAGGTGAGTTTATGCTTAATGAGTGTTACAGGGTATTAAAGCTGGGCGGTAAAATACGTATTAGCACACCGAGCCTTGAGCAGTTGGTGGGGCTATTTAAGCCAAGAAAAACCAAATCTCAAGAGCAGTTTATAAAGTGGATTATTGACAAATATTTTCCAGGGGTAACTGTGTATAGGGAATCTTTTGTTATCAATAATAGTTATACTGCTTGGGGGCATAAATTCATCTATGATTATAGGACCCTTAAAGACTTGTTGGGAAAGGTAGGCTTTATAGATATTCACCGCTCATCACCTGGTGAGAGCGAAGACGGGAATCTTAGAGGGGTTGATTTCCATGGTAAGGTCGTGGGCGATTTTATTAACAAGTTTGAGACGATGGTTCTAGAGGCCGTTAAGTAGATTGGTCGATAATGCGAAAGAAAACGCTCTTTCAAAGGACGCCATCACCTATTAGATGCCTAAGAAGGTTATCGTTTTCCAGCTACACGATAAAAATGTGGTAAGCTACAGAGACCCAAACAGGCGTTGAGGTGATTTGTGCAAACATAATCCAAGTGATTTGTGGCTTTAGATGCCTTGGATTTTTGGCCGAACAAGGCAAAGAATATTGGTGCGAAACTTGAAAATTTATTACATATACTTCCACGATACCCGGTTCGTGCCCATCCATGCGTATGAACTCGTACGCGAGATGGCACGGCGTGGCTGGAAGGTGCACGTGTTCACCTCCATCCGGGATACGGAGGCAAAGACAAAGATATCGAAAATAGGGGTGAGGCTCCACAACATCTGGACAATACGGGTACGTTTCGTGGCGGAGCTTCTTTTCATGGCCGCGCTCCTTCCGTGGCTCTCCATTCAATCCCTTCTCGGGAGGCCCCATATCCTCTATGCCCGCCATTCCGCAACCTCCTTCTTGGTCACCTTTATCAGCACGGTTTTTGGAATTCCTTGTGCCCTTGAGATAAATGATATCCTAAAAGATAAACTTCAGTTCTCGGAAACCTCACGGCTGAAGTCGCTGTGGATTCGGCTCTACCATTATGCCACCTTCCATACGGCCGATCTGCTGCTCCCGGTGACCAAGCAGATAGGTGCGTGGATAAAGGAGGCCTATCGTCTTGCCCCAGGAAAGGTAGCTGTAGTTCCCAATGGTGTGAATCCGCACCGATTTTCTCCCAAGCCCTATCAGGAGGCCAGACGGCGGTACCACATACCCCTGGACTCCAGGGTTGTCCTCTCTCTGGGGAGCCTCTTTCCCTGGGTTGGGATGGAAACACTGGTGGCAGCAGCTCCCCAAGTGCTTGCAGTCTATCCGGATGCCATCTTTGCAATCGGAAGCGGGGAGGAGCCGTATCTCAGCAGGATAAAAGAGGCTGTGAACCGGGCTCATTTGACTGACGCCTTCTTGTTTTTCGGCTTTATCCCGTGGGATGATGCCTCCTGGTTCATAAGTGCCGCTGATATCTGTGTAGCCCCTTTTATCTTTAAAAGCACCCGCTCGGGCATCTCATCCCTGCGGGTTTTCTCATACCTCGCCTGCGCCAGGCCGGTAATAGGAAGCGACATCCCAGGCCTGGGAGATCTGTTAGAGAAAGAAGGTATTGGCCGTTCGTTTCCCATGGGGGATCACAGCTCCCTGGCGAGGGTGCTCATCGATCTTTTGAATAACAGGGAAACATTAAAGGAGATGGGAGGTAGGGGGAGGGACTTCGTGGTCCAGAATAATGCTTGGGAGATCATCGTCGATAAACTGGCGGACTCCTTCCACGGCTTCATGAAGGCGAAAGAGGTGTGACCACGTGTGTGGTATATGCGGCATTGTGTATCGTGATCCCCAAAGGCCGGTGGATAGGAGAATCCTGAGAGATATGGCCGGTATGATTGCCCACCGGGGACCTGATGATGAGGGCTTCTATATCCACAAGAATGTCGGCATGGCGGTCAAACGCCTCTCCATCATCGATATCGCCGGAGGACACCAGCCCATGGTGAATGAGGATAACACCGTTGCGGTCGTCTTTAACGGCGAGATTTACAATCACCTGACCATAAGGAGAGATCTGGAGGCCAGAGGGCATGTATTCGAAACCAGGTGCGATACCGAGGTCCTGGTTCATCTTTATGAGGAATACGGGCGAGATATGGTGGATTATCTAAACGGCATGTTTGCCTTTGCCCTCTATGATCAGAGACAGGGGCAACTGTTTCTGGCACGAGACCGGCTCGGGATCAAACCCCTTTACTACATCAAGACTAAGGATTGGTTCCTCTTTGGTTCCGAGATAAAATCCCTTCTTTCATTTCCTGAGTTCAGCCGGGAGCTTGATCTAGAGGCTCTCCATCACTATTTAACCTTCCGCTTCGTACCGGCGCCCATGACGCTGTTTAAAGAGGTGAAGAAATTGCCCCCCGGGTTTTTGCTCGAATATCTTCCGAGCTCTGGAGATCCGAATACAAGGCCCTATTGGGACATCAGCTTCGAGAGAAGTGACAACGATTTTTCGGCTGATCACTCCATGGAGGCCCTTCGAGAGCTCGTCCACGATGCGGTGAAGATCCGGCTGATGTCAGAGGTTCCTTTGGGAGCCATGCTGAGCGGAGGGGTGGATTCCAGCATTATCGCGTCCCGCATGACAAAGGCATCGGTGAGGAAAATCTCTAGCTTTACCATAGCCTATGAGGAAGAGGGGCCTCACAATGAGGGTGCATACGCAAGGGCGGCAGCCGGGGCATTCAAGACCGACCACCACGAGATTCTCGTGCGATTGGATGATTTTATCGAAAATCTGGAACGAATGGTCTATTTCATGGATGAGCCCATAGCCGATCCGGCGGCCATCCCCATCTATGACCTCTGCCGATTCAGCAAGCAGTTTGTGACGGTCCTTTTGTCCGGAGTCGGCGGCGACGAGCTGTTCGGCGGCTATGGAGTTTACAAGGAGGCAATCTATTCGGCATTTCTCAGGCGCATACCTCGTTTTGCCTGGGATAACTTTATTATGCCCCTGTATAGCATTATGCCGGAAGATATGCCGGGCCAGCATTTTGTGAATAGGGTTCATCAACCCATAGAGGATGTATTTCTCGGAAGTTCCGTCATCTACGGCGGGTTTCCGGAACGTGAAAAGGCGAGCTTGTATAGAGAAGAATTTGCCAGGGAGCAGTCCGCCTTTAATTCCCACGATGTGGTGCGGGAGACGCTCGGAAGGGTTTCAGGGGCAAGCAGGCTTCATAAGATGATCTATGTGGATACCAAGCACTGGCTGGCAGATAGTCACCTGATCATGATGGACAAGATGTCCATGGCCAACTCCATAGAGCTGAGGACCCCCCTGCTGGATCATCGTCTGGTGGAATTTGCTGCTGGACTGCCCGAGAGCTCGAAGGTCAATCTTTTGGGATCGAAAATCCTTTTTAAAGATGCCTTCAGGCCCGAGATCCCGAGAGAGATCATTGCCCGCCGGAAGAGGGGATTTTCCACACCCCTTCAGACATGGCTAAGGATCGCCGAGAACGATCTCGCCGAGATCCTGCTGAACCAGGGAGGCATTGCGAGGGATATTTTCAGAAGGGAAGCGATCGTCAACCTGCTTGACAGGCATCGGCACGGGAGGGCGGATTTTTCCGCCTCTCTCTTTACCCTTTTGGTGCTGAACGTATGGGTGAAAACGTTTCTAAAAAAATGAATGGTTGCCATGAAAGGCGCCCCGTTCTATAGGGAGTTCTATGAGAAGGCCTCCATTGCCGGGGAGGATGTGGCGGCACAGGAGAGAACCCCGATCACGATAGCGATGATTCCCCGTGAGGTACGTTCCGTGCTTGATGTAGGATGCGGAGATGGAACCCTACTGCGATCGGTAGATCGGGCTATCAGGAAGGTGGGGGTGGATATCAGTTACACCGCTCTGAGCCTTGTAACCGCTGGTGATAGGGTTCTGGCGTCTTCCGATATCTTACCCTTCTGTGATAAGGAGTTTGATCTGGTGATGTCAACCGAGGTCTTGGAGCATTTGCCAGCTGAGGTTTTCGAGGCTTCTTGCAGAGAAATCCAGAGGATTGCGAGGCGGTATGTGTTGATCTCCGTTCCCTTTCACGAGGATCTGGCCAGGAAACAGGCCCGTTGTTCCCGCTGTGGCCATGTGTACCATATTCACCTCCATCTTCGTTCCTTCGATCTCCTTGGCCTTGAGCGCATCTTTCCCGCCTACCGGCTCAAGGAATACCGATTCTCCAGTTCACGAGAGAAGACGTATCCATCGTGGCTGGTTGCAATACGGAGAAACTATGGGCACCGGTGGGAGTGGGACAAGGCAGCACTTTGCCCTCAGTGCGGGCATAAGGAGAGGCAACCACCGAGGCGTTCGGTCATCTCGGCTGTAACCTCATTGGCAGGGATGGTTTTGGGCAAGAGATATCCGAAGTGGATAGCCGCATTGTATGAGAGACCATGAAAATCCTCTACCTTTGCAGTTCTGATCTTTCCGGCACCTCCGGTTCCCTGGGATCCGTGCGGCATATCATGGAGGTCTCGGAGAACCTCTACCGGTTGGGAAACGAGGTGAGGCTCATCGTCCCCGGCTACACCCGATACCCTCATCCCACTCCTGTCAGGATAACCTATGTGCCGATCCTAAAGCTGCGTTTCTTGAGGACCCTTCTCTACGAGCTCCTCTCACCGTTTCTGATCATGTTCCAACTGGTTTTCTGGAGGCCTCATATTGTCTATTGGCGCCAGGCCTATCTCACGGTGTTCCCTGCCTTGCTGAGCAGGTTATTCGGTAAGGCGATTATCACCGAGGTCAACGGCCTGACCATTGATGAGCTGGAATCAGAGCCCTTGAGTAACCTCAGAAAGAGGGTCATCTTGGCCTTTGAAACCCTGAACTACCGAGCCTCCAGTCACCTGATATGCGTGGCCCCGGGGATACGGGATAGAATCCTGGAGCACTATGGCCTGCCACGGGCCAGGGTATCGGTTATTCTCAACGGGGTGAATGCGGACCGAATGCCGGTGATGGACCCCAGGGAGGCCAGAAGGGAGATAGGCCTGGATCAGGATCTTCAGGTCGTGGGGTTTGTGGGTCATTTCTTTCCCTGGGATGGGATCGAGTACCTCATTGAGGCGGCTCCCCGCATCATTGAGGAAAGTGGGGATGTTCGTTTCTTGATCGTAGGCCATGGCCTCTGGGGAGAAAACCTGCCTGGATTGGTACGGAAAAAGGGATTAGAGCAATACGTTATCTTCACCGGCAAGGTAGCATGGGAGAGGCTCTATCTCTATGTGAATGCCTTTGATGTGGCAACCGCCCCGTATTCAAAGGCCATTAACCTCCAGAGCGGGAGGTCATCTCTCAAGATCCTTGAATATTTCGCCTGCAAGAAACCAGTGGTGGCGAGCCGGACGCGTGTCATTCCGGAAGTCGTGGATATCGACAAGAGGGGCTTGGGGATTACGGTGAAACCGGAGGATCCAGGGTCATTAGCCGATGCGATCATCCTCCTGTTAAAGGATAAGGCCCTGCGGCAGGACATGGGGGGAAAGGGACGTGATTACGTGGAAAGAGAGCGAAGCTGGAGGATCGTTGCTAAGAGAACCCAGGGCATCATGGAAGCCCTGCGTTCCTAGGGGGAACAATGTGTGGGATCTGTGGATTTGTCGTTGATCAAAAGGACGGCTCCGAGGATTGGGCCGGCGTCTTGCGTGCAATGACCCGGACCATGGCACACCGCGGGCCTGATAGCGAGGGGCATTATTCTACTCGAACGGGCAGCAGCGTTGTCGGGTTGGGTCACCGGAGATTATCGGTTATTGATCTTTCAGAAAATGCAAATCAACCCCTGGGAAATGAGGACGATTCGGTTCTGATCATATATAATGGTGAGATCTATAATTACAGGGAGCTCACCGGGGAGCTCAAGGCAAGGGGGCATAGGTTCACGTCCCAGGGCGATACTGAGACGATCGTTCACCTGTATGAGGAGATGGGCGATGGATGCGTGGACCGCCTGCACGGCATGTTTGCCTTTGCGCTGTGGGATCAGAAGAAGGCTCGACTACTCCTCGCGCGTGATCCGATGGGCGTAAAACCGCTCTTTTATGTGTTCAAAGATGGGAACTTCTACTTCGCATCGGAGATCAAGGCCTTGCTGGTTCTCGATGATATCTCAAGGGAGATGGATCTCAAGGGAATCGATCACTATTTCACCTATGGATATATCCCCGGCATGAGGACAATCTTTAAGGATATCAAGAAGCTGCCTCCCGCATCCTATTTGATATACGAAAAGGGAGCGATCACGGTTATTCATTACTGGACAATCCGATATCTTCCCAAGGTTGAACTCAGTGAGGAAGCTCTCAAAGAGGCCCTCCTCGATCAATTGAGGCGAGCAGTGAAACGGCATCTGGTAAGCGATGTCCCAGTGGGGGTGTTTTTGAGCGGGGGAGTTGATTCAAGCATCATAACGGCCCTCATGAGCATGGTTGGGGAAGAGCAATTCCGTACCTTTTCCCTGGGGTATGCCTCCGGAGGGGATGATGAACTCCCTTATGCCCACATGGTAGCCAATCGCTTTCACACTAATCACCACGCATTCAGGGTTGATCCTGAGATGACACTTATATTGCCTGAGTTGCTCTGGCACCTGGATGAGCCATTCTTCGATAACTCCATCATACCCACCTACTATGTCTCCAAGCTGGCCCGCGAAACCGTAAAGGTGGCGCTCTCGGGCGACGGGGGCGACGAGGTCTTCGGGGGATATGAGTGGACCAGACGTCACCAATACAAGACGGCATACGAGAGGCTTCCCCTTTTCCTTCGCCATCTCTTACGGAACGTAAGCCCTGGACTGGATCTTCGCCTTGAGTACGGAAGGGGCCTGATGCCGAGGATAGGGCGTTTTCTGGCCGATATGAACGCGGATATGGAGACGGGTTTTCTCAGGAGGACCACTGTTTCTCGGAGGTTCCGTCAGATGCTCTATTCAGGGGACTTCAAGGAAGAGCTGGGAGATTTCGATGCAATCGGGTATAGGAACCGGCTTTTCTCAGAGGCGCAGGTGGATGATAGCCGAGAGAAGCTGCTCTATGCGGATACCGTGTCCTACCTGCCCGATGACTGCTTGTTCAAGGTGGATCGCATGAGCATGGCCCACGGGCTGGAGGTTCGGGTACCCTTTCTCGACCGGGAACTCGTGGAATTCGCCGCACGGATCCCCTTCTCCTATAAGATTCATGGCCTCACATCCAAATACATCCTAAAAAGGACATTCTCGCCCTTTTTGCCCGGCAAGACGCTGAAACAGCGGAAACAGGGGTTCACCATACCGATCTCGGCCTGGCTGCGGGGGGAACTGGGGGAGCTGGCACGCCGCGTCTTGTTGAGCGATACCCTTTCCCGGAGGAACCTGTTTGAAAGGGGATTTCTAACGTGGATGTTGGATGAGCACAGGGGCGGACGACAAGAGTTAGGCCACCGGATCTGGAGCATCGTGGTATTCGAGATATGGGCCAGGCTTTATCTGGATGAGAAGATTACAGCAACCCCGACAGTATCCCTGAGAGAGATGATCGACTCATAGAGCCGGGATGAGCTTATGGGGAAAAACTCACTACACCACAAAGCACTCGGTAAGGAGAGGGGGTTTGTCCTTTACAGGAATGACCGCGGCATTCCTCCTGATAGAGAGATTACCCGGATTGAAACCGAACTGCGCTTGCGAGAGGGGTATCCCAAGGTCTCGATCATCATACCCACCTCGGATGGCTACCGGAACGGCCTGTTTCCCGTCTTATTGAGGCAGCTATCGGAGCAGAGCTTCCAGGATTTTGAGACCATCATTATCAAGGGTGATTCGAGACAGGGAAGGGCTGTCAATACGGGCGCCGATATTGCCAGGGGCCGGTATCTCGTAACGCTCGATGACGATACATATTTAGTTTCAAAAGACGCGATAGAGACCTTGTGTGCTGTTTTGGGAGAGCACGAGTCCATAGGCATGGCAGGAGGCATCAATGGTATTCCGCCGGATGCATCTCCCTTTGTGAGGCGGGTGATGAGGGAGATTCCCCGCCGTTCCACTCCCCCCGTGAATGAGATCACCGATTCAGACCTTGCCGAACACCCCCTTCTGATCATGAGAAAGGATGTGTTTAAAGGGGTCGGCGGAGAAAATGAACTGATACCGAGAGGGCTGGACCCCTACCTCAGAAGGGAATTCAGAAGGGCAGGATACCGTGTGGTGGTGGTTCCCGGTCTTCATTACTCCCACCTCCCTCCACAAAACCTGACCAGCCTTATCAAACAGTTCTACCGCAACGGGAGGCTGGCTGCATTTTGCAACAAATTCTACCCGCAATGGGTGTTCGAAACGCCCGATACCCATCGCGGCGAGTTCCTCATGCAAAGACCATTCCGCTATCGAGCGGCCCGCTATCTTGTGAACATGGTGAAAAGGGCATGTAGGGGACACCTGATCTATCTCGCAGTATCTATCGCGTACGCGGCAGGGTTTATCAAGGGTTATATGTGCTATAAAGATGAGACACAGGCATGAGAGCCCTATTCATAGCCGATGTTCCTTTAGATGCTCCCACCAGCGGATCCGAACAGGTTCTCTTTTACCAGGCGACCGGTTTGGCCGGGAGAGGTGTCGAGGTATATGCCATTACCAGACACGCTGATCCCCTGCCATGGGTTATCAGGGATGTGAGGGGAGTTCGGGAGGGTTCCTACAGCGCTTCTGAAATGTCTTTGCTTCGAGCGTTCATTTCCCTTTTAGGCTATCCCCTTAAGTTTTATCGCACTTTCTCCGGGGGCTTACCTTTTCAGGTAGCCGTATCGCACCAGCCGTTCAACTGTTTCATTCTCCTGATCACAAGAAAGCTTACCCGCACCCCTATCCTCTATGTGTTTCATTCGCCCAGCCATGAGGAATACCTGCTGTCGCACCAAAAGGGAAATTATCTAAAGAATCTCATCCATGTGAAAGGCCGCCGGATACTGGAAAAACTATGCATCAAAAAGGCATCAAGGATAATGGTCCTCAGCCGGTATATGAAACACAAGGTCCAGGATATACACGGCATACCCGGCGAGAGGGTCGTGATTAACCCGGGGGGTGTGGATCTTGATCGGTTCGTGCCGGCCGGGGACCGGGGAGCCCTCAAAACTCAATTGGGTTTTCCCGAGGGCAAGGTCCATCTGCTTACCGTCAGGAATCTCGAGCCCAGAATGGGCATCGAAAACCTGCTCACCTGCATCCATATTCTTAAAAAAAGCGAGGTCGATCTCCATTTGATCATCGGCGGCGAGGGAGCTGAAAGGCTTACCCTCGAAAAGATGATCACGGGCCTTGGCCTCAGGGAGGAGGTAACCATGAAGGGATTTATACCCCCAGATCTGTTGCCTCTGTATTATGGGGCTGCTGATTTCTTTATCCTGCCCACGAAGCAGCTTGAGGGCTTCGGCCTGGTAACGCCTGAATCCATGGCATGCGGTACCCCGGTTCTAGGCACCCCTGTAGGAGGCACACATGAGATTCTATCGGGATTTGAGCCCGGGTTTCTGTTCAGGGATACCACGGCAGAGGCCATGGCAGAGGGGATTCGGGAGAGCCTGCGGCTCTATTTTCCCTTTGGAAAGAACTATGATCATCTAAGGGAACGATGCAGCCACTATGCCGTCGCCAATTACTCGTGGGAGCGGCATATCTCTCAGCTCCAATCGATCATCGATGAGATACTGTGAGGGAAAGACGAGATAACAAAGAGTTCTTCGAGCCCCTCCAAAATCAATATTCCTTTGATTGCATCAATTTTTATCAGCCCTTTTCTGCTTTTAACATAATTCGGTCGCCTGCCAGCGATTCCGCAATAATCCTCAGCTCAGGCGGGAGATGTTTCAGCTCGATGCAGCCCTTTACAAAGGCCCATTATACGCGGGAGAAGGATGTTATCTCTACAGAGGAACTGTTTGAAAAGAAAGAATCGGGTTGACAAAATAAGATATTAATAGTATGAATTATCTGATATGAAAAATGGAGGTATTTAATATGAAAATATCTGAAAGGGGGCAGATTACTATCTCCAAGCCAATGAGGGAGAAATTTGGGCTCCACAAAAATGTCGAAGTTGAACTTATCCCGACCAAAGAGGGGATCTTAATCCAAAAACGCAGCAGAGGCAAACACCCTGTTGATTCGATATATGGAATTCTTAATAGGCCGTCTGATACTGATGTCTACATTGAAGAGATTAGGGGAAGATGATTACCGCTGTTGACACCAACATACTCTTGGATGTTTTCCTTCCGGATAAAA
>Ga0307437_1001360_pt1 | contig 16450 bp, 14 predicted proteins | sample SalMarWE160390MG_FD_202146 | JGI IMG/M metagenome (GOLD analysis project Ga0307437, IMG submission 202146) | Salt marsh sediment microbial communities from the Plum Island Ecosystem LTER, Massachusetts, United States - WE1603-90 | ecosystem: Environmental > Aquatic > Marine > Intertidal zone >...
ATCTCGCCTCCTCGCCCTTGGGCACTAAATCGGTAGCCAGAGCCCAGTTGCTACTCAAAAAAGCCCCGAATGATATGCCCACCAGCCCGCCGCAGAGCATTATCAGCGTGAAGTTTTGCTGGCTGAGGAATATGAGCGCAATGGCCACCGCGCCTAAAAGCCCCGACGTGAGCGCAATCGGGCGGCGGCCCACCCGGTCCGAGAGCCGACCCGCGGGATAGGCGACGATGAGCATGCCGGCTATAGCCGCTATGGAGAAGCGGGCGGTGGCGGCGGCGGGGTCGGGAACGCCGACGACATCCATCAGGAAGTACATGGCAAAGGTCTGGAGGGTGGTGAAAGCCATCATGATAAAGAGGCGGGAAACGATGAACCATATGAAGTCGCGGTGCGCCCTGGCCTTAATCTTGAAGCTCTTATAAATGGTGGGGAATAGGGGGGGGCGGGCTACGCCCTTGCCGGGACGTTCCCTGACGGTGAGGATGGTGATGACCATCGCCGCCAATAGGATAGCCCCCAGTATCGCCAGGGACAGCCAGAGCCAGTAGCCACCGTCGCCCGCGGAGTAGCGATCCATGAAGATGGCTATGGGGTAGAGCAGGGCGACCCCACCGGCTATCTCCAGAAAGCCTTTGACCCCCGAAGCCAGCCCCCGCTTTCCCATGGGGACCAGGTCGGGGATGAAAGCCTGGTAGGGGCCCTGGGTGGTGTTAGAGGCAACCTGGAGCAGGCAGTAGGCAACGAAGATGGTCAGGAAGCTGCCGACCCAGCCGATTCCCGCCAGGAAGAGCATCGCCACCAGCGTGCCCACCAGGATAAAGGGGCGGCGGCGTCCCCAGTTAAAGCCGGAGCGGTCGCTGATGGCGCCGGCGATGGGCTGGACGATTATAGCCAGCATTAAGCCGGCGAAGGTGAGCAACCCCAGGTAGGTGCTCTTTTCCGATGCCGCCACCAGGTCTAAGATCCTTGTCGGCAGGATGATGGTATGCAGGCTGCCCCAGAGAGCAGCCAGGGCAAAACCGAAGACGGTAATCTTGAGGTAATCGGCGCGGCGAAAGGTGCTTTTATTAGTCGCCATCTTTCTGGTTAAGCATAGCAGAGCCAGCCTAAAGAGGCAATGCTTTTGGGGCTTCCCCCCACCCCAAGGTCTTTTTCCCACACCAACCCGCCCACAAACGTCTTTCAAAGGGGGCTTCGCCCCCTTAAAACCCCCAAAATGGGGTGGGGAGGTCGTATCCCCCAAATAAGGAGTTTAAAGAGGTCTGACCTCTGTAGGGTGGGCATTGGGTGGGAAAACAAGACGTACGCTAACAGGGTGGGGAAGTGCCTTAAAAGTCCCCCAGAGTTTTTGTCCTCGCCGTGTTGCTGTGGTATAATCCTGACGGCTATTTACCAAATATTCATTAAAAGGAGGCGATATGCCAGTTATTTTCTGGGTTGTGCCCGCGGCGGGAATTATAACCGTAATCTTCGCCATATTTTTAGCCCGGAATGTGCTTAAGCGTTCCATGGGCACGCCCAAGATGAAAGAAATCGGGGACATTATCTTTCAGGCTGCCTGGGCTTTCTTGAAGCGCCAGTACAGCACTATCGCCATCTATTCGGTGGCGATCGCCATTATTATCGGGGTCCTGGTGGGGTTGCTGGGGGGGACCGAGGTGGAGGGTTTGAGCGCCTTTGATATCGGCTGGCGCACCGGGGTCGCCTTTCTGGTCGGCGCTGTATGCTCCGGGGTAGCTGGTTTCATCGGCATGTATATTGCCGTGAAATCGAACGCCCGCTGCGCTGCTGCCGCCCAGAAGAGCCTTACCGAGGCGGTCAACGTCGCCCTGCGCGGCGGGGCTGTTTCCGGCTTTCTTATCACGGCGCTGAGCCTTATCGGCGTCACCGTTATCTTCTTCGCCTACGGAGGCGCCAGCAACCCGGAGATTGCGCCGCACCTTATCGTCGGCTTCGGCTTCGGCGCCAGCTTCGTCGCCCTCTTTGCCCAGCTTGGCGGTGGTATCTATACCAAGGCGGCTGACGTGGGCGCCGACCTGGTGGGTAAGGTCGAGTCGGGTATCCCCGAGGACGACCCGCGTAACCCGGCGGTTATCGCCGACCTGGTGGGCGATAACGTCGGCGACTGCGCCGGGCGCGGCGCCGACCTCTTCGAGTCCACGGCGGCGGAGAACATCGGCGCCATGATACTGGGTATCGCTGCCTATCTGGCTACCGAGAACATCGCCTGGATTCTCTTCCCACTGTGCGTGCGCGGCTTCGGCATGATTGCCAGCATGATAGGCATTCTCTGCGTTAAAGCTAAAGAGAAAGAGAACGCCATGAGTGCGCTTAACCGCGGCTATTTCGTGGCTATCGCCCTGTCCATAGTGGGGCTGGCGGCCACCGTGTACTTTATGCTAGATAACTGGTGGCTCTTCGGCGCCGGCGTTGTCGGCATTGCCGCCAGCGTGGTTATCGTCTTTGTCACCCAGTATTATACCGAGTGGCGTTTTAATCCGGTGCGCGATATCGCCAAAGCCTCTAGGACAGGGCCCGCCACCAATATTATCATGGGCATGGCGGTGGGTTTCGAGACTACATTAGCCACCGCGCTGATTATCGGCATCTCGCTGCTGCTCTCCTTCTGGATGGGGGATATGAGCGGCGTTCACGGCGCGGGCGCTTTCGGCACGGCGGTAGCCACCATGGGCATGCTCATGACCTGCCCCTACGTCTTATCAATGGATACCTTCGGACCTATCACCGATAACGCCAACGGCATCAACGAGATGGCGGGCGCGGGACCGGAGGTGCGTAAAGTAACCGACCGCCTGGATGCCGTGGGCAACACCACCAAAGCCCTGACCAAGGGCTACGCCATGGTCTCGGCGGGTTTGGCCGCCTTCCTGCTCTTCCAGGCCTACCTGGACCGGGTCTCTTTCATCAAGTTCGGCGAGGTCGGACTCTATAATGTCGTCGACATCGCCCGCATTGAGGTCTTCGTCGGCGCCCTGCTGGCGGTAATGATTGTCTATCTCTTCAGCGCCTGGGCCATCAAGGCGGTGGGCCGGACAGCTTCCAAGATTATCGAGGAGGTGCGCCGCCAGTTCCGTGCCGACCCCGGCATTCTGGCGGGAACGTCCAAGCCCGATTACGCCCGGGCGGTGGACATCACCACCCGCGCCGGCCTGCGGGAAATGATTGCCCCCGGTCTTTTGCCGGTTCTGGGGCCGGTTATCATCGGCGTTATCTTCCGCTTTATTCCCGGCTATGACGCCGCCATGGTCATTGGCGCCGTGCTCATGGTGGGCACTATCGGCGGTATCATGATGGCTTCTTTTATGAACAACGGCGGCGGTGCCTGGGACAACGCCAAGAAGATGATCGAGGACGGACAGCTCAAGGATGATGAGGGCAACGTAATCGGCAAGGGCTCGCCCACCCACGCCGCGGCGGTGGTCGGCGATACCTTAGGCGACCCGCTTAAGGATACGGCGGGGCCTTCGCTGCACGTGCTGGTCAAGATGCTGGCTACCGTTACCCTGGTGATGTGCCCGCTGTTTATCGTCGTCTAACTAAAGATAAAAAGAATCCCCCTCTTCTCTATATGGGAGGAGGGGGATTATTATATTTATAAGCGACTAGCGAAAGTCACGGGTATATAGCCAGTGCTTCCAGCCCCGTTGTTTCGGGAAGGTCGAGCATCAGGTTCATGTTCTGGATGGCCTGCCCCGCTGCCCCTTTGACCAGGTTATCGATGCAGCTGACTACCACCAGCCGGTTCGTCCTCGGGTCGATGGTGGGGTAGACCAGGCAATTGTTATTTCCCCAGGTGTGCTTGGTGTGGGGTGGGGCGTCGGTAACTCTGACGAAAGGCTCGTCCTTATAGAAGTCGGTATAGAGTTTTTTAAGCTCTTTCTCCTCTATCTTTTTAGCCAGCGGGGCATAGCAGGTGCTTAAAATCCCCCTGGTCATGGGCACGAGGTGGGGCACAAAGGTTATCGAGTATGATTGCTGTTTAAGCAGCTTCAGCTCCTGGGTGATTTCGGGCAGGTGCCTGTGCCCTTCCAGGGCGTAGGCGGCGGCGTCTTCGTTAGCCTCGGCGTAGTGGCTGCCCAGATTCAGGCTGCGGCCGGAGCCGGAGATGCCCGACTTGCTGTCGATAATGATATCCGCCCCGATTATCTTTGCCTTAACCGCCGGCGCCAGCGCCAGTATGGCCCCGGTGGGGTAGCAGCCGGGGTTAGCCACCAGCCTGGCCGAAGCCACCTTGGCACGGTGCAGTTCGGGCAGTCCGTATACCGCCCTGGCCAGCAGCCGGGGGGAGGGGTGGCTAAAGCCGTACCAGCTCTCGTACTGGGAGGCGTCTTTCAAGCGGAAATCGGCGCTGATGTCCACCACCTTAATCTCCTGTTCAAGCAGGGGGATTACCTCCTTGGCGCTCTCCTTGTGGGGCATGGCCGAGAATGCCAGTTCCACCTTGCCCAGCTCTGCCTCAATGGTCAGGTCGATATCGGCCAGATGGGGAAAGACTTTACCCAGCTTTTGCCCGGCCGTGCTTCGGCCCGTAACCGAAGTCAGCTCTACCTTGGGGTGCTGATAAAGCAGTCGGGCCAGCTCGACGCCGGTGTATCCGGTGACGTTAATAATGCCGACTTTCATTTTTTACCTCTTTTCTTCCCTGTCAGGATTTTTTCCAGAGCCGCCAGGCGCTGCTTGGTGCCGATGACAATGAGCCTGTCCCCCTCCTCGATAAGGTCTTCATCGGGTGGGTTGGCGATAAGTGTGCCGTCCTGCTTTCTCATGGCTAGGGCGGTGATGCCGGCCCGTCCTTTAGCCTGCCCCATGGTCTGGCCGATGAGGGAGGAGCCGCTGACGACATCCACCGTTTCCAGCTGTAGCTCGCGGCCGCGGCCATAGATTACGGTATCGATGAAATCGACCACCGCCGGGCGCAGCGCCAGCATAGCCATGCGGCGGCCGCCGATGGCGTGGGGGGATATGACGCGGTTGGCGCCCGCCCGCCGCAGCTTACTCTCGGATTCGGGGCTGGAGCTGCGGGCTTCGATGAACAGGTCGGGGCGCGCCTCGCGGGCGGAGAGGGTGATAAAGGTGTTATCGGTATCGCTGCCCACCGCCGACACCAGCCCGTAAGCCCGCTTGATGCCGGCTTCCTCGAGCACGTCGTCGCTGGTGGCGTCGCCGAATATAGCCAAGTAGCCTTCCTTCTCTGCCCTGGCCACGTGCTGCTCGTTATTGCTGATGATGACAAAGGGGGTGCCCTCTTCACTGAAGGTCTGTGCTATCGCCTCCCCCACTCGCCCGTAGCCGCAGAGGATATAGTGGTTCTTTAGCCTGGTAATCTTGTTCTTCATTCTTCGCCTCCCCAGATCGAACTGTGACTCTATGAAGTGTCCCATGATAGTGGTCAGGATATAGAGCGCGCCGCCGACGCCGCCGATGATGAGGAGGATGCTGAAAATGCGTCCGGCCTCGCTTAAGGGGTGGACCTCTTTGAAGCCCACCGTGGTGATGGTGGTGATGGTCATATAGATGGAGTCGAGGAATGACCAGCCCTCGATAACCATATAGCCGATGACACCGATGGCTACGATGATGATAAAAGCGTATATGGCGAATAGCAGTCTTCGTAAAGAGCTCATCGTTTAGCCGACCAATAATTTCAAGGACATTGTAACATAAAATATGCCCTCCTGCCCTCGCCGAAAGGGCCGAAATCCTTGCTAATTGTAGCTGATTTATGTTAAAATGATAGTCCCCAAAGGAGGAATTATGCCTAAAATTTACCTACTCGATGTAACTAACCGTGACGGCGTGCAGACCGCCAAGCTTGGGCTTTCCAAGCTGGAAAAGACGATGACCAATATCTACCTCAATGAGATTGGGGTTTTTCAGTCCGAGTTTGGCTTCCCCACCACCAAGCACGAGTCCCGCTATCTGAAAGCCAATCTGGAGCTGGCCGAGATGGGGGTGCTCAAGCCCATTCGCCTGGAGGGGTGGATAAGAGCCATCGTTGATGATGTGGAGCTGACTTTCGAGAGGGTGCCCGGTATAAAACACCTGAACCTTTCCATATCCACCTCCGACCAGATGATTGAGGGTAAGTTCCAGGGCAGGAAGACCAAGCAAGACATTATCAATGACATGACGTCGGCGGTTGATGCCGCCTGGGCCAGAGGCGTCGAGAGCATCGGCGTTAACGCCGAGGACGCCTCAAGAACCGACCTGGATTACCTGGTTGAGTTCGGGCTGGCGGCTAAGGAGCATAAGGCGACCCGCCTGAGGTATTGCGATACCCTGGGCTACGATAACCCCTTCACCATCTATAAGAGCAACAAGGCCTTAGCGGAAAGGGTGGGGCTGCCTATCGAGCAGCATTGCCACGGCGACCTGGGAATGGCGGTGGCAAACTCCTTGGCCGGGGCTAAGGGGACGATAGACGGTGGGCAGGACGCCTACATCAACACCACCATCAACGGCATCGGGGAGAGGGCGGGCAACGCCGACCTGGTGACCGTCATTCTGGCGGTGACCAAGTCCAAGGACTTCGCCGAAAGGTATCAGTTCGGCAATAAAATAAAGTTGTCCAAAGCCTGGAAGATAGCCAAGTTCGCCGAGTACGCCTTCGGCGTGCCCATTCCCATCAACCAGCCCGGTGTCGGCGCCAATGCCTTTGCCCACGAATCGGGCATACACGCCGACGGCGTCCTCAAGGACCCGGAAAACTACGAGCTCTACGGCTTTAAGGAGCTGGGGCGGGGCGACCCGATAAAGGTGGACACGGGCCGGGAGATTACGGCCGGGGAGTACAGCGGTATATCCGGCTTCAGCCATGTCATGGGGAAGATTAAGGATTTAGCGTTTGCCAGCAAGGAAGAGGCTAACGAGGTGCTGGAGCTGGTGAGATACGCCAACGTGCTAGCGCATAAGCCCCTGGTCGAAGACGAACTGCTCTTTATCGCCCGCTACCCCCAGATTGCCAAGAAGCTGTTAACCCTTACCCCCCTGGTGAAGCCATAGTTCGAGAGGTTGAGGCTGCCTTGAAGGCAGCCTCTTTTTATTGGCAGCAGGACAAACTAATGCCTAACGAACCGCCGGCAATGAGCTTAAAAGCCATCGGCGTCGTCAGCAACGGTATCAAGCAGCCGATAAGGCACGGCTGGAGAGAGGTCGTCTCCGAAATCACCATCAACAGCGAGCTGACCGAAGCCCTGGACGGGCTGGACGAGTTCTCCCACATCATCGTGCTCTACTGGATGCACCAGCTCACCAAGGGGCGCCAGCTGCCGCTAAAGGTCCACCCCATGGGCAACCAAGATTTGCCGCTTACCGGGCGTTTCGCCACCCGCTCCCCCAGCCGCCCCAATCCGGTGGGGCAAGCCACCGTCGAGCTCCTGGGGCGGCGGGGTAATGTCCTCAAGGTTAAGGGGCTGGACGCCATTGACGGCACCCCCGTAATCGATATCAAGCCCTATATTCCCGGCTACGATTCGGCCAACGACGTCAAGGTACCCAAATGGATGCCCCAACACTAGCCGATATCTACCAAAGGCTGCTGGCCCGCTTCGGTCCCCAGCACTGGTGGCCCGCCGACGAGCCCTTCGAGGTCATCGTCGGTGCCATACTCACCCAGTCCGCCGCCTGGGGCAATGTAGAGAAGGCGATAGAGAATTTGAGGCGGGTGGGGGCATTGTCGCCGCGGGCGTTGCGTAAGCTCCCCCGCGCCGGAGTTGCCGAGCTGGTCTATCCCTGTGGTTACTACAACGCCAAGGCGTTAAAGCTCAAAGCCTTCGCCCTCTGGCTGGGCAATCACTATGACGACGACCTCGATAGATTATTTGCCCTTGATAGGGGCGTGCTGCGCCAGCGGCTGCTCGCCGTACACGGTGTCGGGCAGGAGACGGCTGATTCCATAATTCTCTACGCCGCGGGTAAGCCTACCTTCGTCATCGATGCCTACACGCGGCGTATTGTCAACCGGCTTGGTTTAGCCCCCGAAAGAGATAGCTACGCCGCCTACCAGGTGCTCTTCATGGATAACCTGCCGTCCGATACCAAGCTGTACAACGAATACCACGCCCTGCTGGTATGTCTGGGCAAGAATGTCTGCCGCCGCCAACCGCTCTGCGCTGAGTGCTGCCTGAAGGAGCTTTGTCGATTTTATACCACCCCTCCCTCCACCTTGTTAGCCTAGGTCTTTCTGTCCCACCCTGCCCACCCTTGGAGGGGATTCTCCCTCTAGAATTCCTTCGGGTTTACTGCCACCCATCCCCCTTTCATTGGCGCAAGTATTTCGGTCCAATGCTTTGGGGGTTTTAAAGGGGGCGAAGCCCCCTTTTACCTTAAAAGGGTGGCGGGTGGGAATAGATAAAATCGGGGTGGGGATGTGTGATGCCTCCCAATCCCCGTTTTAAGCGGGGTTGAAAATTCATAAAATGTCTTGACGAAGGGTTGAGGGTTGGTTAATATGGAGGCGGAGAAAAGCATGCCCCATTCCATAGTTATCTACGCCGAGAAGGACCACGTGGCTTACCTCACCCTCAACCGTCCCGAAGCCGCTAACCGCCTCAACCTTGAATTAGCCCAGGAGCTGGAAGACGCCTGCCGCCAGATAAACCAGGAAGACGAAATCTACGTCGTTGTACTCAGCGGGGCCGGCGATGTTTTTTGCGGGGGTGGTGAGGAAAAAGGGGAGGTCTACGGCGTTGCTTCTGCCGTCGCTAGCATCGAAAAACCGATTATCGCCGCCATCAACGGTGACGCTTTAGGGCAGGGATTGGAGTTGGCCCTGAGTTGCGATATAAGGTTGGCGGCGGATAAAGCCAAATTCGGTTTTCCCCAGCTGGCTCAGGGACTTATTCCCGCCGACGGCGGCACGCAGAGATTGGCGCGGCTGATGGGGAGGGGTAAGGCATTGGAGCTAATATTAACTGCAGAAACCATAACTGCCCGGGAGGCACTTGAAATCGGGCTGGTAAACCGGGTGGTGGGGGGTGCTAAGCTGGCCGCCGAAGCCAAAGCCCTGGCTGAGACCATCGCTGAGAAGGGGCCGATTGCGCTACGCTTTATCAAGGAAGCGGTGAACAAGGGGCTGGACTTGACCCTGGAGCAGGGGCTGCGTCTTGAGGGCGACCTCTATTTTCTGCTCCACACCACCGCCGACCGCACCGAGGGCATCACCGCCTTCTTAAAGAAAAAACCGCCGAAATTCAAAAACAAATGAGCGATTTCGAGACCATAATCTACGAAAAGAAAAACGGGCTGGCTTATGTTACCCTCAACCGACCCCAGGCCTTAAATGTCTATAACATCAAAATGAGGGACGAGCTTTATGAGGTGCTGGGCGCCATCAGGGGCGACGCCGATGTCAGAGTCGCCCTTTTCCAGGGAGCTGGAGACCGCGCCTTTTGCGCCGGCGCCGACCTGAGCGAGTTTCTTACCGCCCCCTCTCCCATCATCGCCCGCCGGGCGCGCTGGGAGCGGGATATCTGGGGGCTTTTTTTGAGCATTAACAAGCCGTTCATTGCCGCCCTGCACGGCTTTGTCCTGGGGTCGGGGGTGGAGATTGCCCTCTGCTGCGACATACGGCTGGCTGCGGACGACGTCCAGTTCGGGCTGCCCGAGCCGGGGCTGGGCATAATACCCGCCGCGGGGGGGAGCCAGACGCTGCCCAGGGTCATCGGCGGGGCTAAAGCCCTGGAGATACTGCTCTCGGGGCGGTGGGTTAAGGCTGAGGAGGCGCGGCGGCTGAAGCTGGTGAGCAAAGTGCTGCCCAAGAAAGAGCTGGTGCCCGCCGCCGAGAGGCTGGCGGCAAAAATCGCCGGCTTTAATCCCCTGGCCGTGGCCTGCGCCAAGCAGGCTATAACCCGGGGACTCGACCTGAGCCTGAGCCAGGGGCTGGAGCTCGAAGCCCGGCTGGCGGGCTCATTAGTATAGAGTAATGTCATGGAACAAAATCTAGAGGCACTTGCCCAAAAGGCAGCGGAGCTGATTGCTAACGCCAAGAAGCTGGTGGTCTTTACCGGGGCGGGTATCAGCACCGAGTCGGGCATTCCCGATTTCCGCAGCCCCGGCGGTATCTGGAGCCGCTTCGACCCCGAGGACTTCACCTATCAAAAATTTACTACCGACCCCGAGGCCCGGCGCAAGCAGTGGCGGATGCTGGGGGAGGGACACCTGACCACCGATGCCGAGCCCAACCTGGCCCACTACGCTATCGCCGAGCTGGATAGCTTGGGTAAGCTGGACTGTGTCATCACCCAGAACGTGGATAACCTGCACCATAAGGCGGGGGTGCCCGCGGATAAGGTATTCGAGCTGCACGGTAATGTGCAGTGGGCGGTTTGCTTAAGCTGCGGGCAGCGTTATCCCTTCGAGCACATTAAAGCGCGCCTTGCGGGGGGTGAGGAGATACCTGAATGCGAAGCCTGCGGCGGTATGCTCAAGCCCGACGCCGTCCTCTTCGGCGAAGCTTTGCCTCAGGAAGTTTTGCAGGAAGCTTCTCAGCGCTCGTCCGACAGCGACCTCTTTATCGTGGTCGGCTCGACCCTGGTTGTCTATCCCGCCGCCTATATGCCGCTCTACGCGGTGCGGGGTGGTGCCAAATTAATTATCGTTAACCTGAGCGATACCCCCCTGGATGCCCAGGCGGCTGTTTTAATCAGGGCCAAGGCGGGGGAAGCCATGTCTAAAATAGTGGAGAGGGTGAAGGAAAAAATAACCGGCTGAAGCGGAGGGAAAATGCCGGAGGGGAAATGAAATGATAATAAACGAATTTCTCGACCTGTCCGCCCTGCTGGTCCCGGAGAGGACCGCCATCGCCTTCGAGGGGAAGCGCTACAGCTACGCCGAGCTAAAGACCAGGGTCAACCGCTTGGCCGACGCCCTGAGCCGTCTGGGCTTAAAAAGGGGGGAGCGGGTGGCTATGCTTGAGGTCAACTGCAATGAATATGTAGAGGCTTGTTTGGCTACAGCGAAGTTAGGCGGCATCTTTGTCCCCCTGAACTTCAGAATAAGGCAGGACGAACTAACTTATCTGGTGAATAAAGCCGAGCCCAGCGTCCTCTTTGTGGGCAGCCGCTATGCCGACATGGTAAACGGCGTCAAGCCCCAGCTGCCTTCGGTGAAACATTTCATTATTCTCGGTGGCGAGTATGAGGGAATGCAAAGCTACGATGAGCTTATCGGCTCCGGCTCGCCTGAGGACAAGAGCTTTGCCGAGGTTAAAGACGAGGACGTAGCCGTGCTCATGTTTACCGCGGGGACCACCGGCTTTCCCAAGGGAGTGCCGCAGGACCATAATGCCTACAGCTCCTACGTGCTGAGCAACGTCGACCCGCCCGATATGGAAGCGCCCGCCGAGACCAACGTGCTGGTTATGCCCCTCTACCACGTGGCCGGGATGCAGGCCTTGATGGCCAGCATCTACGGCGGGCGGACCATCGCCCTGATGCGGCAGTTCGACGAAAAAGAGTGGTTCGAGACGGTGCAGCGGGAGAAAGCCACCCGGGTGATGGTGGTGCCGACCATGCTCAAAAGAATCGTGGAATACCCCGACTTCGACAAATACGACCTTGCCAGCGTGCGGGTGGTGACCTACGGCGCCGCCTTCTGCCCCTACGAGGTGCTTAAGGAGACCATCAGGCGCTTCCCGGGGCGGGCGTTGATAAACGCCTTCGGCGGCACCGAGACTTCTTCCACCATAGCCGCCCTCAGAGCCGAAGACCAGATAATCACCGGTAAGGAATCCGAAGCGGAAAAAGAAAAGAAGCTGAAGCGGCTGGCCGGTTCCATCGGGCTGCCCATGGCTGATGTCGAGATTCAGGTCAGGGACAAAAAAGGGCGGGAGTTAGCTGTCGGAAAGACCGGGGAGATTGTCGTCCACGGAGCCCGCATAATGAAAGGCTACTGGAAGGACGAGGAAAAGACCAAGCAAGCCTTTACCGCTGACGGCTGGTACCGCACCGGTGACATGGGCTATAAAGACGAAGAAGGCTATATCTATCTTACCGGGCGCGCCGACGATGTCATCGTTCGGGGGGGCGAGAATATCGGGCCCAGCGAGGTGGAGAGCGTCCTTTCCACTCACCCCAAGATCGAGGAAGCGGGGGTAATCGGGGTCAAGGACGTAGAGTGGGGGCAGCAGGTCAGGGCTATAGTCAGGCTCAAAAGGGGTGAAAGCGCCAGCGAGGCGGAGATTATCGACTTTTGCCGTCCCCACCTGGCGGGGTTCAAGCGCCCGACCTCAATAGTTTTTGTCAGCGGCGAGCTGCCCAAGACCAGCACGGGCAAAATCCTGCGCCGCAAGCTCCGCGAGAAGTACGGGCAGGCTTAGTCGCGCTCGCGGCGAAGCTCAAAGACCACCGGGTTATCGGGGTCGGGGCAAGCCACCGTGGTCTTATCGGGGTCTTTTTCCCAGGGGAAGGCGCCGCCGTACATCAGCGGCGTGATGAAGGGGAAAAGGGAGGCGAAGGCAAAGATGCACATACCCTGGGGCGTCTTTTCGCCGACCAGCCACCGGTCGCCTACTTTGTGCCCCGCCTCACAGGTCCCTTTCTGGCTTATGACCTTAACGCTGACCTGAGTCATCTTTTCCCTATTCTTCTATCTGCGTCACCAGCAACTCGGCGATGTCCATCACCTTCAGCTTTTCCTCGGCCTCTTTGGTCTTGATGCCGTCGTCGAACATCTGCAGGCAGAAGGGGCAGGCGGTAACCACCTTTTGCGCCCCGGTCTCCAGCGCCTGTTCGGTGCGTATCTCGTTGATGCGGCGGCCTTCTTGCTCCTCCAGCCACATATGCCCCCCGCCGCCACCGCAGCAGAATGCCCGCCGCTTGTTGCGCTCCATCTCCTTGAGCTTAATGCCGGGGACGGCTTTGATGAGCTGCCGCGGCGGCTCGTAAATATCGTTATAGCGCCCCAGGTAACAGGCGTCGTGATAGGTAACCACCTCGCCCAGAGCCTTATTGACCTTAAGCTTGCCCTCTTTGATGAGCTGGATGATGAACTCGGTGTGGTGGATGACCTCATAGTTGCCGCCGAACTGGGGATACTCGTTCTTGAGGATGTTATAGCCGTGGGGGCAGGCGGTGACTATCCGCTTGACCCCGTAGTTCTTTAGTATTTCGATGTTCTTCTCCGCCTGCATCTGGAATAGATATTCGTTGCCCAACCGGCGGGCGGGTTCGCCGCAGCAGCTTTCCTCGGTGCCCAGGATGCCGAAATTAATGCCAGCGGCTTTGAGCAGCTTGGCCACCGACTGGGATATCTTAGTGCTCCTCTCCTCCAGGGCGCCCGTGCAGCCCACCCAGAAGAGAATATCGACGTCGCTGTCGTCGGCCAGGACCTTGATATCCAGCCCCTCCGCCCAGTCCGTCCTCGACAGCGTCGTGCCCCGCCAGGGGTGACCTCTGTCTTCGATGCTCCTCAAAGCCCCCTCGGCCGTTTCCGGCATGGACGCCTGCTCCATGACCAGGTTTCGCCTCAGGTCGACTATTTTGTCAACGTGGTCCACCCAAACCGGGCAGACTTCATCACAGGCGCCACAGGTAGTGCACGCCCAGATTTCATCCAGCTTGATGACGTTCTCCGCCAGGGGTAGGTTGGGATTGGCCGGGGCGGCTTCTCCCTTGGCCTTAGCTGCCACCAGCTCGGGCCCTACCGTGAGCAAATGTTTCTTTAAATCCTGAATCAGCTTCTTGGGGTTGAGCTGCTTATCGCTTAAAAAGGCCGGGCAAAGCTCCTGGCAGTTACCGCAGACCACGCAGGAATACAAATCCAAGTTCTGCTTCCAGGTAAGCTGGTCGATGGTAGCCACGCCCAGCGTTTCCGCCTTCTCCAGGTCGATGGGCTGCAGGGTGGTGCGCGGTTGTTTGCGCAGGATGCCGTTAAATATGGAGGCGATGATGTGTAGATACCGGGTGTAGGGGATAATGGCCAGCACGAAGACCACGGTAAGCCAGTGTGCCCAGAGGAAGCCGAGGTACCAGCCCTCGGTGCCGGCACCGGCGGTGAAGAGGTTACTGATCCAGGCGCTGACCGGGGGCAAAACGGTGTGTCCCAGCCCCGCCGGCGCCAGTCCCAGCGAAATCTTGGTAGCTATTTCGAAGACGTAGGTCACCGGGTGGGCGAGCACCGATAAGAGGATAATCATGGCCTCGGTGGTCTGTTCCCCCTGGAGACGGTCGGGCCTGATGATATAGCGCCGGATAATACCCCAGGCGGCACCGATGAAGATGAAGATGGCAAAGAAGTCCATTACCCAGACCGAGTAGAAATAGAACTGGGTGTCCTCGAGGCCTATCAGGCCGATGCCTTCGGTCAAAATGATGAAAAAGAAATAGAAAACGACGGAGATAAAGAAACCCCATACCATGAGGGCGTGACCTAAGGGCGCCCGGTCCTTGAGCCGGAAGTTCTTGAGCTGGCAGAGCTGGCTAATGACGTAGACCGTCGTGTCCCAGAGCGCTCTGGCCCGGCTTTTCGAGGTGGTTTCCTTCTGCCCCAGGAACATGTACTGCCAGAGCTGCCTGAGACGGTAGAAAAACAGCCCCAGGGTGATTAATAACACCCCCCAGAACAGTACGTAAAATAAGGTCGTTCCTGGCATAAAGATATCCGCTGACATAATTTCTCCTATCTAGTTCCCTTCGGACAATATATTTTAGCGCAATCTGATGACGGCGACAAATATTCCTATAGCTATGGCTAATATGTCAAGGGGGTGAAAGGCGCATTTCATCGGGCAGGATTAGTCCTTCCCCGCTTTTTCGGGTTTTGCCCGCTGCTGGTTTATCCAGGTTTCGCGGTCCCGGATGTCGCGGTCGAAGAGCAGGCGGTTGAGCAATAGCTCCCCCGTCGGCACCGAGGCCGAGACCTGTGTTCGGCGCGGGGTCAGCCGCCTGATGACCATTATTATAAACATGGCGACAAAGCCCAGAGTCAGCTCCAGCGGCTCGCCGACCGCCCAGCTGACGATAGGCATAGCGGCCACGGCGATGCCTATTCCCTCCGGTATTCTACGCACGGTAAACAGGTTGAGAAGCATGATTACCAGGAAGGCTATCAGCGACCAGGGTATTAATCCGTTAACCAGGGGGACTATCAGCGCCACGCCCATGATGGTGGAAATGCCCCGGCCGCCGCTGAAGCGCAGAAAGACAGGCCAGTTGTGCCCGACGACGGCGGCGATGCCTATGATTACCTGCTGGGTCAGGTCCAGCCCGATAACATTGGCCACGGCGACGGCGGGCATCGCCTTGCCGGTGTCAAAGAAGCCTACCATGATGGCTATCCAGCGGGCGCCGACCTTTATCAGGTTGGCGCCGCCGACATTACCGCTGCCGTACTGCCTGAGGTCTATCCGTCGCGTCCACCAGGCGGCCAGATAGGCGGCGGGAATGGCGCCCATGAGGTAGCCGCCGACCAGTAGCAGGATGAACTTAACAAGCATAGACTCTCCTCATAAGATAAGGTTGGGGTTTCTCTCTTTAGCCAGGGCGATGAGCCTTTCGGCGGCTTCCAGGGGGACGTTTGAATCGCCGATGGCGGTCTCCTCGTCGGGCTCTATGCCGTGAAAGTCACTGCCGCCCGTGGCGATAAGGTCGTGCCTCTGCGCCAGCTCCGCCAGCCCCTCGACTTCTTCGGCGGTGTAGTCTTTGTAATAGGCTTCCATGCCCACCAGACCCGCCGGCTTCAGCTCCGAAATCAGCCCCTCGGGGTCTTCGGTGGTGAGGGGGTGGGCCAGCACGGGTAAGCCCCCGGCTTTGACGATTATGGCCGCCGCCTCGGCGGGGAGCATCTTTTCCCGGTCGACGTAGGCGGGTTTGCCGTGCCCCAGGTATTCGTCGAAGGCATCTTTGAAAGAGGGGACACAGGCCTTTTCCAGCATAGCCTGGGCGATGTGGGGGCGGCCGATAGTGCTGGTACCGGCTATCTCCAGGACGCGCTGCCAGTCTATATGCACGCCCAAACCCTCCAGTTTAGCCACCATCTGCTCGGCCCGCCTCAGGCGGGAATTTTTAAAATCCTCCAGCTTGACCAAAAATTCGGGGTCTTTATAGTCGATAAAGTAGCCCAGGATATGTACCTCGCCCTGGGGGATGTCGGTGCTTATTTCGATGCCGGGGATGACGGTAAGATTGGAGAAGCTCTGCGCCGCCGCCAAAGCGGCGGCGATACCGTCCACGCTGTCGTGGTCGGTCAGGGCGATATAGACCAGCCCCCGCGCCGCCGCCTCCCGGATAATCTCGGCGGGACTAAGCCGGCCGTCGGAGGCGGTGGAGTGTATGTGGAGGTCGACCCGACCCAAGGCTAGTCCACCTCCCGGTAGATTCGTTCGATGCTCTTGGCCCGCCCCGTGTCGGCGATATCTACCATTATGGCATTGAAGGCGGACTTGCCCTTGCCCACCGACAGGCGGTGGTAGACGCCCGTCAGGAAGCGCTGG